>Ga0209758_1000735_pt1 | contig 47879 bp, 32 predicted proteins | sample AraplaMF_Col_mMF_FD_184258 | JGI IMG/M metagenome (GOLD analysis project Ga0209758, IMG submission 184258) | Arabidopsis root microbial communities from the University of North Carolina, USA - plate scrape MF_Col_mMF (SPAdes) (version 2) | ecosystem: Host-associated > Plants > Roots > Endosphere... | reverse complement strand
CGCTCCAGCGAGGGGAGCATCGCCGCCGCCCAGGCGTTCAGCGCCGGCTCGGCCATCGCACGCGGAGTCATGGCCAGGCCTGGCACCGGCGAGGTGTTGGGATCACGCCCGCTTTCGAGCTGCAGGCCGACGCGGTGCGTCAGCGCCAGTCCGTTGCGCGGCGTCTTCACGACGTCGGGGTCGGGCGGGAAGTGGCCCTTGCTGTAGGAATCGAGCGTGCTCGCGACGTGGTCGTAGTTGCCCATCACCGCCTGGTAGACGCCTTCCGCCAGCGCCAGATCGGCCACCGCATCATAGCTCGCGAGCAGCAGCACAGCCTGCGCCCCTATCACGTCGAGCGCCTTCTGGCTTGCGCCGGGCAGGAGACTCGAGAAGTTCGTGCCGGAAGTCTTTACACGCGCGGCGAGGGCCATTCCATCGACGACATTGCTTGCCGCCACCGCTTCGATCGGCGTGTCTGGATCGCTCTTGGTCGATTTCAGCCGATCCGCGACCAGCGGGAATGCCTTGCGGAGGTCGAAGATGTATTGGTCGATCTCGGCAACCGAGTTGCTGTCATGCAGGCCGCGCTCGAATTGGTAGCCGAGCAGGGCGCTCAGATTCTGCCCCCCGCGGATACCCTCCAGCAGCGAGAGTCCGGTGCGCACGCGATCCGATGACAAGTTGACCGCCATCATGTCCGGATTTTTCGGATTGGCGTTGGAGATGTAGCCGTTGCGCAGGATCGCCGCCGCCACCGCGTGGTTGAGCGACGGCGCGTGGACATAGCCTTCATTCGTGCTGTCGTACGTCAGCGGCGGAGCGCCGGGCGGGTTCAACGCCTTGTCGATCTCGCCGCGCAGGTGCACCGGCGTCATCACCTTGTTCTCCGGCCGCACATTCTCCAACCAGGCATAGGCGCCCAGATGCAGCCCCTGCTTCGGCGCCACGTTGCTGCCGTCAGCGATCCCACGCATCTGCGTCAGCTGGACATGCAGATAGCCCTGCGTCCAGGCATCCAACCGGTAGGTGCAGCAATCGATATGCTCGGCGAAAACCCGCTCCAGCCGCGCGGTCGGCGTATCCTTCAGGACGTCCAGCGCGCGGACCTGGTCGTTCAGGTAGCGTGTGGCGAACAAGAGCCCGATGGAGGCGGCAATGTAATTGCCCATCAACAAGGTGGGGCTCTTGGTAATGGCCGGCGCGGTGCGGTAGAGGGGCGCATAGCGGCTCTCGCTCACCGGAGCGCTGGGCGTGACATGGATGAAGACCGGCTCGCTCTTGAGCTGGTTGATCTCTGTCGCAGTCATCAGCCCGTGGTCGCGATAGAGGCGCAGGCTCGCATCATGAGCGCCCATCTCCAGCGCATGGCGCAGCATCAGATAGAGGAGGGCGTTCGGTGCCTTGTTGTTGGCAAAGCCCTTCTGTAGCCTAAGATCGTCCATCGAGCTGTGCGCGGCGTCGATGAGCCATTGGATGTAGTTCTTGCCCGACGCGGTATAGGCGCGGATCGGATCGGTCTCCGACAGCGGCCTATCGTCGATCAATGGGCCGCTTAGGACATTGAACTTGCCGAGATAGTATTTCTCCATGATCGCGGGCTTTTCGCCGCCATAGCCGAGCTGGGCGAGGAGGTCGGTACTCGCCTGGTCGAGGCCGGCAAGCACCAGCGCGCCCAGGAGCTCGCCGAAGCCGCCGAGATTGGCCTCGTTGAACACCTGCTGCGCGGACTTCGCGAAGCGCTGTGTGTATTCTACCGCGCCGGAATTCAGCCCCATGATGTCGAGCAGGATCTGGTGCGCGTCGCCCGCCTTGCCGACATGCGACACCTGCTTGGCCAGATCAGTCCATTCGGCGTCTACCTTGCGAAGCAGCGGCAGCAGTTGGCGTAGATAGGCCGGCATGCCCGCGCTTGGCGCGAAGGTCGCGTGTGCATCCTGGTACAGCCAGCGCATGCGGCCATACGCGGTTGCGGGAAGAATGCCGTATGGCTGCCGCCCGATGCGCACCGCCGGCACGATGCCGCGGCCGCTGACATATTGCGTAAAATAGGACCGCGTGCTCTCCACCGCCTGGTCGGAGAAGACCGGCGACATCATCGTTTCCATCCAGTAGCCGATCGTGCTCTGCCACAGCGCGGTGTTCATCGCCCGTGCTTCGGCCTGGTCCATCCCGGTTGCGCCCGGCGTGTCGGCGAAGACCGCGGGATCGATGCCGAGGCTTTCGGCCAACCATTGCCCGTCGGTCTTCTTCAGCCAGTTGGATGACGCCGCCGGCGCCGCGTTCTTGAACAAGACGTCGAAGCTGGCGTCTGGATTGTCGCCGCGGGTATAACCGGAGCCCTCGGTCTCGGTGTTGTTGGTCGGCGTGCCCTGCGAAAGGATCTGAAAGCCGCCGCGGCCGTAGCGGTGGTGCTGGATCAGCGTCTCCAGCTCTGCCTTCGCTGCCATCGGTTCGCTGCTGAGCCGCACACCGAGCACGATCAGGCGCTTGAAGCCTTTCTGTGCCTGCGCAGCGGTGAGAGGTAAACGGAAGCCCATGCCTTCAGAAACCGCGCGGTCGAAATCGACCATCCATTTCATCTCGTCCGGCATTCGCAGCTCACCGTCGAGCTGCTTGAGCTGCTCGTCCTTGCTCGCCAGCGGATCAGCGCCGACGACCAGCGGGGCCGCAACCGGCTGTCCCAGCGCGACCATCGGATCGCCGCTGTCGCCATAGCAGAGCAGGACGAAGCGATCGGGCAGCAGTACCGCCTTGGGCGCGCGCGACCAGGAGAGGCTCTTGCCCGCTGCATCGTCGCTCGGCGGGAGCTGGAGATAGGCGACCGACACCAGCTTAGGCAGAGGCGGGGGTTCGCGCAGCGGCGGCGGATCGAAATTGACCGGCCGCATGGTGGCGATAACCTCCGCCGCGCGGCCGGCGCCGACCTGGGCGGTCAGGGCATCGCTTGCGTCGATCCGCGCTGCCATATCGTCCTTCGCGAGCCACTCCGCCTTCCAATAGGCAGCGATGTCGTCCCATTCCGCCGGTGCAATCGCCGCTTCGCCAGTGATCGTCAGGACGAGATCGTCCCGATCGGCCTTCACTGGCTTGTCTGTAATATTGACCGGCAGGTAGTTCTTGACGATCCATGCCGCGCGGCCGCTGCCATGGCTCGCAACAAGGCTGCGCCAGGCGCCGCGCTCCTGATCCTCCTGCCCGCCGGCCTGCCAGATCTGCGCCCAATAGGCCTGGCCGCTCGTCACTTCGGCGTCGGACAATTCTGGCTCGAACGTGTCGATCGAGCAGGTGTCGGGATAGACCCGAACCCAGAGCTGTTGTTCGGTTCGCTGCTGCGCGGCGGCCTGACTGTGCTGGTGCGGCGGGTCCTGTTTTGTCGCTTGCGCCACCTGCACCGTCTTGAACCGCGTTTCGAGCCGGACCGGTAAGAGCAGGAACGGCACGTCGTCGCTCAGGCGGGAGATCGCAGTGCGCGGATCGGCAAAGGCCGCGAAATTCACCACGGCGATGCGCTCTGCGCCGCGCAGCTGCGCCAGCGCGGCCTCGCAGGATTTCGTGGCCGCTTCCGCGTCCGCGTGCTCGGCTATCAGCGCGTCGCGCTTCGCCGACTGTGCCGTATCCTTGGCGTCGAAGCTGCGCGCCAGCGTGCTCTGCTGCGCCTTGACCCGCAAGAAGCGGCTACGCGCCGTCAGCAGTGCCGCGGCGGCAGCGGCGGTCTTCGCTCGGGCTTCGGCGAGCTGGTCACGGGCCGTCTCGAAGTCGCTCATCGTGCCACCACCGTCATGTCTTGGTCAACATTTCGTCGGCGTGGATCGCCACCATCACCGGCACTTGGAACAGGATATAAGCCGCGTCCGCCGCGTTCAAACTGGCGTCCCAATGAACCGCCATGTCCTCGATGTGCTGCTCCTTGGCGTCGGGCACATCGTCGCCCGGACTTGTCAGCGTCACAGCCGGGTTGAGCGCCTTGGCCGCGATGAAGCTGCCCGGCGCGCCCGGCTGTACGTCCGGCCAGGCGAGATCGTTCCAGGTGGTCTTGGTCACCTGCTTGTCGGTGTCTAGACCGAAGCGCGGCTCACCGGCGCGCTCCTTGATCACGAAGAACCAGCCCGGTTCCTCGTTCTTATTGTTACCCGGATCGCCTTTGGCGACCTTCACCGTCAGATCGAAGCCGAAGAAGTAGATGTCAGGCGCGACCTGCGCGTGATAGAGCGGCGTGCGCATCTTTTTGCGCAAATCCGCTTCGCTCTCGTTGCCGGTGATCTCGACCAGCCGACGCTCCAGCGTGTGGTCGATCGTAACGCCGTCATCCTTCAGCGGCCACGCCGCGTGGTGGGCATAGATCACTGCATTGGGATAGCGCTTCAGGAGTTCGCCGCGGATGACCAGTACGATTTCGGCCTCCTTGTCGCGATTGTCGTGGTCGCCGAGCACGGAGTGCTTCGGCCATTTGTGGATCGGCGGGATGTCGCGCAGCTTCTCCTTCAGCACCTCGTTGTCGAGATTGGAGTTGATGAACACTCCGCTGACATCCCAGAACTGCCGGAAGGTGCTGGGCCGCTGGTCGGTCGGGAATTCGCGCCACAAGAGCTCGCGCCCGAACTCGTGGTTGAGCCCGACCATGTAGGATTCGATGAATTTCTGGTTACTCTCGAGCAACGTCACGCTGTTTTGCGCGATCAGGTTGATGTTGGGCAGGAACAGCTCGGCCGGCTCGACCAACGGCTTGTACATCGGCGTGTCGATCACCGGATAGGCCATCGCCTCGACGAAGGTGTCCGGCATATTGAGACGGATGCGGTCAGGGATCGTGATCTCGCGCCAGATCTGCCCCGGGATGGTCTTTGCCGGATCGATCGCCGTGACGACAACTTTGCCCAGCGCCGGCAGGTCGAGCGAGGTCCTGGGCGCGGTCACGCCTGCCGCGGTCGCGGCCTCCACCATCGTGCGTGACGCCACCAGCGCGTCCTTAAAACGGATCGCGGTGATGCTGTCGCTCACCCCGAAATGCGGCATCACCGGCGCCGACGGATCGGAGATCGTGAAATCCGGGCTCTTGGGCAGATCGGCGATCGCCTCCGGCGATTGGTTGTCGTCGCGCAGTTGGTCGGACTTCGCGATTTTGCTCTGCCACTGCGAGAGCAGCCAGAACAGCCAGCCGCCGATCGCTGCGCCGGCCAGCGCCGGCCAGCCGGCCGGCAGTCCGACTACAATCCCGATGAGCAGGAGCAGCAGCGCGATCAGCAGTACGAGCCAGCGGAAAAACCGATGCTTGCGCAGCCATCTGATGACGAATTCCGGCACGCCCTTTGGCAGCACCTGATCGGCAACCTCGTCCATGGTGACGACGCCAGGCGGCGTCACCTTTGGCGGCGCGGCGCTCACGAGGCCGGCATTCACGCGGGCGATCAGATTGTCCGGCCTGATTTCGGGCGTGAAGGGCAAAGCACGCATCAGCCGCCCGCGCGGCCGCGTCGTCCGCCGCATCACCGCCGAGGTCATCGCCGGCTGCACGCGGCTCTTGGTCATGGTGTATTGGACGGTGTAGCCGTCGGTGATCACGCGCTTGTGCAGCGGCGCGGTCAGCATCAGCGTCTTCCCCGGATCGGCGCTGGCAAGCGGAACGAATTGCCGGCTGTGCCACGCCAGGGACAGCTCCATCGCCAGTTGCGCCAGGCGGATGCGGTGGTTTGCCTCCAATATGCTGCCGATCTGCGCCCAGGCCGCATCCATATAGGTTTCCTGGTTCTTCTGGATTACGCCGGTGCCGAATCCCGCCGCGACGCGGTAGCGCGGATCGAGATTGAGCTCATGCACCCAATTGTCCTTCGGGCTGGCATCGCTGCCGTCGCGCTGGCGCAGCAGCCGCTTGGTCAGCGCGTGCCAGGTACCGTAGAGCGGCGGCGTGATCAGCGGGTCGGGATCGTTCTCGACCTCGCTGCCCAGGCCCGACGCGGCATTGGCGGCCGGCGGCCCGTCTGCGGCGTAATCGTCGGCCAGGTTGATCAGATTGGCAAGCTTGTCCTGGAACGCGCGCGGATAGGGCGTCGCCCATTGATCGTATTTATCGACCTCAATCAGCTCGGTCGGCGAATAATCCTCGCGCGGCACGCGCAGCGCCCCGCCGAGCTTGAGGATGCCTTTCAGTTGCGCATCGGTGACGCCCGGAAGGTTCGAGCCGGGCGTCTGCACGTCCATGTCGCGGGTGCCGACGCGCTTGTCGATCGGCTGCGGCTTGAGAAGGCGCACCAGCGATTCGAAATCGCCGGTCTCGCCGGTGCGGAAGCTCCAGGAATAATAATATGGAATATTCAGCGATTCCGGCCGCCCGCTGTAGTCGGCCCAAGCCGAGAAGGTCGCATGCGGCGCGCCCGCGGGATCAAGGCCTAGGCCCGCCCGCCGCCCACTCTCGAACACCGGCACGACGAAGGCGTGATAGGCGGTCTTGGGCGCCAGCTTGCGCGACGAGATGAGGCGCGAATAGGCGAGGTCGGGATTGCCGTTCAGCACGGCCTCCAGCTTAGGCAGCACCGCGTTCATGTCGTCCGACACCATCTCGGTGTCGCTCGCCGCCAGGCTGCGGTTCACATGGACATGCGCCCAGCACCACAATTCGTCGGCATTGGGAAGGACCGTGAAGCCCTTCAGCTGGATGAAGGGGAGGGGGCGGTTCTTGGCGTTCGTGCCGCGCTCGAACTCGTTGTCCGCCAGCACCACCAGCGCAATCCAGGGACGCAAGCGATTACGCTCCGGCGCGGGGCCTGCGACATCAACGCCGGCCGGCGTGTAGCGCCAGGGCAGATCTTCGTCATAGAACTCGATCAGCGGCAGATAGTTGGGCTCGAAATTGGTGATTTTGATGTTGTCGCGCGGCTCGGTGCGAATGATCGTCTTCTTGTCGATGCCGATGATGTCGCCCGGTCCGTAGAGCGCGATATTGCGCGTGACATCCTGCGCCTGCGCCGGCCCCGCCACTCCGTCGCCCGCCAGATGCAAGGTCACGGGGATGGTGGCGCGCAATTTCACGCTCGTATCGCCGTCCTTGGCGGTGACGAGGTTGCCCAGGCCGTTGCGCAGCCAGGGCAGGAAAGAATAGGTGGCGATATCGTCGCTCATGCCGCGAGCTCGTGCTGGGGAATGACGTGTAGCGTGTCCGTCAGACCGGCGTCGTTGGCGATCTGAACGTTCATATATTCGCGCGCACTCGCCTCGCTGGCGAATGTCGCCGAGGAGAGATAAGTCTTGTTGGTGTCCTGGAAGGCGACGCTATAGCCGGCCGCGGCGACCGTGATCACCTCGTCGAAGGGCTGCAGCTTCCTGTTGTAGGCCATGGACCGCTCGCTCTGCGAGGCGCTCGCATTTCCCAAGAAGAAGTTGAACAGCTTGCCCGCCAGCAGGAAGAACATGAACCGGCTGCGCTTGAAGCCGGTGTCGATGACGATCTGCTCGTAACGCACGACGCGCTTCACCATCCGGCTCGCGGCAAGCGGCTTGCCGGCGGGGGAGAGATCAAGCCCGCCATTCTCCGGACCATAAGCTGGACGCGACAGCTTCTGCGCGTCGTCCATGTCTTGGTATTGTCCCGGCGCGAACCGCTCCTTGACGTCGCTCTTCTTGACGAGGCCGCTTCCGCCCGCGGTGATGCTCAGCCGGTTCACGTCGCTCGGCTTCTGTGTGCCGACCTTGTCGAGTTTGAGGTTGAGCGGCAGCGCCCGCTGCGTGACGCGCAGCGCGCCGAGGGGATGCAGCACCTGAGCGGCTTCATCCTCGGGAAGCTTGCGCAGCGAGACCAGGAGCTTGTTCTTGTTCGGCGGCAAAGCGCGCCAGTTCTCCGGTTTGCTGAACTCGCCGACGAAGAGCGGCATCACCTTGACCGGCGGCAGGGTCGTGTTGCGCGTTTCGCCCCAGGTCGTGTCGATATCGACATCGACGCTGAAGAACAGGATGGTGATCGAGCCCGAGCCATGTGCCCGCCACGGCGTCGGCCCCTCCAGCGACAGCGAAATCGAGAGGCTGAACAGCCCGGCGCCGAACACATTCACCGACAGCGAGGCGTAGACCTCGACGATGAAATGGAAGGGCGAGAATTGCAGCAGTGCGTCGAAACCGATCTGGCCATCGACATTGAGCACGCTGAAGCCGAAATAGAGCTCGGCATGGGCGCCGAACTGCACGCTGTTGCTGGTCACCGCGAAGTAGCCGTCTACCCGGATGCGCGCGATTGGAGTGTTCAGGATGTCGATGCTGATCCGGCGCGGATTGGGAAAGGGCAGCGGCGGCGGATTGTAGCGCGGGTGGAAGCCGCCCAGGCTGACCACGAAATTGGCGTCATCGCCGAACGCGAACAACAACCCCATGTCGCCGTCGAGCGTGATGAACAGGACGCGGGAATCGTAAAGCGACGCGAAGAACCACATCCGCGCCTTGTCGGGCTCGATCGCGCCGATGAAGTTCACCTGTAGCACGATCAGGCCGATATCCTCTGTCGGCAGCGCGACCTTCAGCACGCCGACGATCGCGATATCGCCCGGCGGGATCTCGATAATCACGCCCAGCGCCAGGCTGATCAGGGTCGGCGTGCCCCAGCCGATCTTGGCCATCGGCCCGATCAGGAAATGACCTTCCTCGCTCGGAAAGAAATTGCCCAGGTCACTGATGATCTTCGGCGCGTTGGCAATCACGCCCTTGGGGAACATGATGCTGTTGACCGCGCCGCTGCGGATGCCCTCCGCCAGCGCGTTGAGGTTCATCGAGCGATTGAGTCCGACAAGGCCACCCACCGCGATCAGGGTGAAGCCGAAGCCGAGCTGGATCGGCGTGCCGAATTCCACGCTGATGATGATGAGAAGCGCGAAGCCCTTGTTGCCATTGGGCAGTTTGGTGCTGATCAGGCCGATCGCCTTGGCCGTCACGATCCCGGCAAGATCGAGCTCCAGCGCGCCGGCATATTCGCCCTTCTTGAAATCGAGGTAGAGATAGCCGCCGCCTTTCACCGCTCCGGCGTCAATCGACAGCCCGACGCCTTTCGGCGGTTTGAATCCCGGAACGATATCGAGAGGCCCGAGATTGCCGCTATTGCCGGCGGCGAGCGCGATCGCGATCTCGAAGCCGAGCCCTTCGACCACCGCGGTCATCGGGCCGAGCGATGCCTTCAGATCGGTGCTGATCGCGGCGGGGAATTTGCCGTTGTCAATGCCGACCGTCAGCGTCAGCGCCGAAAGCTCGATGGGGCCGAGGCTGATATGCGAAGCGAGCTGGATGTCGAGCGCGCTGCTCCCATGGAAATGCAGCCCCTCCTTGCCCGAGTAATCGAAGCCGAGATCGAAGCTGTTCTCCAGATGGATGCCGGACAGGATCTTGGAAAGGAAACCGTCGCCCTCGCTGAAATCGATCACGGCCCTGCCGCCCTTGATCGCACCGCCGATGAGATAGCTGGCATCGGCGGTCTTGCCGTTCCACTTCACCTGCAAACCCGCCGAGGCGCTGAAGCTCGCGGCTTCAAGGCGACTGCCGCCGGGGAGCGAGAAAATCTGGATCGGCTGATCGGGCTCTCGGGTAAAGGTGAGGCCGATCGTGCCCGGCATGTTGAACGAATCCGGCGAGCTGATGGTGACCGTGCCGTTCGGCTGCACCAGGATCGAGGCGCCAGTGCCGAGCCCGGTATCGGCTTTCAGCGCCAGCGTCCGGCCGGTGCCGTGGATCTCGGCAGAGCCATTGGTAATCCTGTCCGCAAAGCCGATCTTGAGCCCCAGCGGCGACGCGTTGGGGGTGAGGCTCACGCCGAAGCTTTCCAGCGCCCACGTGCCGCCGGTCTTGTCGAGCAGGACCGGCAGGCCAAGTTCTGCTACCAGCTTGTCCAGCAGCGGGAACAGCTTCTGCTCGAAATTCGCGCCGCCCCAGCCGTAAAGGGTCTGCAGCTGCGTTTTCGGCGCGGTGATCCAGCCGGCAATTCTGTCAGGATGCAGCGTGTTCAGGGTGTAGAAGGGCTTTGCCGGATCAACGGAATCGACATTGACGTCGGTTCGCTCGATCACCCCGGCGAATTCCAGCACCTGGTTGAGGCCGCCATAGGTGCCGAGATATCTGATCGCCAGGAAGTCGAACAGCCTCTGCGGCAGTGCGGAAAGGTCGGCTGGCGTGACGCCTGAGAGATTGAGCGTGCCGATCGCCTGGACCAGGGCGTCGATGGCGTCGACCGTGGCGGCAAATTCGCTGATCGCCTTTGGCAGCTTGGAGATGATCGCGCCGGTGTTGCCGCTCGCCATTGCCCCTTCGAGCTCGCTCGAGAAGTTCGCAAGCTGGGTGACGTGGCCGCCCAGCTTGACGAGCGGTGCCGACAGGCTCGCGGCCTGGGCGGGGGTCACCGGCAAGCCGAGCTCCGCCAGGAAGGCCGGCGCGGATTGCGGCGTGAGTCGCCCTGTCATCCCGCCGATCATGGTCTTTAGGAGGTTGAAGATCGCCGCGAGCGTGCTGCCGGTTTCGCTCATTCGGGTTCGAGTCCCTGGGGTTTGAGCGCATCGACCAGATCGTGCAAGTTGGTCGTACCGGACAGCGCCCGGATCGCGAAATCGCCATAGCGTGCGAGGTCGCGCTTCAGCGCATCACTGCCATGGCGCATGAAAATCGCGCGCATGCGCGTCAGCAACTCCTCCAAGGTCACGCCATCGATCATCAGCGGCACGCGATGCGCGGGGTTGCGCAGATTCTTGATCATATGTTGGACGAAGGCCGGGCCGCGATTGCGGTGCCAGGTTGCGGAGACCTGTCGCGCGAGGTTGACCAGCCGCCGCGCCTCGTCCTGGTGCGCGTCGAGCTTCTCCGCGACCAGCGCGCCATGCCGTGTCCGCATCAGCCGCTGCTTGAGCCGTGCCAGGGCGCCCTGGATGTCGTCGATGTCGGCGCGGTCGAGGATACGCGATACGACATAGGCCGGCCGGCCCGATGCGGGCATCGTGCCCTTCATGTCCGGATCGATCGTGACGTTGAGTTGCTGCAGCACGTTGGCGATCGGGGTCACGATGCCAATGCCGGTGGCGCATTGCAGCGCAAGCGGAGGCGGACTGCCCTGGGCAGTGTAGTCGCTGGCGAGAGCGTCGGCGGAAAACGCACGGCTCATGAGGCCGATCACCTTCGGTTCGGCGGGATTTGCGTTGTCGACGATGATTCCTCCGGAATCACCGGGCTCGCCGAAGGTGATCTTCTGGCCGGAGGTGACGAATGCCTTGTAGCGCAGCAGATATTCCTTGCGGCTCTCACCCGCCTTCGGCAGCAGCCGCGGGACCACCATGAGTTGGTTGCCTGTTTTCATCATGCTGTGCTCGGCATCGTCGCTGGCGGAGAACGGGCCCGGGCACAGCGACGTGGGAGGCGGGAAATTGGGACCCTTGTAATACAGCGTGCCGTAGCGCAGGCCGCCATGCGTGGGGCTGTACATCCGTAGCATCTTCTGCGGATCCGGAACCTGAGTGAGGTCCTCCATGATCCAGTCTGCCGGCGGCTCCGGTGCGACGCCCTTGATCATCCCGATTTGTGGTATCTCGTTGGAATAGCTGATGCCTTTTTCCAAGATCGCCGCGGCGCAGTCGGTATCGTAGGTATCGGTCATGCCTGAGAGCGGGCGGAAACCCTCCCGCCAGGTCTTGATCGTGGTGGCGATCTTGGGGCCGCCGCCACAGCAGCTACTGTAGCTTCCGGCATAGATGCCTTCCCCCGAAGAGACCGCCATGTCGTTCTTTGCGAACAGCACATGTGACGCGCTGATGAGGACCACCGTATTCCCGAGCTTGGCGAAGCAGCCCAGCAGCGCCGGCTCCACGTCGGACGCTGTGTTAACGATGAGCGCGCTCGGCTGATAGGTGATCGGGGGCGACGCCATGCTCAGACTTCCTCCAGCGCGGGCGAACCGATCTCGCGGGTCAGGTCCAACGCCCGGAGCACGGCGCCGATCGGGCTGGCGATCGCTTCGCCAAGCGCATTGGTGCCCCAGATCAGGCCGACAAGGCGGCGCCGCTCGTCGAACAGCGCGGCACCCGAATCGCCTTGAGCGCAGAAATTCACCTCGGTCCCGTCGCACAGTCCGTCGGCCGCGACCGGCGTGACGAGGATCTGTCCGCTCGTCTCGAAGCTGTCGTCCTCGATGACGGTGACATCCGAGAAATCGATATCGGCAATGCGCCCTTTCGTGCGCCCGGTCGCCGCACCGTCCTTGAACGCCGCCGCGCCCGCGACAGGTTCGGCAAAGCCGTCGAACTGTGCCAGCGAGGCAAGCCGCTCGCGCCAGGATTGCGGCAGGGTAGGAAGATCGTGGCACAGCACCGCGGCGCAATCGGCGAAGACCGGCTCGCCCTCCACCGTCAGCCGCCCGATCCATCCACCGATGCTGCGGCCGATCTCGACAAGTGCTCCATCCCGGGTATCGAGCCCGAAAACGGCATCGCCGGTCTCGGCGCCCCGGCCATGGATCACGTGATGGCTGGCGAGAAGGACGAGCCGCCCGTCGTGACGTCGCAGCGCCGCGCCGATCGTCCCCGGAACGCCTTTTGCATTGATGACGCGGATGCCGGAAGGCGGCGCCACGGCCGCGCCCGCCTTCAGCCTGCCAAGCGCATTCTCCACGCCGTCAGACTGCTCGAGAAGGGCAATGAACCAGTCGGCATGCGCCGCTAGCGCCGCCCTTAATCCGTCGCTACCCTCCTGCATCAGCACGAAACGCATGGCGCGCAGGCCTGATGCGAGGGAGATTCCGTCGATCTCTCGCGGCACGGGCGTCCTGTTGCGCAGCGAGCGCTCTATCGCCGCGACATAGCCCGGCCCCTTGTTGCGATGCCAGGAAACGGTCACGCGGCGGCGATGGTGGATCAGGTTCCGCATCTCCGCGAGATGCGCGCGCGCGATGCGCACAAGGCGCTGCCCGTCAGGCCCGGTGCCGACCAGATCCTCGAGCCGGTCGGCCAGTTCCTGGTTCTCGTCGCGCGGCGGCGCGAAGGCCTCGATGGCAAGCGGTTGCGCGCTGGCCGGATCGCCAGGCGGAACGAATGTCAGGGTCGCGACCGGCTTTTCCACCGGATTGTCGTCGTCCTTGTAGTTCTCCATCTGCGCGAAGGCGGGTACGATGAATTGCGCGAAGGTGAGGCCGTTGGGAATATCGACATCATCCTTGGCCCCCACGGGCCGGGCATCCAGCAAGGCTCCTGCATTCAGAAGGCCGACGGCCTTGCCCTGAGCGTCAATGATGAGCGAGCCGGAATCGCCCTTGAGCGAGAAGACGTCGCCCTTGATCTTGATCTCCTTGTTGCCTTTGTCATCGGTGCCCACAACCTCCGCGGTGACGGTCAGGGGAAATCCGACCAGGTTGGAATTGGTGTGATCGAGCACCTTCTGCGCCGTTTCCGGGATAAACGTGTAGGTCTCGTCGTATTTGTGGACCTTGGTGGTGGGTTTGATGATAAGCTGCAGCAGATAGAGGCCGTCGTTGGTATGCGAATCGATATCGCGTACGCAAATGCCGATGATCTGTCCTTCCGTATCGTCCGTCCGGGCGCCGATCTTCTTCACATTCAGCGTGTTTTCCGGAACTATATTTCGGATCGCGCTATTGATCGCGGTCTGGGCCTGCTCGGCCGCATCGATTGAGGCCTGCTGCCCCCTCTGGAACGCCGGCATTGACTGCAAGGCGGGCAGGTTTTTGTATTCTTCCCACAGATCTCGGATCTGTCCGTCGAAACTGGAGATTTCGCTCTTGCGATTAGAGCTCATCACGCCCGCGAGCAGCGGTGCGATCGCGATATCAAGCGCGAAATAGGTCGAGTCCTTCAAGAGCCGGTTGCCCTTGAACATGAACTTACCGGTCGGATCTACCCGAACCTGCGCGCCTGGCTTGTTGCAGCTTCCGCGTGTTCCCTTATAGATCGAGGCTTGATCGTTCTTGAGAAAATCGGCTGCGAGCACGTGCTCATTTGTGAGTAAATAACGTTCCTGCTTATTGCCGTTCTCCTTGTCGGTACGCAGTACGATGGCGCCGAGTGTTCCGATCTTCGACGCCCGGTCGGAGATATCGCGGCTGATCGGGTCGCCAGGATAGAAGGTCGGCGTGGAAGAGCAGGGGATGGTTGGCACCGCGTGTGCGATCTCGGTGGCGAAGCCATCGAAATGTGCCGGAATCGCAGCTGCCTCCAGCTCTTTGGCCATATAGACCCGGAGCAGCGGCGTGCCGGCAACGCTTGCGCCCAGCCCGACCTTCAATACGCCGGGATGGCGGCAGAGAGCGACCGCCGCACGCCGTTGCGCGCGAGACCGGGTCCTCGTGCTGCTGATGCTGCTTGAAGCCATGATACCCCCGCAATTACGAGCGCTAAAGCAACGATGTCAGACGCAAATCACGATGCATGAAATGAAACAGCCGCGCACCCAAGTCGCGGAGTATGACGGGTCTTGTTCGGGCCCTTTCGAATGTTGCAGCATCGTGAGGCCAATGCACGCAAAAGTAAAGATGGATGAGCTTTTCCCCGATAGGTAAATTCACCTCATCTCGGAGTGCGCGAAAACATCACGCCCAGGCGCCATGCCGAGAGACGGCGCTGAGGTCTCCTCGACGTGATGTGTTTCGGCGTGGAATATCCATCTCTGTGGCGGGGTGGCCGGCGTGCAGTTTTGCCAACACCTGTTTCGTCTGACCATCCGTCTTTTGCTGGCGGATAGAGGAGCGTTACGACGGCAGCTACGATGCTATCCGGCGCTATGCGAAGGGCTGGTCGAAGGATCGGCGTTATCGGATCGCGGCGCCGTTCTGATCAAATATATGAACAGCCTGGAGATCGGGCTGGACCCGGATGATCGATCCAGCCTGTGCCGAAATGCGCTCGCGGAACACGCAGGTGATGTTCTGCTTCCCGAGCTTGCCCAAGACTATAGTTTCCGATCCCGTCGGCTCCAGGACGACGACTTCCAGCGGGATGCCATCGTCGGCGAGACGAAGGTGTTCCGGCCTTACTCCATAGACAGCGGCGGACGCTGGGCGCTCAGTCGGAGTGGGCAACGCAATGCCATCTTCCGTGGTGAAGCCCGGCGAACTCATCGTACCCTTGATGAAGTTCATGGAAGGTGAGCCGATGAAACCAGCCACGAACATATTCTTCGGACGGTCGTACAGTTCGAGAGGTGTGCCAATCTGCTCGATCGAGCCGTCGCGCATGACGACGATCTTGTCGGCCATCGTCATCGCCTCGACCTGGTCGTGTGTGACGTAGATCGTCGTCGTCTTCAAGCGCTGGTGCAGTTCCTTGATTTCGGCCCGCATCTGAACCCGGAGCTTGGCGTCGAGGTTCGAGAGCGGCTCGTCGAAAAGGAACACCTGAGGATCGCGAACGATGGCGCGTCCCATCGCAACGCGTTGGCGCTGGCCGCCGGAAAGCTGCCGGGGATAACGATCCAGAAGGTTCGTAAGGCTGAGGATCTCGGCGGCACGCATCACCTTGGCCTTGATCTCGGCCTCCGGGACCCTCTTCAGGCGAAGCGCGAATCCCATGTTGTCGGCCACCGTCTTGTGCGGATAGAGGGCATAGGACTGGAAGACCATGGCAATGTCACGGTCTTTCGGCTGCAAGTCGTTGACGACGCGCCCGCCGATGTCGATCTCGCCCGAGGAAATCTCCTCAAGTCCCGCAATCATCCTGAGCAAGGTGGACTTTCCGCACCCCGACGGCCCGACGAGGACCACGAACTGGCCATCCTCGATATCCACCGAGACACCCTTCAGTACTTCGACCGCAGCGTAACGCTTGCCTGCCTGCCTGATCTGTACGCGCGACATGCGCCCTCCTGAGAATAGTTCGATTGCTGAAGTGCAGGCCGGACGCCAAGATGAGGAGCGGCATCCGGCCTGCGATGGGGGAGACCCCAACTCTTGAAGAACCGGTCCGCTCAGCCTTTGACCGCGCCCATCGTCATGACGTTCGTGATCTGCTTGTGCAGCATCAGGACCAGCAGAAGCGGCGGCGCGAGGTAGGCGGTGGCCATCGCCATGATCCCGCCCCAGGCGACGCCATCCTCGTTGCTCATGGCGATGGCGATGATGACCGGGGCCGTCCGTGCGTCGTTCGACGTGAACACCAGCGGAAACAGGTATTCGTTCCACGAGCCGATCGCGACGACCAGCGAGACCGCGGCGATCGCCGGAGTCAGCAGGGGCAGCGTGATGCGGATGAATGCGCCGACCCTCGAGCACCCGTCGATCATCGCAGCCTCCTCGAGGTCGACCGGGATGTCGTCGACGAAGGTCTTGATAAGCAAGGTCGCCATGCTCACCGCAAACGCCGCGCCGCACAGGACGAGCGGGGTCACGGTATCGAGCCAGCCCAGTTCGTTGAAGACCGGATAGAGCGGAATCACGACGACGATGCCGGGAAACATTCTGACGAAGATCATCAGGAACGCCGGCGCCTTCAGCCAGGGCTGCCGAAGCCGGGAGAACACGAATGCGGAGGCAATCGCCATCGTCAGGGTCAGGGCCGTGGTAAGTGCCGTGACGATGACGCTATTGAAGAAGCTCTTCCAGAAACGCGGAAACAGCGTGGCAATGTTCTGATAGTTCGCGAATGTCGGCTCGGCGATCAGTTTCGGCGGATACGACCATATGAGGTTGCCGGGTTTGAACGAGCTGCTGATCATGAACAGGATCGGGAAGAATGCCCAGATGACCGCGATGCAGAGCAGCACGAAGACAAGGATGCGTCCGGTGATATTTCCGCTCATTGTTCAAGCCTTATTCTTGGGAAACATGTCGCGATACGCGCGCCAGATGATCAACGCCGCCATCAGCATGGTAAGAGCGAGCATGACCCAGCCGACCGCAGCGCCCATGCCGAACCGGAACGTGCCGAAGGCCGTCCGGTAGAGGTAGTGGGACAGAAGCGACGTAGAGGTGCCGGGGCCGCCGCCCGTCATGGTCTGGATCGTATCGAATTCGCGGACGGCGAAGATCGTCTCGAACAATGCCATGATCGAAAGCGCCGGCATGATGAACGGCAGCTTGACATGCCAGAAGATCTGGAAGGATGTCGCGCCGTCGATCTTGGCGGCTTCCTTCACTTCCACGGGAATCCCGCGCAAGGCCGCGAACAGGATGATGGCGATGAACGGGAAGCCTCGCCAGACCGCGACGATCACGACGGCGATCATCGAGGTCAGGGGCGTGGACATCCACGGAACCGTCGGCAGTCCCAGGGACGAAACCACGTAGTTGACCAGGCCGTATGACGGATCCAGCAGGTTCTTCCAGATGACGACGCCGACGACGGGACTGATCGCAAACGGCGCGATCAGCAAGGCCATCCATATCCTGCGATAGGGAAGCTCGTTGTCGAGGATGAGCGCAATACCCAGCGCGACCAGCAGCTGAAGGCTCACCACGCCTATGACGTAGCCGATGTTCCGGAGGAGAATGGAATAGAAGACCGAGCTGTTGAACAGCGTGGTGAAATTCTTCCAGCCGATGAACTCGGGCTCGATCCCGGGAGAATAATCGGTAAACGCGGTCGCCAGCAGGGCGACTGCGGGAATGCCGATGAACAGAAGGAGCAGCAGGATGGGTGGGGTTACCGCGGTGGCGGCCAGGAGGTTCTCCGAATACCTGCTTCGCTTGTTGGGGCGTGGAATTGGGGCGGCAGTAGAGGCGTTCGTAGCCATGCTGGTCTTCCAGTTGATGGATTGGCGGTGCGGGTTATGCGCCCCGGCAATGCGCTAAAGGCCTCGGCATATGGAATGGCTTCGGCAAAAAAGAAAGCGGCATCCGCGCGATCATGCCGGACACCCAGGGAATCCGATCCCTGGGCAGGCCTTTTCAATGAACGACTTTAGTGCCTTCGAAGTCCAGCCGTGCCTATCGGCAACTACTCGTAGATACCCTTGAGGTCGGTGGACAGGGTGTCGAGAGTCTTCTTTGCGTCGGCGCCGTTTACGACGATGTTCTGGACGGCAACTGCGATCGCGTCGCTCGCTTCACTAAGGCGCGGGTTGCCCGGCAGGGGCGGGCGCGAGATGGCGAGCGTATCGATGCCGACCTTGTTGGCGGCAACCGTTTCACCGAGCTTGGCGAGCGGAGCGGAGCGGCAAGGCTGGTTGCCGTTGGACATCATCATGGCTTCCGGCTGCGGACCTGCGAGATACTTGAGCAGAGCGTATGCCTGTTCCTTGTTCTGCGAGCCCTTCAGGATACCGGCGCCCCAATAGAAGGACTGGCTGCCTGCGTAATTGATGCCGTTCTTGCGCAGGGATTCCTGCAGCGGAACGTGGAACGGCACGGTGCCGCCCGGGCCGAGGGCTTCGGTGGACTCGAAGCGCGAGGTGAAGTTGTCATTGCTGACAACCATGGAGAGCCGGCCCTGCGTGAACATCTGGTCGGCGTCGACGCTGGTCCAGTTCGGCGGCATGATGCCTTCGGCGAAAAGCTTGCGCATGTATTCTGCAGCCTTGACCATGGCCGGGCTGTTGACGACGACTTCGCCCTTTTCATTGATGATCGAGCCGCCGAACATTGCGCCGATCGTCGCGAGCCCGGATGGTACCTGGTCGCTGATCCCACGGACAGCGAAGCCGTAGACCTTCTCGCCATTCGGTTTGGTGAAGGTAGCCTTCTTGGCGGCTTCGTAGAGCTGTTCGGGGGTCGTCGGGGTTTCGGCGACGCCCTGATCCGACAGGTACTTCTTGTTGCCCCAGAAGATCCAGACGCCGCAGCGCAAGGGGACGAGATAATGCTGGCTCTTGATGGTGCCGGAATCGACCGGAGCCTTTACCCAATCCTGCGGGAAGCCCGGAATGGCGTTCGCCGCCATATATTTGTCGAGCGGTTCCAGAAATGCGGCGATGCGCGGGTTGGCCATGAGCTGGGACACCATGATGATGTCTTCGGCCGACTTGTTGAGCGTGCCCAGGCGCGGGAGCGCTTCAAGGATGCCCGGTCCGGTCTCCACATTGACGGCGACCTTGTTGCCCGTCTGCTTTTCAAACTCGGCGACTGCATCGACGCCATTCTTCAGCCCGACGCCGCGCATCGACGACTCGTGGATGTTCACGCCCACGATCGTGAGCTTCTTTTCCTGTGCAAGTGCGGTCGATGACAGTGCCGTCAGCATGGCTACGGCGAGTACTTGGAACTTACGCTTCATGGTGTCCTCCCAAAAAGTCCAGACGTGGAAAATGCAAAAGTTGGCTGCGGGTGCTCCTCATCGTCCTCCGATGTCAAAAATAGGAGATTACCCGAATTTCGACCGATCCAACCATTCGCGGAATGTGTTGGATCGATCTAATCTTGTCAACTTCTTTTATGTCGCGGGTGCCGGTTGACACTTGGAACGGTCTAAAATACTTCGGAAAAGAGTTGCTGGAGGAGCGCCCGCATATGAAATCTCAGGAGACTGCTGTTACTCTCGGGGCAGGTCGGCAGCTTTTGTTCGACGATTACCTCATCGCGTCGTCGCGGTTGGTGCGCAAGTTTCACCAGCCGAAGGTTCACCCCGCGACGCCGGTTCTGAAGCCTGAAACGCCGATCGAGATGAACGGCGGATATTGCCCGGTCGCCTGCACTTTCCAGGACGGGGTCTTCTTCGATCCCGCCGACAATCTCTTCAAGATGACCTATCATGCGGGCTGGTTCGCTTCGACAGCCCTGGCAACGAGCCGCGACGGGATCCATTGGGATCGCCCTATCCTTCCGATCGATGGTGTCACCAACAGAATTCTGCCGATCGGCTATCCCCGGATGCGCGATGGCGCCGGCTTCTGGCTCGACACCTTCGCCAAGGATCCGGCCGAGCGCTTCAAGATGATGGTCTATTATCGGCACGGCTCGCATCCGAGCATGCCCTATGTCGACTACGACTTTGACGGCGTGAAGGAGCAGTACGCCGAGATCTACACGTCTCCGGACGCGATCAACTGGACTGCACGCGGGCGCACCGGACTGTGCGGCGACAACAGCAACTTCTACTACAATCCCTTCGATTCCAAATGGTACTACTCGCTGCGCGTCCATGCGGAGATGGGCCGTCAACGGAATTACGTGGCGCACGAAGACTTCGTGGAGGGGCGCAACTGGACCGAACAGGAACGCAGGGCGCTGGTCGTCCCCGATGCGATCGATCATGCAAACCCGCTGGGTGTCGTTCGGTCAGAGATCTACAATTTCGACGCCGTGGCCTACGAGAGCGTGATGCTCGGCGTCTACGGCATGTTCCGCGGCCCGCAGAACCCGGAAAGCTTCTACGCCGGTCTGCCCAAGATCACTGACCTGGAGATCGGTTTCAGCCGCGACGGTCTCGACTGGATCCGTCCCAACCGCACCGAGCCGTTCCTTGCGCCCTCGCAGGTTCCTGGACAGTGGGATCGAGGTTATCTCCACGCGACGGGCGGCGTCTGCCTCGTCGTGGGCGACGAACTCTATTTCTACGTATCCGGTTTCTCGGGGATTTCACCGAACCTCGGCACTCATTCCTACGCGGGCGGAGCAGTGGCGCTTGTCACGTTGCGACGCGACGGATTCGTGTCGCTTCACACAGAGCGGAGCGGTGAGATGGTCACCAAGCCGCTGATCTTCTCCGGCAGCCACTTCTTCGTCAATGCTGACTGCGGCGGCGGGCAAATGAGGATCGCCGTGCTGGACGAGGAGGGAGAAGCAATCGCAGGCTACGGCCTCGACGACTGCGAAGCCGTCACCGTGGACAAGGTGACCTGCTCGGTGCGGTGGAAGGGCGGTGACCTCGGTCAGTTCGCTGGAAAGCCGGTCAGGTTTCAGTTCGTCCTCGAAAATTCCCACCTCTACGCATTCTGGGTCAGCCACTCCATAGGCGGCCAGAGCGGAGGTTATCTTGCGGCCGGCGGTCCCGGCTATTCGGGCGTCATCGATGAATAAGCGCCGCGACCGGATTGAGGGATTGCGCAAGTGAACGATGACACGGAACGCCGACTGACCATTGACGATGTCGCGAAGGTGGCAGGCGTCTCGCGCTCGACGGTATCCCTTGTCCTCAGAAACAGCGAGCTCGTGGCGGAACGCACCAATGTGATCGTACGCGAGGCGGCAGACCGCATCGGTTATGTCTACAATCGCACTGCGGCGCTTCGAGCCCGGCTGAGCAACCTCGTCGGCATCATCATCCCGGATCTGACGAACCCGTTCTTCTCGGAACTGACGGCCGGGGTCGACCAGGTGCTCAACGAGGCCGGCTGGATTTCCCTGCTCGGAAACTCCTGGGAATCCGGCGCGAGCCAGGAAAAGATTCTTCGGCGAATGCACGAACACAATGTCGATGCTGTCATCGTCTGTCCAACGAACGCTTCCGAAAACGCTACGACCGAGCATCTTGCGCGGTCCGGCCTGCGTGTCCTTCAGGTACTCCGGAGGCAGGACGACGAAACCAGCTATCTGGGCATCGACTATGCCGACGGCGTGTCGCTGGCGGTGAACCACCTCTACGATCTGGGGCATAAGGATATCGTGTTCCTCGGCGGCGAACGAATCCATTCGGCGGCCACCGAGCGTTTCAAGGGCTACCAATCCTCCATGCGAGCGCGCGAGCTTGAACCAAGGCATGTGCCCTGCATCCTGCGGCGTTCCGGTGCTGTTGATGCCGTGACCGAGCTGTCCCGGGCAGGAAAACTGCCGACCGCGTTTGTGTGCTTCAACGACGTGGTCGCCGTGGGTGCGATGGCGGGCCTGGAGCGGCTGGGCCTCAAGGTCGGCCAGGACGTTTCGGTCGTGGGTTTCGACAATATCGGGGACGCGGCGTTCACCATGCCACCGCTGACGACGGTCGACACGCATGCCCGACAACTCGGGGAAACGGCCGCCAAGCTGGTGCTTGAGAGCATCCGCGAAGGCAACCCCATCACCCCCACGACCATCACCAAGGCTTCGCTCGTCGTGCGCGGTTCGACTGGGCAAGTTCTGGTGAATCGTCGGGCGTGACCTGCGCTCGACATAATGTCGAACTAGCTGCGAACTGCCGAGGGCTTGGCCCCGACATCATAGTGGCAGCATCCGCCCCGAGCGCAGCCCAGATCGCGTCCGGCCACCGGCGGCCCGGATACATGTTCTGACGATCCTCCGCAACGATCGGGCGGCGACGCAGATGCCAAACTCCGGGATGAGCAATGGCAGCGTTGTTACGCGCCATCCAGCCAAGGCGGCTGCATTTCTATTTCATCTCAAGCGAGGGCCTCTTTACCTCAATCGTCGTCCTGGTATCGACGTAGCTCGGGATTAGGATCTGAAAAATCAGGCCGCTTGGCGCATTGCCCGCAAGAGAGACGGTGCCATGATGGGCATGCACGATGTCGGCGACAATGGAAAGTCCGAGGCCGAAGCCTTCCCGCCCTTGCGTGCGTGCATCATCTCCCTTGAAGAAGGGCTCGAAAACCCGCGTTCTCAGATGTTCCGGAATTCCGGGTCCGTTATCGGTCACAATGATCTCGCAGCCGGCTTTACCTTTTCGTAGGCCAACAATGACCTCGGTTGCGAACTTGACGCTATTGTCGCAAAGGTTGGTCACCGCGCGCATGATTGCCAGTGGTTTGCAATCGATGATCATCCGATTTGGCCCCTCGAACCGGACCGGGAAGCCAACATCGCTGAACTCCGCGCAGACGGTTTGCAGCAGGCTCGCCACATCGGTCCGTTGCATTGGTTCGGTCGCGTAGTCGTCCCTGAGATATTTCAAGACTTCGTTCAAGAGGCTGTCGATGCGCATGACGTCAGACAATAGTCCCTCGCGCATCGGCCCGTCCTCCATGCGCTCGGCCCGAAGCCGTAACCGGGTCAACGGGGTTCGAAGATCATGGCCAATGCCCCGCAACATTCGTGTCCTTGATTCGACCATCACCCGTATCCGGCTTCGCATTGCGTTGAGAGCATGGGCGAGCGCAACGATCTCGACAGGTCCGCGTTCTTCGAAAATTTCCGCGCTGTTGGCGATGTCCGAATGGGTGGCCGCTTCGGAAATGCGTTTGATTGGCTCCGTTATGACGCGAATGGCGAATATGAAGAAGAACGCGATCAGGACGAAGATGGCGACAGAATAATAGGGGCCCTCGTTCAGTATCGAACTGTTCAGGATCGTATCCGGAAAACCGGAGAGGATGAGAAGCGTGCCGTCGTCGACCTTTGATGCAATCACTCTCTCCCCGTTCCAGAAGGTCCGCCAGCCTCCCACGGGTGGCGGGGGGGTGTTGTCGGTTGGAAAGAGCAAGTCGATGACCAAGCCCAGCGCGCCCTCAAGTTCCGACGGTCCGGTGAAGGTCTCGCTGACCGAAAACGGCTCCAGCGAGAAATGCCAGCCGGCCGCACGCGATGACGAAAGGATTGCTTCCCGTGTGCTGGGCGGAGCCGTTTTCAGGAGACCCGCCACCATGTCAACGCGTGTGGCGATGTCTTCTATGTCCGGGGCGGCATTTTCCGCCCACTGCTCCAATGATCTGCCGACGACGCCGACAACGATCAGCGCCAAAACGATGATCAGCGTGATCTGACCTCTTATCGTGACGGGAAGAAAACGATTCAGCCTCATAGTTCCTCGACATTGGCGGTAAACATGTAGCCGCCGAGACGTACGGTCTTGATAACAACTGGATCGCGGACGTCATGCTCGATCTTCTGCCTCAATCGACTGATGTGAACGTCGATGCTGCGCTCGATTGGACCGGCCAAACCGGCATGGGTTACCCCCAGGAGTTCTTCTCGCGTCAGAACGCGGCCCGGGTTTCGGCAAAAGGCAAGCAGGATATCAAACTCGTGCGTTGTCAATCCGACGCGTGCGTTGGTCGGATCGTAGAGCTGTCGTCTAATGGGATCCAAGGACCATCCGTCAAACCGCAGTTGCCTTTGTCTTGTATCCTTTAGCGAAGGCAAGGCCGCGCGCCGCAGCAGGCCGCGGATCCGCGCGATGAGTTCCCGCAAGCTGAATGGTTTCGTCACATAGTCGTCGGCGCCAATCTCGAGACCGACGATCCTGTCGATTTCCGCGTCGGCCGCCGTCAGCATGAGGATGGGAATGTTGGTGGTAACCCGTAGCCGCCGGCACAGACTGAGGCCGCTTTCGCCAGGCAGCATGACATCAAGGATCACCAAGTCGAAATTGGATGTGCGCATGCGCATATCCATTGCAACGCCATCTTGGGCGATCTCCGCGATCATTCCACTTTCGTTAAGACTATCGCGCAGCATGGTGGCGATTAGTGTGTCGTCCTCGACAATCAGAATCCGAGAGGCGTCCGGCAAGCTCTGGCTCCCTTCACCATCCATATGCGCTTTGCTGATTTTTTGAATAGCACGGCGGAGCGTGTTTATGGTTTGCGGCCATATTAAAATTTGTTTCAGATCTCGCCTACTTCCGGTTGGCCTGAAACAAAAGTTCACACGATCAAACATTTTGGCTGTCCGCGCCTTGGCAGGGGGGAGGCGTGACGTGCCAGCCAAAATATGAGGGGAGCGGTGAAACGGAAATTTCGTCGCTCCCGTTCGTCTCGGCGACCTTCCTCGATCGATTGACGATCCGCTCGTCTGGAGCCGCCGGGCGTGATGACCGATACGCCGAAACATTTCTTAAGAATACAAAACAGTGTGGCCAACTCACCTCGGTACAGTGCGATCCGAAACAAGGGCGCTGCGGCGCTCCGATATAAATAGGGTTGCCACATGACTGCACCATCAAAGATCTTGTCTGCGTTGAGATACAGCACCAATCGTGCCGCAAGAGCCGCCTTCGTCGCCTTCTGCCTGCCCACGGGTTCCCTTGCCGAGGAGCGCCAGATGCCGGTTACGGCAGTGGTCGCACAGCAGGATGCGGTCATCGAGCGGATCGAGGTTGTTGGAACGCTCGCCGCGCGGGAGGAGATCCAGGTTCATCCATCCGTTCTCGGTAAGGAGATCAGGCAGATCCTCGTCGAGGCGGGGCAGCATGTTGATCGGGGCGAAGCACTTGCACTCCTGGACACCACGGAGGCCCAGATGCAGCTCGGGAAGAACGCGGTCAGCCTGCTGCGCGCCAGGGCAGCCGTTGCCGTCGAGAGCAGCCGCGTCGATATGGCGCTGATTGCGGAGGATGAAGCCCGCAGGAAGCTTGAACGCAGCCGCGCGCTTCAGCCGAAAGGCGCTATCGCCGACAACGTCCTCGAGGAGCATCAGAATGCCTATGCGCGCGCCCGTGCTGAACTGCGGCTTGCACGTCAATCGCTGGAACTCGCCGAAGCCGAAGAACAGATGATCGCTCGCGAGCGGCAGGAGATCGAACTGACGGTCGAGCGAAGCACAGTGCGGGCTCCGAGCGCCGGCAAGATACTGAGCCGCAACGCGCGCATAGGCGCGATGACTTCCGGGTCGGCCGAGCCGCTTTTCGTCATCGCCGAAGACGACGACATGGAATTCGTGGCGCAGGTGACCGAAACAAGCTTCGTGCGACTGCATCAGGGCATGCGCGCCGAGGTTACTCTACCTGGCCGAAATGGCGCCATAGAAGGCAGAATTCGTCTGAACGCTGCCCAACTGGACCCCAAGACAAGAAGCGGAACTGTTCGCGTCGAGCTTGCCGATGATGAAAGGCTCGTGCCCGGCGTGTTCGCCCGTGGTGCCATCGACGTCTCCGAGCGCAGAAACATCCTCGTACCCAGTTCTGCCGTCCGAAGCGCCGGGGGCGCGCACAATGTCTACGTGATCTCCGATGGCGTGGTGAATGTGCGCCGCGTGAGCGTCGGGTCTTCGCAGGGAGGGTTGGTCGAGATCGTCGACGGCATAAAGGCCGGGGAGGCGATTGCGCTGAAGGCCGGGGCCTTCCTGAAGGCGGAGGAACGGGTCAAGGCCGTCATCGTATCGCCGCCTGAGTCTCAAGCCCGGGTGCCTGCCGCCGCCGCATCGCTGGAAAATCGGACGGGAGCCCTGACGCGATGAGCATGAACATTTCCGCCTGGGCAATCCGCAAGCCACTTCCGTCGCTTCTTCTTTTCGTCGTGCTGATCGTCGTCGGCCTCTACAGTTTCACCCAACTCCCGATCACCTATTTCCCTACGATCATCGAACCCGTTGTCAAGATCACTGTCGAACAGTCGGGAGCGACGCCCGGCGAGCTCGAAACCGAAGTGACGCGTCCGGTCGAGAATGCGGTGGCGACGTTGCCGAACATCAAGGAAATGAAATCTACCGTCACGCAAGGACGCTCCGTCACGGAAGTTGAGTTCGAGCTGGGTCTGGTATCGCCGGATCGCGCCATCGCGGACGTGCGTGACGCGGTCGTCAAGGTGCGTTCCGATTTGCCGGAGACTATCGACGAACCCGTGATCGAGCGGGTGGAGGAAGAGGCACAGTCCATGGTGACGTATGCCGTCACCAACAGGGACATGACGCTTTCCGAGCTGTCCTGGTTCGTGGACGACGTTGTCTCGCGAAGACTTCAGGGGCTCAAAGGTGTGGGGCGGGTCGAGCGGATCGGAGGTGTTGAGCGGGAAATCCATGTCGAACTGGACCCGACCCGGCTGCAGGCGCTGTCGCTGACGGCCAATGCAGTGAATCAGAACCTGATCGACAACCAGATAGACGGATCCGGCGGGAGGAGCAGCCTCAGCGGGCGGGAACGAACAATTACGTCCGCCGCCGTGGCCCGAAGCGTGCAGGAACTCGCGGCTCTTCGAATCTCCCTGTCGGACACGACCAGTATCCGGTTGAGCGATATCGGCCAGGTCCGGGATACCGTCGCGGAGCCCCGGTCCTTCGCCACTCTCGACAAATTCGATGTCATCGGCTTTTCCGTCTATCGATCGCAAGGTGCCAGCGACGTCGCGGTGGCGCAGGAAGTGGCGGCGGCACTTGCCACCCTCAGTTCAGACAACGCGAGCACTCAGTTCAAGCTGGTGGAAGACAACGTGTCCTACACGGCGGGCAACTATCATTCGGCCATGAAGACCTTGTTCGAAGGAGCGTCACTTTCCATCGTGATCGTGTTTCTGTTCCTGCGTGACTGGCGAGCGACGGCCGTTGCCGCAGTCGCCTTGCCGCTCTCCATCATCCCGACCTTTTTCGCGATTGATCTTCTTGGTTTCTCGCTCAACATCCTGAGCCTGCTGGCGATCACCCTCGTCACCGGCATCCTGGTCGACGATGCGATCGTCGAGATCGAAAACGTCGTCCGCCATCGCAACATGGGCAAATCTGCCTATCGGGCGGCGCTGGACGCGTCTGATGAGATCGGACTTGCCGTCATGGCGATTTCCGCGACGATCATCGCGGTCTTTACCCCGGTTGGTTTTATGAGCGGCGTGGTCGGTCTTTATTTCCGCGAGTTCGGCCTGACGGTCGCCATAGCGGTTTTCTTCTCTCTTCTCGTCGCGCGGCTCATTACGCCTATTTTGGCTGCCTACATTATGACGAGTCATGCAGCTTCGCCGGAAAAAAAAGGACTTCTCGCACGTGCTTATGAAGGGTTGCTGCGGGTCACGCTCCGTTGGCGGTGGTTGACGGTCGGCTGCGCCCTTGGCGTTTTCGCTCTCGCGCTTGTCGTCATGGCATCGCTGCCCACGGCATTTCTGCCGGAGGAGGATACGGGCCGTCTGACACTCTCCGTCGAACTGCCGCCGGGTGCAGGCCTCGACGAAACCCGCAAGGCGACGAACGAGATCGTCGATCTGGTCCGTCTGGAGGATGGGGTAGAGCATGTGTTCGTGCGAGCCGGCGCCAATACGACAGGGCAGGAAGATGTGCGTTATGCCGTGGTTCTGGTCGACCTCCTCCACAAGTCGCAAAGAGCCCGCTCATCCTTTGCAATAGAGGAGAGCCTCGAGAGAACACTTTCGGCCGTTGCCGACGTGCGGCTGCGTTTTCTCAATACGCGAGGAGGAAGGGACCTGTCGTTCGCGGTCCTTTCCGCCGATAGTGATCTCGCCCAGCGCGCTGCGGAGGCAATCCTCGCAACGCTTGCGGCGGACAAGAGTTTCGTCAATCCAACGGCTGACAACGCGGCGACGCGGCCGGAACTGCGGATGACGGTGCAGATGGACAAGGCTTCGACGATCGGTGTGTCGTCGGCCGCGATTGCTCGAACGATCCGCGTTTCGACCGTTGGCGACGTGGACACCCGTCTGCCGAAATTCACCGACGGTTCGCGGCAGATTCCGATCCGCGTCCTGCTGGACAGCAGGGCTCGCAATGACCTGTCGACGCTCGAAATGCTGACGGTGCCCGCTGCCGACGGGACCGCCGTCCCGTTGTCCGCCGTGGTCGACATGAGTCTCGATGAATCGGTGTCCACCATCGAACGTTTTGATCGCGAACGCCGCATCGAGATCGGCGCGGATATGGCCTCCGGCCTGACGTCAGGCCAGGGGCTCGACAGGCTTATGGAACTGGACAGCGTCAAGAACCTGCCGCAAGGCGTTCGGATTCAGGCGACGGGAGACTCGGATACCGAGGGCGAGGTATTTTCCAGTTTCGGCGTGGCGATGGGAGCCGGTCTCCTGCTGGTTCTCGTTGTCCTCATCCTCCTATTCGGAAGCATCCTGGCGCCATGGACGATCCTGGCCTCCCTACCACTCTCGATCGGCGGCGTTGCGGCGGGCCTGTTTTTGAGCGGCAGTGCCCTGTCGCTTCCGGTCGTCATCGGCATCTTGATGCTGATGGGCATCGTGACCAAGAACGCCATCATGCTGCTGGACTTCGCAATCCACCGCGAAGCCCAGGGCCTCTCGCGCTTTGACGCCATCGTCGAGGCGTGTTCGGAGCGGGTGCGGCCGATCATCATGACGACGCTCGCCATGGTCGGCGGCATGCTGCCGTCTGCGATCGGGATCGGCGACGGCGGCGAATTCCGCGCCCCCATGGCGATTGCGGTGATCGGCGGGCTGCTGGTTTCCACTCTCCTGTCGCTGATCGTTATTCCCTCGCTTCACTTGATCGTTTCGAGTGTCGGTGATTGGGCCGTCCGCATCTTCAGGCCTTTCCTCCAGTCGGCTGAGATCTGACGGACCCGGCGCCGCCGGCAGCGGCGCTGGACGTCTGGGCCGGCCGGCAGGCCGGCCCAGAGATTCTGATGGAACCGGAATCACGGGGGCGTCGGCGACATCGCAATAAAACTTAACAAAGCGAAATATCTGGAGAGGTATCCTGCAGGCATTGTTACGCGCCACCCACACAGGAACAGTTCGATGCAGCCGAATTCCGCCAACGCCCGGATACTGATCGTCGAGGATGATTCGGATATCAGTAATCTTTTGGCGCTGACAATCCAGGAAAATGGCATGCAGCCCACTGTCGCTGCAGATGGCCGGTCGATGCAGTCTCTACTCCGAAACAACTTGTTCGATCTCATTATCCTGGACATCATGCTGCCGGGCGAGGATGGCCTCAGCATCTGCAAACGCATTCGTTCCGAAAGGACCGTCCCCATTATCCTTCTGACCGCCCTTGGGGAGGAGGTCGATCGGATCGTAGGGCTCGAAGTCGGTGCCGATGACTATATAACCAAGCCGTTCAGCCCGCGGGAGGTCGTCGCCCGCGTCCGCAGCCTTCTTCGGCGGGCGTCGTACGGATTGACGAGCGGCACCTGGCAGAGAAAGCTTCGGTTCGACGGCTGGGTAATCGATCCGATGCGGCGGCAGGTCTATGATCCGAGCAACGCCCGCATTTCTTTAACGACGACCGAATTCGATCTTTTGCTGGCCTTCTGTCGCAATCCCGGCCGGATCATTACACGCGAAGAGCTGCTGCAGTTCACCCATGCCGGGCTGGCCGGTCCCATCGAGCGCAGCATAGATGTGCATATCAGCCGTCTGCGCCAGAAAATCGAAGCAGATCCGAGGGAGCCGACCATGCTGCAGACTGTCAGGCTCGGGGGATACACGTTCACCGCTGCGGTAGAGGAATTCTGAGATAAAGGTCAACGCGCCTGCGAAACAGAACAGCCGGGCAAGCCCGGCTGTTCTGTTGATATTGCCTGCGCTCCAAGGCGCAAATCCCGATCAGAATTTATAGCCGACAAACGCCGATATCGAGGGCTGGACCTTCTTCTCGACGATCGGACTATCGGCAGCGTCTCCGGTCAAGACGCCAACACCAGCCTCGCCACGAACCAGCCAATGTTCGCTCAAGGCATAAGTGGCGGATGCCGAGACGTCGACGCGCTTCAGGCCTGCTTGCGCTTTGTATTCGGTCAAGCCCGAGCGGGCTGCCTGGGCGGCATTTATCCCGAAATAGGCCTGCATATGCTTGTCATTCGCGATAGTTGCCTCTGCCTTGGCGCCAATCATCAGTCGTTCGGTCACTGGTGCCGAATATTCTACGCCGACTTTTCCGATCAGGCTTTCGCTACCGTTTATCGTCTGGTCGACGCTTGCATAGAGCTCGACCGGACCCCATTCATAGGCAACCTTGGCTCCGACAGTCGCCGCAAAATCGATGTCCCCGAGCTCCTTGAGGCGGTCTCCGTCATCGTGCTTACGGCCGGTTTCGTAACCGACATTTCCGGATACGGAAAATCCATTGGCCTTGTAAGCCGTCACACTGACGCCGCGAGGGTCGATCTCCAGCCATTCTCCATACGTGAAAACGACGAAGGGAATGGGGCTCACCTCGAACTCGTCGCTTCCTTCATATTTGGGTTCGTAGAGGGCGCCGGCGCCGACGATCAGGCTCCAGTCATGCTTGGGCTTGGTATTTTCGAACCGCCTGCCATCGAACGGCGGTTCAGGCGCGTCATTCGACCCAGTCTGATCGGCGGCAGAGGCTTTCGAGACCAGTCCCGCAAGACCGAGGAGAGCACATAACGCGACCGGTGAAAGACGCCGCTTGTTTCGTTTATGGTATGACATGAGGGCTCCAGATGCGTGATCAGCCCGCCGTTCCAGATCACAAGCGGGTCCTGCGGGGCGTTTGTCGCATGGGGGAACCGTTCTGAGCGTGTATTTGTGTTAAGCTTTGTTGCGGCTCCCCGGTTGTCCGGAAAGAGAGGGCGGCCCCATTCTCCATCGCAACAAAACGTAACGCTTGAACAAGGAAACATCCGCGACCGCAAGCGACAGTTCGGGTATCCTCACCGTGTGCCCAGCAGGGCGCGAGACTTGTTGATCAGCGCAGCACATGAGTGGAGTTTGGATGCCGCACCGCCACCTTTTTACGCTTTCGACTATTCAGAGCCAGATCACGGCGATCATACTTTCTGGTCTCATCATCATTGTCGTGGGCGGCTCAATGCTTGAGCAAAGGGTTGGCAATGAATATCCGATGCTTGATATCGACACCCTCGCGGATCGGGTCTTTGCGCTCAGTTCCATCCTGAAAACCGCGACACCCGGGGAACGGGATGTCGTCGTTCTCGCCGCCAATCGCGCTGGCTGGGATCTGACCCTGCAACCCAGCTCCCTTAGAACCACACTCACAACGACATCTCCCGCAGAAAGCACGCTTGATGCTGTGGTTGACTTCCTGTTCCCGCCTGACGGAACGCAGACGCCGGTGGGTGGTTGGAAGACGTTTCTTAACGGCAAGCGCGTCGTTTCCGCCGAGGTCGATGAACAGACGATGCTGGTTTTGGGAGGGCTGCCGGACAAGGCCTTCTGGAACGAACTCCTGGCCCGTGGCCCGCACTACCTGGTCGCGCTCATTACATTGATCGTCCTTTTTTCCTCCTTCGCCGTGAGAGCAATCACGCGTCCGTTGCGGAAGATTGCGGCGGCGGCGGCAAATGCCGATATCACATCCGGACGGATGATTTTCGAAGAAAAGGGGAAGCGTTGAAATCGTCGCCGTTGCACGATCGCTGAATGGCATGAGCGATCGCATCACGGCGATGATCGAGGGCCGGACGCGGATGCTGCGCGGCGTGAGCCATGATCTGCGAACCCCGTTGACGCGGTTGAGGCTGCGTGCGGAGCGTGCCTGTGAGGGTGAATTGCGAGACATGCTGCTTGCCGACATCTCTCGGATCGATGACCTTTTAAGGGAAAGCCTTCGTTACCTGCGTGACGATCATAACCGCGAGACAGCGGAAATCGTCGATCTGGCATCGATGCTTCAAACGATCTGCAGCGAATTCAGCGACATTGGCCACAACGTGAGCTATTTCGGCCCAAATCGCCTGCCGGCGCGCTTCAAGCCGGTTGCGATAACTCGAGCCGTCAACAATCTTTGCGAAAACGCGGTCAAATTTGGCAGCCATGTCGAAATTTCGCTGGGCGTCGTTGCGGAAAACGTCGTTGTCGAGGTGGCGGACGATGGCCCCGGCATCCCCGAGGCGTTGTGGTCGCGGGTACTGGAGCCGTTTTACAAGATCGATGCCGCCCGTTCGGAAAACAGCGCAGGATTTGGTTTAGGCTTATCCATAGTCTCCGAAATTACTCACGCGCATGGAGGCACTTTGGAGTTTCTCAAGCGACAGCCTCACGGCTTAATCGCCCGATTGAAAATACCGCTGGGTCACTCTTAGATCGGGACGCCGATCCCATTGGCCTCACAATAGCCCCACACCTTTCGATCAGCGGCTGAAACCCTTCTCGGGCCGGCTCATCGCTCGCGGATGGCAACCGTTATTCCGCCATCAATTCACCCATCCGCTTCACGATGTCGTCCAGCACGGCAATGCGCTGTCCGCCTGACGGGCGAATGGCGAAGTAGGAGACTTCGATCCTCGGCTCGAACGGAACGGCGACGATGTCGGCGCCGGCGGAGCGAAGGCTGGTGTGATCGACGATGCCGACGCCCATTCCCGATGCCGCGAAATAGCAGCAGTTCAGCATCGAGGTTTCCATCGTGCTGATCGGTTGATGGTCTTCATTCGAAAAGGCGCGGTCGAGCGCCAGCCTGAGCGGCGAGTTGCGGCCTGGGATCAGGACGCGCTCGTCCAGAAGATCGGCGGGGGTGATGACTTTGCGGGACGCCAGTCGGTGGCCGGGCGCCATGGCGGCGACCGCATGGGAGCCGTGCAGCAGGACCGCATTCTTGTCGGCCATGCGCGGCGAGCCGAAGACGAAGCCGAGATCGTAGCGGTTCTTCTCCACCATGTCCCAGATATGCCGGCTGTTTTCGACGTCGATCACCAGCGGGATGTCCAGGCGGTTGCCGACGACATCGATGATCGCCTGATGCAGGTAGGGCCGCACCAGCGAAGTGACGCTGGCGATCCTCAACACGATGTTCTTGTGCCGGCGGATATCGTCCGCGGCCTGGGCGATCTGGTCGAGACCGAGATAAAGCCGCTCGACCTCCCGGAAGAGCTGCGTCGCTTCGGCTGTCGGCATCAACCGGGTCCCGACCCGTTCGAACAGTCTGATCTCGACGATTTCCTCCAGGTCGCGGATGAGGCGGCTGACAGCTGGCTGCGTGACGTTCATCGCCTCGGCTGCAGCGGTGATGCCGCCCGTCATCATCACGCTTCTGAAGGCTTCGACCTGTCGTGGTTTCAATCGCATGCGCTTAGGCTCCCATAACATTAGGACATGAATGGAACACCAAATGCAATTTTTCTTTTCTGGGCGGAGGCTTTAATGCCATGTCCAATCCGCAGGGAGAGCGCGGATTTCGGAAACCCCGGAGGAGCTCCATCATGAAATTCCTTACGATCGCAGCCGCATTGGCAGCGTCAGTCTTTGCCGTACCGTTCGCAGCCCATGCGAAGGACCTGACCGTTGGTCTGGCCGCCTCGACCACGTCGATGGATCCGCAGTTCTATGTCGTTGGCCCGAACAGCGCCATGGCGCGCAACATCTTCGACGGCCTCGTCAATCAGGACGCCAAGCAGCAGATCCAGCCGGCACTCGCCGTGTCCTGGAAGACGATCGACGATACGACCTGGGAGTTCAAACTGCGGCCGAACGTCAAGTTCCACGACGGCAGCGACTTCACGGCGGACGATGTCGTCGCCAGCATCAAGCGCGTTCCGCTCGCATCGAAGAACAGCCCAAGCTCGTTCGCAGCCTATGTGAAGGCCATCACCGATGTCACCGCCGTCGATCCGCTCACGGTCCGCATCAAGACGGACGGTCCGACGCCGCTGCTTCTGAACAACCTCAGCCGCATCGCCATCCTGCCGGCCGAGATGGAAAAGACGACCACCGAAGACATGAACTCGGGCAAGGGCGTCATCGGCACCGGCCCGTTCAAGTTCGTCTCCTGGACGCCGGACGACAGCGTTATCGTCGCCCGCAACGACAGCTACTGGGGTGAAAAGGCCGCCTGGGACAAGGTGACTTTCCGCGTCTTCAAGAACGCCAGCGCCCGTGTCGCCGCCATGCTTTCCGGCGATGTCGACATGATCGAGAGCATTCCGACTGCCGATACTCGCAAGCTTCAGGCCTCCGACAAGCTGAAGGTCGTCAACGTGGCGGGCAACCGCATCATGTACCTTCACATGGACCAGGGCCGCGAGGAATCGCCTTTCGCCAAGGGACCGGACGGCAAGAACCCGCTGCTGAAGCCGGAAGTGCGTCGTGCGCTTTCTCTCTCGATCAACCGCGAGGCGCTTGTCGACCGCATCATGGACGGCCAGGGCGTGCCGGCCGGACAGGTCGTTCCGGAAGGTTATTTCGGTTATGACCCGGCCATCAAGGTCGATGCCTACGACCCGAACAAGGCCAAGGAACTGCTGGCCAAGGCCGGTTATCCGGACGGTTTTTCGCTGACCTTCCACGCATCCAACGACCGTTATCCGAACGATTCCAAGGTCGCGCAGGCGATCGGCCAGTTCTTCAGCCGCATCGGCATCAAGACGGAAGTCGTGACGCTGCCGGGCAGCGTCTACTTTACCCGCGCTTCCAATCTGGAATTCAGCTTCATCATGGGCGGCGCCGCTGTCGAAACCGGCGAAGCCTCGGGCGTGCTTGGCCCGATCCTTGAGACCTATGGCGAGAAGGCAGGGCAGGGCAATCGCGGTCGCTACTCCAATCCGGCGTTCGACAAGGCCTTGAGCGAAGCCCGCGGCACGCTCGACGATGCCAAGCGCGAGACGCTCCTGAAGAAGGCGACCGAGATCGCCATGACGGATCTCGGCGTCATCCCGGTCTTTTACCTCGCCAACACCTGGGCTCTGAAGAACGGCCTTTCCTATGAAGGCCGGTCGGATGCCTACACGCTTCCCTACTACGTGAAGCCGAACTGATCCGGAAAGCGGTGGTCGATCATGTCCTTCAGCGGTGTTTTTCCCTATCTCGTTTCCCCGATCGATCAGTCGGGTGCCGTCATGGAAGGCGTGCTGAAGGATTTGGTGGATCACCTGATCGACGCCGGGGTCCACGGCCTGACGCCGCTCGGCAGCACCGGTGAATTTGCCTATCTCTCCCAAGAGCAGCGGCGTCACGTCGTCGACACGGTAATCTGGGCCAATCGCGGCCGGGTGCCCGTTGTCGCCGGCGTGGCGTCTACGTCGACAAGTGATGCGGTTGCTCAGACGGAATATATGGTCGATGCCGGAGCCGACGGCATATTGGCTATTCTTGAAGCCTATTTCCCGGTCAGCGACGAGGGCGTAGAAGCCTATTTTACGGCGATCGCCAAGGCGGCCAGGGGGCGGCCGGTCGTGCTTTACACCAATCCGCAGTTCCAGCGTTCCGATCTCTCTCTCCCGGTGATCGAACGCTTGAGCCGGGTCGAGAATATCCGCTACATCAAGGATGCCTCGACCAATACCGGGCGCCTGCTTTCCATCATCGAGCGGACCCGCGGCCGGATGGAGGTGTTCGCCGCCTCCGCGCATATTCCGGTCTGCGTGATGATGATCGGCGGGGTTGGCTGGATGGCCGGTCCAGCCTGCATCGTGCCGCGCCAGAGCATTGCCCTTTACGAAGCGGCGAAGGCCGGCGACTGGGCAAATGCGATGGAACTGCAGCGTCCTCTTTGGCGCGTCAACGAGATCTTCGCGAAATATTCGATCGCCGCCTGCATCAAGGCGGCGCTCGAGCTTCAGGGCTTTCCGGTCGGCGTGCCGATGGCGCCGCAGGTGGCGCTCGGCGAGGCGGCCCGTGCCGAGATCGGTGCGGTTCTGCGTGATGTCGGAGCGCTCTGAGCGCCGGCATACGACCGATAATTCAAGGGCAAATTCGACATGACTCCAATTCCGATCATCGTGGATTGCGATCCGGGGATAGACGACACCATCGCGCTTCTGACCGCCTTCGTTTCGCCGGAACTCGACATAATCGGCATCACGCCCGTCTGCGGCAACCAGCCGCTCGAACGCACGGTGCGCAATGCCCTGCAGGTCTGCGAACTGGGCCGGAGGACGGATATTCCGGTCTATGCCGGATGTTTCCGGCCTATGCTGCGCGAGCCGATCTACGGCCAGTTTCACGGTAAGACCGGGCTTGGCAACACGGTGCTGCCGGAACCGGTGAAGACGGTGGAACCCAGGTCCGCCGTCGATTTCCTGATCGATACCCTGACCGCTGCCGCGACGCTTCAAAAGCGCATCACCATCTGTTGCCTCGGTCCGATGACCAATCTCGCCGTGGCGTTGCGGATGAACCCGCAGGTCGCCGAGGGTATCGAGCGTATCGTGATGATGGGCGGCGCCTATCGCGAGCCCGGCAATCGGACGATGACCGCCGAATTCAACGTGCTGGCCGATCCGCATGCCGCGCATATCGTGTTTTCGAGCGGCATCCCGATCGTTGCCCTGGCGCTCGATGCGACGCATCAGGTCATGCTGAAGCCGGAGCATGTCGCAGAGTTTTCGAATGTCAGCGGTCGCATCTCGCAGACGCTTGCCGAACTCATGGCCTTCTGGGATCGCAACGACGTGCGCCGCTACGGTTCGCGCGGCGGGCCTCTCCATGATCCGCTGGTGATCGCCTACCTTCTCGCGCCTCATCTCTTTACGACCGAGCGCGCCCGCGTGTTCGTCGAGCATGAGAGCGAGCTGTGCATGGGGCAGACCATTGCCGACTGGTACGGCAAGAGCGGCCTTGAGCCGAATGCGGATATCGTGACCAAGGTGGATGCCGAAGGCATCATCGCCTTCTTCCTCGATCGCCTTTCGCGTTACGCCGAAAAGGCGGTCGCATGAGCCGCCAACGGGTCATCATCGATGCGGACCCGGGCTTGGACGATGCCGCGGCCATCCTCATGGCGCTCGCATCGCCGGAGATCGACGTGCTCGGAGTGTCGATCGTCGCGGGAAATGTCCCCCTGCAGGATACGGTGGCGAACGCCTGCAAGATCGTCGGCGTCTCCGGCCGCACCGATGTACCCGTCTTTGCAGGCGCAGCCGGTCCGCTGGTCCGGGAGCAGGTGTTCGGAAAATACGCCAAGATCGGCGCGTTCAGCGATGACCTCGTCGCCCGCGGCGACATCGCGCCGTCGGAAGAAAACGCGGTGCGCTTCATCGTGAGGTCGGCGCGCGAAGCGGCCGAGGCCGGCGAGCCGATCACCATCTGCGCCATCGGGCCGATGACCAATCTTGCGCTTGCCCTCATCCAGCACCCTGATGTGGCGCGTGGCATCCGGCAGATCGTGTCGATGGGCGGCGCCTTCACCGCGCTCGGCCATCGCACCCCCTGGGCTGAGTTCAACGTGCTCGCGGACCCGCATGCGGCAGAGATCGTCTATCGCTCCGGCGTCCCGATCGTGATGATGCCGCTCGACATGACCTTCCAGGCGCTGTTCACGGCGGAACACTTCAAGAGCTTCGGCGCTCGCGGCGGTGCCGCGGGCGATGCGCTCTACAATCTCTTCTCGACCTTCGATCGCAGTGACGTAGCGCGTTTCGGGCGGCCGGGCGGGCCGATCCACGATGCGACAACGATCGCGTGGCTGATCAGGCCGGAGCTTTTCACCAGCCGCAAGGCAACCGTCGGTACGCAGGTCACCGGGCTCACGATGGGCTATACCTATGCCGACTTCTACCAAAAGATGGACCGCACCCCCAACGCCACTGTGGTGACCGATGTGGACGAGGTGGGGTTCATCAATCTGCTGATCGAGCGCATCTCGCTTTATGGAAGCACTGTGCCCGGTCCCAAAACGCCGGGAGGCTGAAATCTATGAGCGGTTATCTCTTAAGCCGGTCGATCCAGACGGTTCTGACGCTATTGGTGATGTCGGTTCTGGTTTTCGTGGGCCTTTATCTCGTCGGCAATCCTGTCGACGTGCTCCTCAGCCCTACGGCGACGCCGACCGAACGCCTGCAGGTCATCCAGTCCTTCGGACTCGATAAGCCGGTGTGGGAGCAGTATTGGTTGTTCCTCACCCGGGCATTGTCCGGCGACCTCGGCAATTCCTTCGTCTTCAACCAGCCGGCGCTGACGCTGATCCTCAAGCGCATGCCCGCGACACTCGAACTTGCCTTCGTGGCACTGGTCATCGGTCTCGTTTTCGGAATTCCGCTCGGCGTCTATGCGGGCCTGAAGCCGAAGAGCCTGATTTCCAAATCGGTGATGACCTTCTCGATCCTCGGCTTCAGCCTGCCGACCTTCTGGATCGGCCTGGTGATGGTCATGCTGTTCAGCGTCCAGCTGGGATGGCTGCCGGCATCCGGGCGAGGCGCCACGGTACCGGTTTTCGGCGTTCCCGTCAGCCTCTTCACGCTGGATGGCCTGTCCCATCTTCTTCTGCCGGCTCTGAACCTGGCGCTGTTCAAGATTTCCCTCATCATCCGTCTCACGCGCGCCGGCGTGCTCGAAACGATGCAGCTCGATTTCGTCCGTTTCGCGCGTGCCAAGGGCCTGCCGGAACGTCGGATCGTCACCGTGCATGTGCTGAAGAACACGCTCATTCCGCTGATCACGGTCATCGGGCTCGAACTCGGTTCACTGATCGCATTCGCGGTCGTCACCGAAACGATCTTCGCCTGGCCGGGAATGGGCAAGCTCATCATCGACGCCATCGCCGTTCTCGATCGCCCGGTCATCCTCGCCTACCTGATGATCACCGTCGTGATGTTCAGCGTCATCAATCTCCTTGTCGACGTCCTCTATTCGATCGTCGATCCGCGCGTTCGTCTTGAAGGGAATTCGTGATGAGCCAGGATACGAATACCGCAAGTTCGGTCCATGTCGGCAGCGCCAACGGTCAGGCACGCCGCTCGCGCTCGCCGTTCCGCCAGATGCTTTCGGCGCTCCTGCACGACAGGCTGGCGCTTGTCGGCATCCTTCTGGTTGTCATCTTCATTCTCGCTGCGGTGTTTGCACCCTTGATCGCTCCGCAGAATCCGTACGACCTGTCACAGCTCGACATCCTCGACGGACGTCTGTCGCCCGGCTCGCAGAGCATGAACGGTATGGTCTACCTGATCGGCACCGACGACCAGGGGCGCGATCTCCTGAGCGCCATCCTCTACGGGCTGCGCACCAGCATCCTCGTCGGCATTTCGAGTGCGGCGATCGCATTGGTGATCGGCGCCTCCCTCGGTCTCGTCAGCGCCTATGCCGGCGGTCGGCTGGATTCGTTCCTGATGCGCGTCGTCGACATCCAGCTCAGCTTTCCGGCGATCCTGATCGCGCTGATCTTCCTCGCAGTCCTCGGGCAGGGGGTCGACAAGATCATCCTGGCGCTGATCGTCACCCAATGGGCCTATTACGCCCGCACGATCCGCGGCTCGGCATTGGTGGAGCGCAAGCGCGCCTACGTGGACGCGGCCCGGTCCATGGCACTTCCCGACCGGCGTATCCTCTTCAAGCACATCCTGCCGAACTGCCTGCCGCCGCTGATCGTCGTCGCGACCATGCGCGTCGCCTATGCGATCATGCTGGAAGCGACACTTTCCTTCCTCGGCATCGGCCTTCCGGTGACCGAACCGTCGCTCGGCCTTTTGATATCGAACGGGTTCGAATACCTGCTCTCCGGCGACTACTGGATCAGCTTCTTCCCCGGCCTGGTCCTTCTGCTGCTCATCGTCGGCATCAACCTGATCGGCGACAGCCTGCGCGACATTCTCAATCCCCGGCGGGAAGGCTGAGACATGACCCATCCGATCCTTTCGATTTCCAATCTCAACACCTCGTTCCGCGTCGGCGGCGAATGGCGCAACGTCGTGCACGACGTGAGCTTCGACATCGGCGCGAAGGAGACCGTCGCCGTGGTCGGCGAATCCGGCTCCGGCAAGAGCGTCACGGCCATGTCGATCATGCGGCTTCTGTCGCCCGGCAATTCGCGCGTCACCGGCCGCATCGACTTCGAGGGCAGGAACCTGCTCGACCTGCCGCTCGACGAAATGCAGTCCATCCGCGGCAACCGCATCGGCATGATCTTCCAGGAGCCGATGACCAGCCTCAACCCCGTGCTGAAAATCGGTCAGCAGATCACCGAAGTCCTCGTCCACCATCGGGGCATGTCGCATGCGCAGGCCGAGGCGGAAGCCGTCCGGCTCCTGGAGAAGGTCCGCATCCCGTCGGCGAAGTCGCGCCTCAACGAATATCCCATGAACTTCTCGGGCGGCATGCGGCAGCGCGTCGTTATCGCCATCGCGCTCGCCTGCGATCCGAAGCTCCTGATCGCCGACGAGCCGACGACGGCGCTTGATGTCACCATCCAGGCGCAGATCCTCGAACTCATCAAGGCGCTCCAGGAAGAGGAAGGGATGTCCGTCCTCTTCATCACCCACGATATGGGCGTGGTTGCGGAAATCTCCGACCGCACCGTGGTCATGTATCGCGGCGATGCCGTCGAGACCGGCACGACGCGGGAGATTTTCGCCGGGGCCAAGCACCCTTATACGCGTGCGCTTCTCTCCGCTGTGCCACAGCTCGGTTCCATGACGGGGCTTGACCGGCCTTTGCGCTTCCCGCAGGTCGACATGGCGACCGGCAATATCCAGCCTCCTCAGCCGACGGCGGATACGGTGAAGCGCGATGCCGCGCCGATCCTCAAGGTCAACGATCTGGTGACCCGGTTCGACATCAAGAAGGGCTTCCTGCGCAGGACGGTAGGCCGCATTCACGCCGTCGAAGGCGTCTCGCTGCAGTTGCGGCAGGGCGAGACGCTTTCGCTCGTCGGCGAATCCGGCTGCGGCAAGTCCACGACCGGCCGTTCGATCATCCGGCTGACGGATGCGAAGTCCGGCACGATCGAGATCGACGGCAAAAACGTCCTGGGAGCCGGCAAATCCCAATTGGCGGATATCCGCCGGGAAGCGCAGATGATCTTCCAGGATCCGTTCGAAAGCCTCAATCCGCGTATCCGCATCGGCGATGCGATCGCCGAACCGATCGTCACCCATGGACTGGCCAATGCTGCCGAAGCGAGGGAACGGGTGGCTGAGCTGCTCGAACGCGTCGGCCTCTCAGCATCGATGGCGGACCGCTTCCCGCATGAATTCTCCGGCGGCCAGCGGCAGCGCGTCTGCATTGCCCGCGCTCTTGCCCTAGAGCCGAAGCTGATCATCGCCGATGAGAGCGTGTCCGCGCTGGACGTGTCGGTCAAGGCGCAGGTGATCAACCTGATGCTCGACCTGCAGGAGAAATATGGGCTGGGTTATCTCTTCATCTCGCATGACATGGCGGTGGTGGAGCGGATCAGCCACCGGGTTGCGGTGATGTATCTCGGCGAGATCGTCGAGATCGGCTCGCGGCAGGCCGTCTTTGAAAATCCGCAGCACGATTATACCAAGCGCCTGATGGCGGCGGTGCCGATCGCCGATCCTTCCCGCCGCCAGACGCGCCGGATTTCCAACGACGAGATCAAGAGCCCGTTCCGCGCTGCCGATTACGTACCGCCGAAGCGTTCCTACGCCGAAGCCGGCGACGGCCACTTCGTACAGATCGCGTAAGGGTAAGCAGAAAAGCGCGATGTGACGTTATGCAGCTCAACGGTTGACGGATAAACAGAAGGGTTCGCTCCGCCGACTATCAACCGCTGCCGATCCAGTTCCCGCGCTTGTCCTTCCTTCTCAGGGGCTTCATATGTGGAAGGTCGAAGGCAGTCATAGACGGTTCGACTAAGCGCAGGCCACGTCTCTCGATAGGATGGTGCATATGACCACCGAAGTAACTCCGGCAGCCGAAGAGAAGCAGGAGAGCCGCCAGCGGCATGTCATAGACACGTTGCGCGCGTGGGTGGTCGATGGGAAGATCGGTCCTGAGGAAAAGCTTTCGGAATCAAGCCTTGCGGAGGCGCTCGGCGTTTCGCGCACGCCGATCCGCACCGCGCTCGCCATTCTCGTCGAGGAGGGTGTTCTGGAACGCACCGGGCCGCGTGGCTACCGCGTCAGGACGTACAAGGTAGCGGAGGTCAAGGAGGCGATCGAACTGCGATCGATCATCGAAGCCTATGCCGCAAAGAAGATCGCGTCCGCGGGGCCTTCGCAGAAACTCATTGCCGAGCTGAAGGCATGCCTGCGGGAGGGGGATGACATCTTCAGTTCCAACGCGGAGCTCCATGAGCGGGAAGCGCGCTATGCCCGCATGAATTCCCGGTTTCACGGCCTCATCCTGGAAGCCGCAGGCGTCAGCATCGTCCCGCAGATCATCTCGCTGCTGGATCGCGTCCCCTTCGGTTCTCCCGGGGCCATTCGGTTCGACGATATCGCCAAAGGCGACCGCATCCAGCATCTGCACCAAGCGCATTGGCAACACCATCACATGGTTCTGGCCCTGATCGCAAAGGATGTCTCGCGCGTTGGCCGCCTGTTCCAGGAGCATGGGGAAGGGGTCAAGATCAGCCTCGGTCTCAGCCCGGGACCGTTCAATCTCGGCCCTTCCCGGCTGCTGCCGATCGTCGATCCGGAAGCAAATGCGGCTGATATCGCCGCGTTCCTCAAGGAAGAGGATATATAACGCTTCATAGTTTGCATCCAAAGATGCCATTAAAGCGAATATTTTGCGTTAATATGGCGATATTGCGCGCTAAATATTCGTCATTGTATCCAAATTAAAAATGACGTAGGCTGTTTGTCACAGGCGTCGAGGAGGCGTCTGCCGGAGGACTGCTTATTTTCACCTGCATATACCCGTGGCTGCATGCGCAGCCGCAGCGATGATCCATGTCTTGAGCTTTGGGGGAGGAGACCTCATGAAAATTTCAGGAGCATTGAAGCATCTCATTGGGACGGCGCTGTTTGCGACAGGCATGGCGCTGTCCACGGCGGCTATGGCGGACACGATCAAGGTGGGCGTCCTGGGTTCGTTTTCCGGGCCTTACGCTCCCTGGGGCGTGCAGTTCCGCAATGCGCTCGACCTCTATCAGGAGCAGCACAAGAGCAAGGCCTCCGGCCATGACGTGGAACTGGTCTATCGCGATGTCGGCGGCAATGAGCCTGCGCGTGCCAAGCAGCTCGCGCAGGAGCTCGTGGTGCGCGATGGCGTGCAGTACATCATAGGGCTCGAGTTCACCCCCACCATCCTGGCTGTCGCCGACATCGCAACGGAGGCGGAGGTCCCGACGATCAACCTCAATTCCGGCACGTCATCGGTGACGCGCGCTTCGGAATTCCTGACGCGGACCGGCTTTACCCAGTGGCAGGTCGCGGCCCCTGCCGGCGAATACGCCTTCGACCAGGGCAAGAAGACCGCCGTCATCGTTTCGGCCGATTATGCGCCGGGCAAGGATGCGCTGGACTCCTTCCGCTACGGCTTCGAGAAGAAGGGCGGCAAGATCCTGCAGGAGATCAAGGTGCCGCTCGGCACGACGGATTTTTCGACCTACCTCCTGCGCCTCCAGGAGGCGAAGCCGGACGTGGCGCTGGTCTTCATGCCCGTCGGGCCGATGTCCGTCGGCTTTCTCAAGGCCTATGTGGATCGCGGGCTGCTGAAGGCCGGCATCGACGTCTATGTCGGCGCCGAAGCACAGGAGACGGATCTCCCGGCACTCGGCGATGCGGCGGTCGGCATCCATTCGGTCTTCACCTACAGCCCCTATCAGGACAATCCGGAAAACAAGGCTTTCGTCGAGGCGCTGACCAAGAAATACGGCGCCAAGGGACTGCCCAATCTGGCGACAGTCGCGGCCTATGACGGTCTGGCGCTCGTCTATCACATGATCGGCGCGACCAAGGGTCAAAAGGACGGCAAGGCGGCGATGGAAAGCATCAAGGGCCTGACGATCCAGAGCCCGCGCGGGCCGATCACCATCGATGCGAAGACGCGCGACATTATCCAGAACGTCTATCTCCGTGTCGTCGAAAAGCGTGGCGACGGCATGCTTGTCAACAAGACGCTCGCCACCCAGCAGGCGGTGAAGGATCCGTGGAAGGAACTCAACCCTGCTAAATAAGTCGGGCTGGTTGCTTGAACCGGCTCTTATGCGAGCCGAACAATCGTTGAACTCGAACGAACGGGAAGATCGATGCCGTCGCTATCGACCTTGCTATCCTTGTTCATAGATGGCGCGTCCTACGGAATGATCCTGTTCCTGATCGCGTCCGGCCTGACGGTGACGCTCGGGATCATGCGGATCATCAACCTGGCGCATTGCGGTTTCGCGATGATCGGCGGCTATGCGGCGCTCGCTCTGACCTCCTGGATGGGCTTGCCGCTTCTCGTCGCCCTGCCGATCGCCATTCTCCTTACCATGGCGATCGGCTTCCTTCTCGAACAGACGATCTACAGGGTCGTCTACCGGACGCACGAGTTCGGACAGATCCTGATGACGCTCGGCCTCACCTATCTGATGGTGGCGACGATCAACCTGATCTTCGGTTCGCTGATGCAGAATATCCCGATGCCGGAGCCGCTGAGCGGCGTCTGGCTGGCCGGCGGGCTGACCGTTTCGAAATACCGCATCTTCCTCGTTGCGGTCAGCGCCGGCGTTGCCCTGCTGTTGTGGACGACCTTCGAATGGACGACGTTCGGCACAAGGTTGCGCGCAGCGATAGACAATCCGCGCATGGCGCGCGCTTGCGGCATCGATGTCGGCCGACTCCTGTCGATTGCCTTTGCAGCGGGCTGCGGGCTGGCCGCTCTCGGCGGGGTTCTCGGCGCTCAGATGCTGCCGCTGGAACCCTTCTATGCGCTCAAATATCTCGTCCTGGTGTTGATGGTGGTGACCGTCGGCGGACTTGGCAGCCTGAAGGGATCGCTGGTCGCAGCACTCGCTCTCGGGCTGATCGACACATTCGGGCGATATTTCCTGCCCGAACTGGGGGCCTTCGTCATCTACGTCACCGTCTTCGCGTTCCTGCTGATCCGGCCGAGGGGGCTTTTCCAGAATGCGTGAACTCCGCGACCCCTCCGCCTTGCCGGAAATGCGCTCGGCGCTGCGAACCCATCGCCTCGGCTGGTTCGAAGTCGTGATGCTCGCCGTTTTTGCAGCAGTCTATTATCTGCTGCCCGGTTACCTGCCGCTTGCGACCCAGGTGGCGATCATGATCATCTTCGCCATCTCGCTCGACCTGGCGCTCGGTTATGGCGGCATCGAGACCCTCGGCCACGCGGTGTTTTACGGCATCGGCGGTTATGCGGCGGGCTTCTATGCCCTGTATGTCTGTCAGGAGCCGATTTCCGGTCTGCTGGTGGCGGCTCTGGTTGCCGGCCTGTTCGGCGTGCTCAGTGGTATCGTGGTGCTGCGGGCGAAAGGGCTGACACTGGTGATGCTGACGCTCGCCTGCGCGACCATGGTGCACGAATTCGCCAACAGCATGCGTGCGATTACCGGCGGCGATGACGGCTTGAGCGGATACAGGATCGATCCGGTCCTCGGCCTGTTCCGCTTCGATCTTTTCGGCCGCACGGCCTATGTCTACAGCGTCTGTGTCCTTATCGTCGTTTTCCTGCTGGCGCGGATCGTCGCCAACTCGAATTTTGGCCTTGTCGCGCGCGGCATTCGCTCCAACTCACAACGCATGCAACTGCTGGGCGTGCCGGTCCTCAATCGTCTAGTCCTCCTCTATGCAGTTTCCGGCGCGTTCGCCGGCATCGCAGGCGCGCTTTCGGCCCAAGTTACCAAGCTTGTCGGCCTCAATACGCTTGCCTTCACGCTTTCGGGCAATGTGCTGATCGTGCTGATCCTTGGGGGGATCGGACGGCTTTATGGTGCGGTGATCGGCTCGATCGTCTTCGTCGTGCTGTCGGATCGGGCCGCGGCGATCGATCCGTTCAATTGGCTCTTCATCCTGGGCGGCCTGATCATGCTCGTCGTCTGGCTGGCGCCGGACGGCATTGTCGGCCGCTTCTCGGCGTTGACCTGGCAGTTCCGCAAACAGGAGCGCAGGCCATGAGCTTCGCGCTGGAGATACGAAATCTGAAAAAGGCCTTCGGCGGCCTGGAGGTGACGCGCGATGTCTCGCTCGCACTCGCAGGCGGCGCACGCCACGCGCTGATCGGGCCGAACGGCGCCGGCAAGTCGACACTCGTCAATCTGATCACCGGCGTGCTGAAGCCGAATGCCGGGGAGATACTGCTCGGCGGCCGGGAGATCGGCAACCTTTCCCAGGCGGAGCGGGTGAAACGCGGGCTTGCCCGCACCTTCCAGATCAACTCGCTGTTTTCGACCATGACGGTCGCCGAGAACGTGGCATTGGCGATGGTCGCACATGACGCGACGGATGCGCGGCTTCTCGGCGATATCAGCAAAGATGTGAAGCTCTCGGCGCGGATCGAAGAACATCTCGCCCGCCTGAACCTCGCGGAAGCGGCTGACCGATTGGTCTCGAGCCTCTCCTACGGCCAGCAGCGCATTGTCGAAGTGGCTCTGGCTCTGGCGCTTCAGCCGAATGTGCTGCTCCTCGATGAGCCCGCGGCCGGGCTTGCCGCGAAGGATGTCGAGATATTGCTCGGCCTCCTGAAGGGCCTGCCGACGACCGTATCGGTGCTGATCATCGAGCACGACATGGATCTCGTTTTCCGCTTCGCCGAAACGATCACCGTCCTGGTCGACGGCCAGGTTCTGTTGACCGGATTGCCCGATGCGGTGCGCAAGGATCAGCGGGTGCGTGATGTCTATCTGGGGCGGCGCCATGGATAAGCTGCTTTCCGTCGAAGCCATCCACGCAGGTTACGCGACCGCACGCGTTCTACACGACGTGACGTTCTCGCTGCCGGAAAAGAGCACGCTGGCGCTGCTTGGCCGCAACGGCGTCGGCAAGACGACGCTGATCGAGACGATCATGGGATTGACCGTCCAGACGACCGGCCGCATCGCTTTCCGCGGTCGCGATATCAGCACAATGCAGCCGCACCATCGAAATGCAGCAGGCATGGCGCTGGTGCCGCAGCAACGCGAAATCTTCCGCTCGCTGACGGTCGAGGAAAACCTGAAAGTCGCAGCCCGCCCCGGCGAATGGACGGTGTCGCGCATCTACGACCTGTTTCCGCGCCTCCACGAACGTCGCACCAACGGCGGCGGCCAACTTTCCGGCGGCGAACAGCAGATGCTGGCCATGGGCCGGGCGCTTGCCGGCAATCCGTCGCTGCTTCTGCTGGACGAGCCTTTCGAAGGCCTCGCCCCGGTCATCGTCGATCTGCTTGTCGATGCCATCAACCGTATCCGCACCGAAGGGGCGATCGCCTCGATCGTCGTCGAACACCATGTCGATCTCGCGCTCGAACTGGCCGACGCGGTGATCGTGCTCGATCGCGGCCGAATTTCCTGGAGCGGTTCGAGCCCGGAGCTCAAGGCGGCGCCGGATCTGATGGCGTCCCTGATCGGGCTCGGCACCGGCGGCGAATAATTTCCCGAAATCGAAACCAGAATGGATGGAGCAGAATGAAAACCTTAGAGGATAGAATTCAGGCCGCGGGCAATCCCGCCACGATGCTGCAGAACGCGCAGACCGGCCGCTATCAGTTCCCGGTCCCGCCGGAATTCACCAACTGGATCGAGGAACAGCAGGCATGGCGGCAGAGTGCCGCGCTGATGGATCAGTCCTTTCACATGACCGATCTTTACGTCCGCGGCCCCGACGCGCTGAAGCTCGTCTCGGACCTTGCGGTCAACAGCTTTGCCAACTTCGGCCGCAACAAGGCCAAGCAGATCGTCTGCTGCAATCATGATGGCTACGTGATCGGCGATGCGATCATCT
>Ga0209758_1000727_pt1 | contig 48235 bp, 39 predicted proteins | sample AraplaMF_Col_mMF_FD_184258 | JGI IMG/M metagenome (GOLD analysis project Ga0209758, IMG submission 184258) | Arabidopsis root microbial communities from the University of North Carolina, USA - plate scrape MF_Col_mMF (SPAdes) (version 2) | ecosystem: Host-associated > Plants > Roots > Endosphere... | reverse complement strand
AGGCGTAAAGCGAAGAGTAACCCCTCAGCCCGCGATCGTTGGAATGAAAGCTGGGGATTATGCTTGACTACAACCAGCCGATAGAACGGGTCAGGTCGGCGGCCCCGCAGCGGAAATCCGAGGCCGGCTTCAACGTGCTGGAGCTCGTCAATTTGCTGTGGCGGCGCAAGATTGCGATCGCCTCTGCGGCGCTGATTGGCGCGAGCCTCGCCGTCACCGTCGGCAAGAGCCTGACGCCCCGTTACACCGCGACCGCCCAGCTTTATGTCGACCCGCGCGAGCTTCAGCTCGTCGATCGCGAGCTCACGCCGCGCGCGCAGGACGTCTCCGGCATGTCCATGGTGGTGGAGAGCCAGGCGCGCCTGATGACCTCCAACAGCGTGCTGTTGCAGGTGATCCAGCAGGCGGGGCTCGACAAGGATCCCGAATTCGGCGGTAGCGACGGCAAGACCCTGACCTCGTCCCTGCTCGGCCTGATCGGCCTCCAGCCCCGCGCGCCCTCCGCTGCGGAGACCAAGGAGGTGCAGCTCGCCGCTCTCGACGCGCTGAACAAGCACATCACTATCCGCAAGACAGAGAAGAGCTTCATCGTCGACGTCGAGGTCTGGTCGATTGATCCGGCGAAGGCGGCGATGCTCGCCAATACCCTGACCAACGTCTATCTCACGGAATCCCGCAACTCCCAGGCGTTGGCGGCGCGGCGCGCGACCAGCGAATTGTCGGGTCGTCTGAAGGAGCTGCGCGAGCGGCTACGCAATGCCGAGACCGCGCTTGCCACCTACAAGGCCCAGAACAATTTCGTCGGCACCCAGGACGCGCTGATCTCCGATCAGCAGCTCTCCTCCAGCAACCAGCGGCTGTCCGCGGCCCGCGCGGCGACGATGGACGCGCAGGCGCGGCTGGACCAGATCGAGGCGAACAAACGGAGCGCGGCGGATGCAGGCGCGATTCCCGAAGCGCTGCAATCGCCGACGATCGCGAACCTGCGCGCCCAATATGCCGACGCCCGCAAGAAATATGCGGAGCAGACCGCCGAGCTCGGCCCGCGGCACCCCGCCCTGCGCCAGACCGAAAAGCAGGTCGAGGATCTCAAGCGCACCATCAACGAGGAGATCGAACGCTTCGCGCTTTCAGCCAAGAACGATTTGACCCGCGCCCGCGACTACGAGGCCTCTCTCAACCGCGCGCTCGAAGCGCAGAAGCGGCAGAGCGTGCAGCTCAGCCAGGCCGCCGTACGCCTGCGCGAGCTCGAGCGTGAGGCCGACGCCAGCCGCGAGGTCTACCAATCGTTCCTCAAGCGCTCGCGCGAGACCGAGGAGCAGGAGACGCTGAACACCTCGGCCGCACGCGTCATCGGCGAGGCTACGGTGCCGCAGCGGCGCTCGTTCCCGCCGACAATGGGCCTGTTTGCGATGATCGGCTTCGGCTTCGGCGCGCTGGCTGCCGCCTGCTGGTTTGTCGCAGCCGAGCATCTGTTCAACGGCACGAACGCGCCCGAGCCCGACCGCCGCGAACGCACACCGGTGCCTGAGGTTTCGAAACCCCAGGGGGAAGCTGCCGCACCACCACCGGGGCTTACGCTGGTGGAGAAACCGCTGATCGCCCGCCTCCAGGAGGCGGACGTGATCCGCACGCTCGGCGCCATTCTCGCCACCGGCGACGGCGTCGACCTGACGCGGATCGATTGGCCGACGCTGCGCCCCGGATTCCCGCTTACGACGCTGCTCAACGCCTTGCGCGACATGCGCGCGGCGATGGCCCGCCGCGCCGGCGGCACGACCATGCCGGTGATGGCCCTGGTCGGCGCCGGCGACACCACCGGACGCAGCGTGACCGCGCTGAATTTCGCGCTCGCAGCCGCGCGTGACGGCAGCCGCGTCCTGATGATCGATGCCGATCATCAGGCGCACACGCTCTCCAACAAGGTCAATCGTCCGGGCAAGACTGAGCCGGGCAAGCTTGGCTGGCTCTCGATCGGCAGCAAGGCCACGCGCGAGATCAAGACCGTCAATGGCATCTCGGTGCTGCCGACGATCGAGAACGACGCCGGCAAGGCCGCAGACGCCGTCCGCAAGGCGATCGCGCAGGCGCGCTCGGCCGGCGGCTACGACCTCGCTATTCTCGACGGCCCCGCGATGCCGCTTTCCGCCGCCGGTCGTAAGCTGCTCGATAGCGTCGATGCGCTGGTGGCGGTGCTGCCGACCAGCCTCGACATCAACGACAGCATGGAAAAGATTCTGAGCGCGCTCGGCGGTGCCGAATGCAAGCTCGTTGGCGTCGTGCTCGACGAGCTCACTCCCGCACCCCAACCGCGCCAGCGAGGCAAACAATATGCTTGAGCGCCGCGTCAATATTGAAGGCCGGGCCGCAACCGCCGAGGTGCCACGGATCACCGTCGGCGGCCTTCGCATGGCCGCACTCGACCTGGAAGCCACCGCCAACTTCATGATCGAGGCGACCGATCAAAGTCACCGCATCGGGCGGCCCCTGTACCTGACCTCGGCCAACGGCGAGGTGCTGGCGCGCTGCTCGACGGAGCCGCAGACTGAACGCCTGTTCCGCGTCGCCGATCTGATCAATGCCGATGGCCAGCCGCTGGTGACGGCCTCGAAGCTTCAATCCTGGTTTCCGCTGCCGGAGCGCGTTGCCACCACGGACCTGTTCCATGTCGTCGCGCGCAAGGCGGAAGCCGCCGGCCGCACGTTCTACATGTTCGGCGCCAGCGAGAAAGAGAACGAAGCGGCGGTCAAACGCGTTCAGAACCTGTATCCGAAGCTCAGGATCGTCGGACACAGCCATGGCTATCTTCGTGGCGAGGCGTTGCGCGCCAAGGTCGAGGAGATCAACGCTCTCGCACCCGATTTCCTGTGGGTCGCGCTCGGCGTGCCCAACGAGCAGGCTTTCGTCGAACAACACACACCGCAGCTGACCAATGTCGGCGTCATCAAAACGTCAGGCGGCCTGTTCAACTTCCTGTCGGGCACCCGCTCTCGCGCGCCGCAATGGATGCAGAAGATCGGGCTCGAATGGGCCTGGCGCACCTGGCTCGAGCCGCGCCGCCTGTTCTGGCGCTATTTGACCACCAACCCCCGCGCGATCTATCTTCTCTTCAGCCGCAACCGGCCCCTGAATCGCTGAAAGAGTAGAAAATCGACATGACCGATCGACCGACAGTCCTCGTCACAGGGGGCGCGGGCTATATTGGCTCGCATGCCTGCCGCGCCCTGACCGCTGCCGGCTATCAGCCCGTCGTTTATGACAATCTCTCGACAGGTCATCGCAATTTTGTGTCGGGGGAACTTGTCACGGGCGATCTGCTCGACGGCGCAGCGCTGGCGCGCGCCTTTGCCGAGCACAAAGTCGCGGCCGTGATGCATTTCGCGGCAGCAAGCCTCGTCGGCGAGTCCATGACCGACCCGCAGAAATATTACATCAACAATGTCCAGGGCACGTTGTCGCTGCTGCAGGCGATGCGCAACGCAGGCTGTCGTCACATCGTGTTCTCTTCGACCGGCGCCGTCTACGGCAACGCCGATTCCAAGGCACTGCCCGAAGATTTTCCCTGCACACCGATCAACCCCTACGGGGCTTCGAAGTGGATGATCGAGCGCATGCTCGCCGACTACCGCACCGCTTACGGCTTCGGTGCGTTCTGTCTGCGCTATTTCAATGCCAGCGGCGCCGATCCGGCCGGCGGCATCGGCGAATTGCGCGACAACGAGACCCATCTCATTCCGCGCGCCATGATGGCGTTGCAAGGCCATGCCGATTTCGCCGTGTTCGGCGACGATTACGACACCCCCGACGGCACCGCGATCCGTGACTACATCCACGTCACCGACCTCGCCGCAGCGCATGTCGCGGCGTTGAAGCTGCTGGAAACAGGACACGCCGGCGGCAGCTTCAATCTCGGGACCGGTTCAGGCTTCTCGGTGCGCGAGATCCTCAACGCCATCAGGCAGGAGACCGGGCGCGAGGTGCCGCACACCGTCAAGCCGCGCCGCGCCGGCGATCCGACCTATCTCGTCGCCGACGCCTCCGCCGCGCGAAAGGTTCTCAACTTCGTGCCGCGCCATTCCGACCTGCCGACCGTGATCAGGACCGCCTGGGCCTGGCATCAAAAGGCGCATCCCCTCAAGGTCCGTTAGGACGAAGTCACGTCCCGCCCGACAGACGCGATCAAACGACCGCGCGTTTCAGCCGTAGCGCGACGGCCTCCACCAGGGCCGGGTCCGTCTCCGGCTGGAGCGGCGGCGCGATGGGCAGGATCATCGGCCGCAGCAACTCGGCCATCTCCTTTGCCGGCAGCGGCCTGGAGATCAGGAAGCCCTGCATCTCGTCACAGCCGTGGGTGCGCAGGAATGCCTCCTGCTCGGCGTTCTCGACGCCCTCGGCGACCACGGTCATGCCGAGCGCCTTGCCCATGCTGATGATCGCCTGTGCAATCGCCTGGTCCTCCGAATCCTGCGGCAGGTCGCGCACGAAGGAGCGGTCGATCTTGATGGTGTCGATCGGGAAATGCTTCATCAGCGACATCGACGAGTAGCCGGTGCCGAAATCGTCGATGGCCAGGCGGATGCCGCGGCTCTGGATGGCGTCGAGCACCTTCAGTGCGCGACCGACATTGCGCATCATCATGCTCTCGGTCACTTCGAGCTGGAGCAGGACCGGTGACATGCCGGAAGCTGCCAAGGCCTCGTCGACGTCCTGCAACAGGTGCTCGTCGGCAAACTGCCGTGGGGACAGATTGACCGCCATCGACAGCGGCAGCAGGCCGCGGCGCTGCCAGGTCATGGCCTGCGCGCAGGCTTCCTTCAACACCCAGCGACCGATCGGCACGATCAGGCCCGTTTCCTCCGCAAGCGGAATGAATTGCGCCGGCGAGACGTTGCCGAGATCGGGATGGGTCCAGCGCAACAGCGCTTCCACGCCGGTGATCTGGCCGCTCGCCATGTCGACCTTGGGCTGGTAGTTCAAGGAGAATTGCTCGCGCTCGAGTGCCCGCCGCAGCGCGCTCTCGAGCGACAGCCGCTCGATCGATTGCGTCTTCACTTCCTTGGAGAAGAAGCGATAGCCGTTCTTGCCGTCTTCCTTGGCGAGATACATCGCCATATCCGCGTTCTTGGTCAGCGTCTGCGCATCGGCACCGTTGGCCGGATACATCGCAATGCCGATCGAGGCCGTGGTGTGGCATTCGTGGCCAGCGAGCTCCATGGGCTGGGCGAGCGCCGAGAGCAACTCGCCGGCGATGCGCTGAACGTCGTCGATCTCACCGCACTGATGGAGGATCACGACGAACTCGTCGCCGCCGAGGCGCGCCACCACGTCGCTGGCACGCAGAGCGTTGCGCAGGCGAGCGGCGACCTCGAGCAGCAGCAGATCGCCCGCTTCGTGGCCCAGCGAATCGTTGATGACCTTGAAGCGATCGAGGTCGATGAACAGCACCGCAAAGCGGTAATCGTCGCGCTGTGCCATGCCGATCGCCTCGCGCAGCAGGCTGTTGAAGGTCTCGCGATTCGGCAGGTTGGTCAGGCTGTCGTGGGATGCGAGATACTCGATGCGCTCGTCGGCCTCGTTCTTCTCGTCCGCGCGATCGAAATTCTCCATGGCGAACGCGACGTTGTCGGCAAGGCGCTGCAACAGTTCGACGAATTCACTGGTGAAGGTGTCCTTTTCCGTCGACATATAGATCATGACGCCGACAGGTTGATCGTGCACGATCAGCGGGAACGCCGCACCGGCCCGGGCACGGTCACCGCGAACGATGGCATGAAAGGCGCTGACGCGCGAGTCATTGAGATAGTCATTGCTGATGCAGGGTTGCCGGGTCCGGAACGCCGTGCCGGCCATCCCGCGCCCCTCGGGGCGCTCGGGATCGACCGAGAGGCGGACGGTGCGAGTGGTGTTGGACGACGGTCCGGCGCTGGCGACGATCTCGATCTGATCGCTGTCGGCGCTCGCGAGTGCGATGGTGGTCGATGTGAACTTGGCGCCGTTCGATGCGGCAAGGCAGACGAGGTCGAACAGCTCGGCGCGCGATTTCGCGCGCATGATCGCCTCGTTGGTCGCGCTCAACGCGGCGAACATGCGCGTCAGGCGCTCTTTCTGCGCCTCGGTGCGGGCCTTTTCGTCGGCGCGATCGAAATTGTCGAGCGCGAAGGAAACATTCTCGGCGAGCCGCCCGAGCAGCTGGACCAAGTCGGTCGTGAACGTGTTCTGTTCGGGCGCAAGAAAAAGCAGGATGCCGATTGGCTGCTGACCTGCTCTCAGGAGCGGAAAGCTGGCGGCCGCCCGCGTCCCATCCTCGATCGCCTTTGCCCGCCAGTAGGCAGACCTCGGCTCGCTCAGATAGTCGTTCATGACGCAGGGCCGACAGGTCCGAACCGAGGTGCCGATGATGCCCTGGCCCTCGGGATGGTCGGCGGAAATCACACAGGTCCGCCCGACCATCCGGCCTTGCATGCGTCCCTTCGCCGCGACGACGCGAAGGAGCTCGCTGTCCTCGTCGATAATGCCGATGGTCGCCGAAGCGAACACGTCGCCAAGGACGGCGGCGCGGCACGCGGCCTCGAACAGCTCTTCGCGCGACTTGGCGCGCATGATGGCTTCATTGGTCGCGCTCAGCGCCTCGAACATTCCGCTCAGGCGATTGCGCAGCCTGTCGGCCTGCGCCTTTTCCTGCGCCCGGTCGAAATTTTCCAGCGCGAAGGCGACATTGGCCTGGAGCTTGCCCAGCAGCTCGACCAGCTCAGGCGTGAAAGTGCCGCGCTCCGGAGAGTTGAACAAGAACACGCCTTCGAGGCGATCGCCGTTGAGCAGCGGCAGCGCGGCGGAAGACGCGATGCCGTTGCGGCGCGCGCTGGCGTGCCAGGGCGCGATGCGGCCGTCGGCGAGCACGTCGTTGCTGACGGCGGGCTGGCGCGTGCGGAATGCGCTGCCGGTCAACCCGCGCCCTTCCGGCACCTCGGACGAGATGGAAAACTTGAAATTGCGGACCTGGTCCGCATTCGGTCCGTAGCTGGCAACAATGCGCAACAGCCCGGCGTCATGATCGACCAGCGCAATGCTGGCAGAGGTGAACTTGGCGCCTTTCGCCGTCGCTTCGCAGACCAGCTCGAACAGCTCGGAACGCGACCGCGCGCGCAGGATCGCTTCGTTTGTAGCGCTGAGCGCCGCATACATGCGCGCCAGCCGCTCCTCTTCCGCGGCAATCCGGGCCTTCTCGGCCTCGCGACTGAAATTCTCGATCGCAAACGAGACGTTCTCGGCGATGCGCAGCAGCAGCGCAACGATCTCCTCGTCCTTGGCCCAAGAGCGGCTGATGAAGAACAGGAGCACGCCGACACTTTCGCCGTGCCTGATCAGCGGCGCGGCCACGCAGGCGGCGACGCCGGTCGCCACGTTGGCCTGCTCCCACACCGTCCCCTTGGTGCGCCTGGCAAGATCGTCCTCGACGACGGCTTTCTGCGTCCGGAACACCTGGCCGGAGATGCCTTTGCCGTAAGGATTCTCTGGATCGATCGAATAGTGCGCCTGAGTGACGAGCTCGAGGTTCTGTCCCGTGGACGCGACCGGCTTCATCCAGTGCGAATTCGGCTCCCGGAGCAAGACGATGGTGGCCAACGATTCGCCACTATGCACGGAGGCGTTGCACACGAGTTGATACAGTTCCTGCTCGGTTTTGGCACGCAGGATCGCTTCGTTGGTGGCGCTGATGGCGCCGAACATGCGGTTGAGCCGCCGCGTCGCCCGTTCGCTGGTTTTCCGCGCGGTCTCGCGCGCGAAATTATCCAGCGCATAGGAGATGTTGGCCGACATGCGCTCGAACAGCGAAACCATCTGCTGGTTCAGCGAATTGGGCTCGCGGCGCGTCACATACAGCACGCCAACGCTGTGCCCATTGCAGAGCAGCGGCAGCGCCGCCGCCGCGCCGATATGGGCCGACGCTGCGCCCGCGCGCCACGCCAGCGAGCGCGGATCGTTCAGATAATCGTTGCTGATGCACAGCTTCTGATCGCGAAACGCCTCCCCCCCGACGCCGGAGCCTTCGGGCGTGCCGGCCTCCGTCGTGATCAGGAGTGAACGCAGGCGCGGAACGTCGTCGCCACAGCCCGCCGCAAACTGCAGGCGATTGCCATCCCGTTCGACCAGAAACACGGCAACAGCCAGGAAATCCCCGCTCGAAAACCCGGCGTCGCAGACCTTCTGGTACAGCTCATCCGGCGATTTCGCGTAGAGAATCGCTTCGTTAATGGCGCTCAACGCCGCAAATGTGCGCGCGAGTGTCGTCGACACGATCTCAGCTCCCGGGCATTTCTGCCTTTCTTTCCCGGGGGACTTTATCGGCGGCGATCACCTAAGTGGTCGTTATTGCGCGCTGCAAACCCTCGATCAAAGTGAACGAGCTGCGAATATGGGGCGCCGAACTGTCGAAAATACCGCTGCGCGGGAGGGGTCCTCGACCAAAGGACGCTCTCTTTACGAATTTGCAGCCCTGTATTGGTTTACGGGAGATTGATATCGCAGCTCCGCTTTGAGACGATGGCTTCCAACAAGCGGCCCGTGAAGGGCACGAAAGCCGAGGGAACGCCATGCCGATCGTCAAGGCCGACCGCCTCACGCGCATCAGTGCTGCGTTGCTCCGTGCTGCCGGAGCTTCCGAGGAAGAAGCCGACGCCGTGGCCGTCGGCTGCGTCAACGCCAATCTCGCCGGCCATGACTCCCACGGCGTGATCGCGATTCCCACCTATATCGACCGGATCAAGGCTGGACATATCGTCCCCGGCGCCACCTGGACCATCGTCCAGGAATCGCCCACCACGACCGTGATCGACGGTCACTGGGGTTTCGGCTTCCATGTCAATGCCAAGGCGATGGCGCTGACCATCGAAAAGGCGAAGACGGCAAATGTCGCCGCCTGCACCGTGTTCCGGCAGAGCCATGTCGGCCGCCTTGCCGCCTATCCGCTGATGGCGATACGCGAGGGCATGATCGGGATTGCGACGGCCGACTCCGGCCGCTCGCCGAAGCACGTCGCGCCGTTCGGCGGCAAAGAGGCGCGGCTCGGCACCAATCCGATCTCCATCGCGGTGCCGTCCGACCTCGAAGCGCCGTTCTACCTGGACATGGCGACGTCAGCTGTCGCCGCCGGCAAGATCCAGCTCGCAGTCGCCCGCGGCGAGACGATCCCGACCGGCTGGATCATCGATGCCGACGGACGGCACACCACCGATCCCACGCAATATCGCAAGGGCGGCGCGCTGCTGCCGCTCGGCGGCACCGAGGGCTACAAAGGCAGCGGGCTTGCCGCGATGGTCGAGGTGCTGTGCGGCCTGCTCACCGGCCTCGGCTTCGGTGTCGAGCCGACGGGACGGCACAATGACGGATGCTTCATGGCGGTGTTCAATGTCGCCGCGTTCCGCCCGCTGAAGGAGTTCAAGCGCGAGGTCGCGGAGTTCGCGCGCTACCTGAAATCGACACCGCCCTCCGAAGGCAGCAAGGGCGTCTACTACCCCGGCGAGATCGAGGGCCTGCGCGAACAGCAGCGCCTGCGCGACGGCATCGAGATCGAGGATGCGACCTGGGAGAAGCTGCGCGCGCTGGCGCGCGAGTACAGGCTCGACACCGTCCTCGATCTGTCCTGACGCAATCCGGAGAACAGCAACATGAACAGGCAGATGGTCCTGGTCGGCTTCCTTCAGGCGCAGAATTGCACGAATCTGCCCAGCTCCTGGCGGCATCCGGAGTCCCGCAGCGATTCGATGTCGGCGGATTATTACCAGGAGATCGCCAGAATTCTCGAAGCCGGTAAATTCCACATGGCCTTCTTCGATGATCGCCTGGCCATGCCCGACCGCTACGGCAACGACCACGCCCACACCGTCGAATATGGCATCCGCTGCGTGAAGATGGATCCGCTGATCGTGCTGACCACGATGGGCATGGTCACCGACAGGCTCGGGTTAGGGGCGACCTGCTCGACCACTTACTACGAGCCATTCGACGTCGCACGCCGCTTCGCCACGCTCGATCTGATGTCGGGCGGGCGCGCGGGCTGGAACGTCGTGACCTCGCTCAACGACGGTGAAGCCCTCAACATGGGGCGCGACTCACATCCCGAGCACGATTCCCGCTACGACAAGGCCGACGAGTTCATGGAGGTCGTGCTCGGCCATTGGGATACCTGGGAAGACGGCGCGCTCATCATGGACAAAACGAGCGGCCGCTTTGCCGATCCCACCAAGGTCAAGCGGCTCGATCACAACGGGCCGGCCTTCAAGTCGCGCGGGCCGTTCACGGTGCCGCGTTCGCAGCAGGGTCACCCCGTCATCATCCAGGCCGGCGCATCGGGCCGCGGCCAGCGCTTTGCCGGCCGATGGGGCGAGGTGATCTTCACCGCCGCGCGCAACCTCACTGCTGCCAAGGAGGGGTACGCGGCCGTGCGCAACGAGGCCGCGAAGGTCGGGCGCGATCCTGATGAGATGTTCCTCTGCAACCTGACGACGCCGGTCTGCGCCGCGACGAAAGCGGAAGCCGAAGACAAGATGGCGCTGATCAACAAGCTGCCGCTCGAGATCGACGCGCTGTCACTGCTCGCCGAAGCGCTCAATTACGACTTTGCCTCCAAGGGTCTCGACGAGCCGCTGACGACGGACGAGCTGAGGAGCATGCAAGGCATTTTGGGCATCCGCGACGGCGTGCTCAAGGCTTCGGGCAAGAGCAATCCAAGCGCGCGCGACTTCGTCACCTACTCCGGCCGGGGCCAGGTGCATGACGCCATGGTCGGCGGCCCCAAGGAGATCGCAGACAAGCTGGAGGAAATGTTCGTTGAGCGCGGCTGCGACGGCTTCGTCATTGCCGCGACCTATGTGCCCGGCTCCTACGCCGATTTCGTGCGGCATATCGTGCCGGAACTGCAGCGGCGCGGCCTGTTTCAGAGAGACTACCATGGCAAGACACTGCGGGAGAATCTCGGCTTGAAGCGACCTGCCGCCGGCGCGTGGAAGGTGCGGCCCCGCGATGCCGCGGAATAATGACGAGGAGATACAATGCGCTGGCTGAAATTCACTGCCTCCGGCAAGACCTCATGGGGCCTGGTCGAAGGCAGCCAGGTCGTCGCGATCGACGGCGATCCCGTTGGCGAGTGGCACCGCACCTCGCGGACAGTTCCACTCAGCGACGTCAAGATCGAGCTGCCGCTGATCCCGCGCACCTTCTATTGCGTCGGCCTGAACTACCTGAAACACCTCAAGGAAGCCGCCGACAAACGCGGCGAGGTCCCGGCCGTTCCTGACAGGCCCGAGATCGGTTACCGCGCCCAGAACGCGCTGATCGCGCATGACGAGGACGTGGTGATCCCGTCCTTCGCGACGGAGAAAATCCACTACGAGGGCGAGCTCGTCGTCGTCATCGGCAAGAAGGTGAAGCACCTCACCGAAGCGAATGCGATGGATTGCGTGTTCGGCTACACCATCGGCAATGACGTCAGCGAGCGCTCTTGGCAGAAGGCCGACCGCAGCCTGTGGCGCTCGAAGAACGCCGACACATTCAAGCCGATGGGCCCATGGATCGAGACGGAGGCCGATCTCGACAAGATGGAGACGATCGTCCGCGTCAACGGCGAGGAGACCAACCGCTTCGCTACCTCCGACATGATCTTTGGCGTGGTGCCGTTCCTGGTCGAGCTGACCAAGTATTTCACACTATGGCCGGGCGACGTAATCTGGATGGGCACCGATGGCGCCTCCCCTGACATCAAGCACGGCGATGTCGTGGAGATCGAGATCACCGGCATCGGGACGCTGCGGAACAGGTTCGTGCGGGAGGGGCGATAGCTCAGCTCGCCGCTCTCGATCGACCCTTCACATGATCGATGAAGGCCCGGAGCTTGGGCATGATTTGTCGATGGCCCGGATAATACAGAAACACGCCCGGCGCCATTGGCACGAATTTCTCCAGCACGGCCACAAGGCTTCCCGTCCTGAGAGCGTCAGCGGCCAGCGGCGCCGGCACCTGGGCCAGACCTAAACCCTCGACCGCGGCACCGAGCATGGTCGGGAAGTCATTGGCAATGAAAGGTCCGGACACCGCGATCTCGATCGAATGACCTCCGTCGTCGAGCGACCAGGGCGCGAGCGCACCATTCGATCGTCGCAATCGCAGGCAGGCGTGTTCACGCAGCTGCTCCGGACGAGCGGGCCGACCGCGGCTTGCGAGGTAAGCCGGACTGCCGACGATGACCAAAGGAAACGGCTTGGTCAGGCGCACCGCGACCATGTCCGGGGAAATGAACTGGCCCATCCTGATGCCGGCATCAAAGCCTCCGGCTGCGAGATCGACAAGCTCCTCGCTTGCCGCAAGCTCGACCTCGATCTCCGGGTAGGCCTGGCAGAACGAGGCGATCAGCGGCTCGAGCAGAATCGGAACGACCGAACGCGGCACGGTCAGGCGCAGCAGCCCGGCCGGCCGCTGACCCAGCTCGCGCGCGGCCCCGCTGGCTGCGACAAGCTCCTCAAAGGCCGGCCTTGCGCGGGCAAGAAATCTCTCGCCGGCTTCGGTCAAACCAACGCTGCGGGTCGTGCGAATGAACAGCGCGGCCCCGACGCGCGCTTCCAGGGCGCGGACCGCCTGACTGATCGCCGAGGGTGTGACACCGAGCTCTGTGGCTGCCCGCCGGAAGCTGCGGTGCTGGGCGACACTGAGGAAAGCCTCGACCCCGTCGAGCGCTCCCTGCCTGACTGTGAAGTTCTGCTTCATAGCCCGTCAACATTATCGCGAATAGTTGGCCACGGAAAGGCGCCCTACATCCGGATTGCAAATGAGCCCCACGGGAGACGCGAAGCCGATGAAGGCAATTCGAAACGCCATCCTGACACTCGCCCTCACACTGACAGGGATTACCGCCATGACCGAACCATCCGCCGCCCAAGCACAAGCGCCATCACCCACGACCACCGGAGTCATGGTGATCCTGACCGCCAAGGTGGGCATCACACGCGAGCAGATCATGGCGGTCATGCCCGATGAAATCAGACAGACCGTCCAGCTCTATCTCACCGGCAAGGTTCGTGAATGGTATTCGCGCTCCGATGGGCGAGGCGCCGTCTTCCTGCTGGACGCCAGGGATGATGCCGAAGCGCACGCGATCATGGATCCCCTGCCGCTCGCCAGGCAGGATCTCGTCGACCACGAATACATCGCGGTCGGCCCGCTCATGCCGCTCCGCCTGTTGATGACGAAGCCCTGACGCCGCTGGCCTCCCCTCCGACCGGACGAAGCATGACAAGGAGATCGAACGTGCCAACGGGATTCAATCTTCCATTCATCCTCAGCGTCGCCGGCGCCTTGCTGACGAGCGCAGTGGTGGCCTCGGTCTATGTGTGGCCCTTTGTCCGTGCAATGCCTCGCCATGACGCGTTGAGGCTTCTCGCAGCCTTCCATGCGTTCCGTTTCCTGGGCATGAACTTCATGGTCGCCGGGTTCGTCTCCCCCGAGTTGAACCCGGACTTCGCCAGCCAAGTCGGATGGGGAGATCTCATCGCCGCCACTCTCGCACTCATCTCGATGGCGGCGCTGTCCTGGCGGTGGTCGGTCGCCATTCCGATCGTCTGGATCTTCAACGTCTGGGGTACGCTCGATCTCCTGAATGCGTACTACATGGGCGCAACGAAAATCCTGGGTCCTGGCCTGATCGGCGCCGGCATTTATGTCCCGGCGCTTTACGTGCCTTTGCTCCTGGTCGGGCACGCTCTCATCTTCATGCTTCTGCTGAGGCCCGGATCGGAAGCACAGAAATCGTGACCGGGTGGGCAAAGGCGCGTCAACGCCGTGCCCACCATCTTTCTCCGGTCGAAAAGGTGGTGGGCACGCTTCCGCCTTCGATTTTCGCGCTATGGCCGACAAGCCGCTTTGCCCACGCGAAGACAGTTGTGCAAGCTTCTCAGAACGGCAGCGCTACACCCGTCTTGATCTCCTTCAACACCACATTGCTGCGGACGTAGCGGATGCCGGGAATGCGGAACATGAACTCGTCGAGAAAGCGATTGTAGGCGGCCATGTCCTGCACGACCACCCGCAGGTGATAATCCGCATCCCCCGTGGTCGCAAAACACTCCAGCACCTCGCGGCGCGTGGTCACGCGTGAGACGAACTCGTCGACAAATTTGGCGTCGTGCCGCTCCAGCGAGACATGGAGGATGGCGGACATCGCAAAGCCCGCCTGCTCGCGCGAGACCAGTGCCGCATAGCCGCGGATGACGCCACCGTCCTCGAGCGCACGCACCCGGCGCCAGCAAGCCGAGGTGGACATACCGACCTCATCGGCAAGCTGCTGGTTGGTGGCGCGGCCGTCCTTCTGCAGGTGAGCGAGAATCCGCGCGTCCTGGTATTCGATCATCGATCGTCCTCAAATCGACTAATCCTACCAAATAGCAACTCGATATGCAAAATATTACCGAAACGGCACGTTGATACGGATAAATAGGTAAGACCTACCAGGGCCCCAGGCTTACCCTTTGCCTATTCGGCAGGATGCCGCGCGAGGTCCGCCATGGACGCCATTCCGTCACTCGACGCCTACGAACTCTCCGACCGCTATGACCGCAAGGAGGGCCGCGTCTTCCTCACGGGCACGCAGGCGATCGTCCGCATCGCCCTCGACCAGATCAGGCGCGATCGCGCGCACGGGCTCAACACCGCTGGCTTCATCTCCGGTTATCGCGGCTCGCCGCTCGGCGGCATCGATCTCGAGCTCTGGCGTATCCAGGAGCGATTGAAGCGAGACCGTATCGAATTCCTTCCTGCGGTGAACGAGGACCTCGCGGCAACCGCCGTGCTCGGCTCGCAGCAGGTCGAGACGCAAGGAGACCGCGAGGTCGATGGCGTGTTCGCCCTGTGGTACGGCAAGGGCCCCGGCGTCGATCGCTCCGGCGACGCGCTCAAGCACGGCAACGCTTATGGCTCATCGCCGCATGGCGGCGTGCTGGTCGTCGCCGGCGATGACCATGGCTGCGTGTCCTCGTCGATGCCGCACCAATCCGACGTCGCCTTCATGAGCTGGTTCATGCCGACGCTGCATCCCGCAAGCGTCGGCGAATACCTCGAATTCGGCGAGTATGGCTACGCACTCAGCCGCTTCTCCGGCATGTGGGTCGGCTTCAAGGCCATCTCGGAAATTGTTGAGTCAGGCGCATCCGTCACGCTGCGTCCACCACGCCTCTTCCGCACGCCCGATTTCACGCCGCCCCCAGGCGGACTGCACTATCGCTGGCCGGATCTGCCGGGCCCGCAGATCGAGGAGCGGCTCGAAGCAAAGAAGCACGCGGTCTACGCCTTCGCAAAGGCCAATCCGATCGATCGCCACATCTACGACATCCCCAATGCGAGCTACGGCATCGTGACCACGGGCAAAGCGCATCTCGACCTGATGGAAGCGCTGCGGCTGATGGGCCTCGACGAAGCCGCGTGCCGCCGCATCGGCATCGACATCTACAAGGTCGGCATGGTCTGGCCGCTGGCGCTGCACGACGCCATGGAGTTCGTGAAAGGCAAGCGCGAGATCCTCGTGGTCGAGGAAAAGCGCGGCATCATCGAGAGCCAGTTCAAGGAATATTTTTACGACTATCCCGGCGCAAAACCCGAACGCATGGTCGGCAAACACGACGAGCAAGGCGCCCGGCTGATCTCCTGGATCGGCGAATTGTCGCCGCGCATGCTCGCAGATGTCCTGGCCCGCCGGCTCGATCCGATGTTTCCGGGGCTCGATCTCGCCGCGCGCGCGGCCGCTCTGTTGCCGCAAACCGAGCGCACCATCAACGTCGCGGGCGCGACGCGTACGCCATATTTCTGTTCCGGATGCCCGCACAACACCTCGACGAAAGTGCCGGAGGGATCGAAGGCGCTCGCCGGCATCGGCTGCCACTTCATGGCAAGCTGGATGGATCGCGAGACTTCTTCGCTGATCCAGATGGGCGGCGAAGGCGTGAACTGGGCTGCCTCGTCACGATTTACCGGCCACAAGCACGTGTTTCAGAATCTCGGTGAAGGCACCTATTATCACTCCGGCTCGATGGCGATCCGGCAGGCGATCGCCGCCAAGGCCAACATCACGTACAAGATCCTGTTCAACGACGCCGTTGCCATGACCGGGGGCCAACCGGTCGACGGCCCCGTCAGTGTGCATGCCATCGCCCACAGCGTCCGCGCCGAGGGCGTGGCCCGCATTGCACTGGTCTCGGACGAGCCCGGGCAGTTCCAGCCGGCGGATCTGCCTGATGGCGTCACCATCCATCCGCGGGAGGAAATGGATGCCGTGCAGCGCGAGTTGCGCGACGTCTCCGGCGTCTCGGTGTTGATCTATCAGCAGACCTGCGCCACCGAAAAGCGGCGCCGCCGCAAGCGCGGGCAGATGACCGATCCCAAGCGCTTCGCCTACATCAACGACCTCGTCTGCGAAGGCTGCGGCGACTGCTCGGTCGAATCCAATTGCCTCAGCGTCGAGCCGAAGGAGACGCCGTTCGGCCGCAAGCGGCAGATCAACCTGTCGGCCTGCAACAAGGATTTTTCCTGCCTCAACGGCTTCTGCCCGAGCTTCGTCACGGTTGAAGGGGCGACGCGCCGGAAGAAGAGCGCGAGCCAGATCGACGCGATCGGCCGCACCGCCGCGCTTCCCCTCCCCGCGCTCACAACGCTCGACCGCCCCTACGATTTGCTCGTGACCGGCGTCGGCGGCACCGGCGTGATCACGGTCGGCGCGCTGATCGGCATGGCTGCGCATCTGGAGCGTCGCGGCGTCTCGGTGCTGGATTTCACCGGTTTTGCGCAGAAATTCGGGCCCGTCCTCAGCTACATCCGCCTGGCCGCGAGCCCGCAAGCGCTGCATCAGGTCCGCATCGACCAGGGCGCCGCCGATGCGCTGATCGGCTGCGACCTCGTCGTCAGCTCCTCGCCGAAGGCCTCGGGCACTTATCGCCGCGGCACGCGCGCTGCCGTCAACACGGCAGAAATGCCGACCGGCGACGTCGTTCGCTTCCGCGATGCCGATCTCGCCTCGCCCGCCCGCCTGCGCGCAATCGGCGGCGTCATCGGAAAGGAAAATCTCGACGCGATAAATGCCAATGCGCTGGCCGAGCGCCTGCTCGGCGATGCCGTCTATGCCAACATCATCATGCTCGGCTTTGCCTGGCAGCGCGGATTGGTGCCGGTCTCGCTGGCAGCGTTGCTGCGCGCAGTCGAACTCAACGGCGTCGCGGTCGAGCGCAACAAGCAGGCTTTAGCCTGGGGCCGGATCGCCGCTGCCGATCCTGACTTCTTGCCAAAGGCGGAAGACGCGCCAAAGGCCGAGACGCTCGACCAGATCATCACCCGGCGCGCCGATTTCCTCAGGGACTACCAGGACGATGCCTATGCCGCGCGCTACCGGGCGCTCGTCGCAAGAGTTCGCAACGCCGAAGCTGCCTTCAATAGCAAGGCGCTCACCGAGGCCGTCGCCCGCAGCCTGTTCAAGCTGATGGCTTACAAGGACGAATATGAAGTGGCGCGTCTGCATATGCAAAGCGGCTTCCTCGATGAGCTGAAGCGCGAGTTCGAGGATGGATTCAGCATCCGATATCACCTCGCCCCGCCGTTTCTGCCGTCCGAGCGCGATGCGCGCGGACGTCCGCGCAAGCGCAACTTCGGTCAGTGGATCCAGCTGCCGCTGGCCCTGCTTGCGCGGTTGAAGGGGCTGCGCGGAACCTCCTTCGATCCGTTTGGCTACACGTCGGAACGACGCGCGGAGCGTGAGCTCATCACCTGGTATGAAGGCTTGATCGAACTCATGCTCGGCCGGCTCGATGCGCCGAATCTGGCTGGCCTGATCGCGATCGCCAAGGCTCCGATGGAGATCCGCGGATATGGGCCGGTGAAACAGGCCGCGATTGCGAAAGTCAAAGCCGACGTGGACTCGTTGCTGGATCAACCAGGAGCGGCCAAGGCGGCCTGAGCTGCGGCATCAGCCGTCACGAATATGGATTGATCAGTTTCTGCTGTTCGGCGCTGTGCTGCAGGAGCATGTCGATGAATGTCCTGACTTTCGCCGACAGATGATGTTTGTGCGGATAGACCGCGTTCATCGACAGCTCGACCGTCCGGTATTCAGGCAGCAGACGAACCAGCCGGCCCGTTTCGAGATCATCGTGGATGAGAAAGCCGGCCATCAAGCACACGGCAGCGCCCTCCAGCGCCACCTTGCGCAACGCCTCTCCGCTGTTGGTGACGAAGCTGCCTGAAATGCGCACCGACGCCGGCACGCCCTTGCGATCGAGGAAGCGCCACTCGTCGCCGAAGGGATAGTTCAGATGGCGGCCACAATTGTGCTCGGCAAGCTCTTCCAGCTTCTGCACGCGGCCGTGCTGTTCGAGATAATCATGCGAGCAGCACAGCACGTGACGCCAGGTGGCGAGGCTGCGGACGATGAGGCTCGAATCCGGCGGCGGGATCATGCGTAGCGCCACGTCGTAGCCTTCCTCGATGAGGTCGACATCGGCCTCGCCCATGCGCAAATCGACCTTGAGCTCGGAATAGGTGGACAGGAGTTTTGCCACGACGGGTGCGACGAACGGCACCATATGCGTGGCAACATGGACGCGCAGCGTGCCGCGAGGGACCGATTGCAATTCGCTGGCGATGTCGTCGGCCTGTTTGAGATCGGCGAGTATCTGCGTCGCGCGCTCGTAGTACGATTGACCGATCTCCGTGAGGCTCACCTTGCGCGTGGTGCGGTTCAGCAGCCGCACCTCCAGCCGGTCCTCCAGCGCCTGGATATGGTTACTCACCATGGTCGTCGACATGTTGAGCCGGCGGGCGGCGGCCGAGAATCCTCCGTGTTCGACCACCCGAACGAAGACGGTGAGACTGGTGAAGCGGTCCATGATTCAAGGTCCAGATTATCCGCTCTTACTGGATAATCCTTCCATCAATTCAGGGATTATCGCAAGAAGCCGGATAACGCATCTTACCGGCGTGAACGGCGCCTGCTTGAAGTGAGGGCCGTTGGGAATTTGCGAGGATGCCATGTCAAACGCCGCTTATATTGCTGAAACAAAAGATAAAATTAGCCTTCGCCCATCCCGCCAGGCGATCCGGCGGGCAGCCATCGGGCTGGCGATGGCTCTCGGCATCGCCGTCGCCGGCGACTTTGGCTACGATTACCTGAGAACCGGCCGCTACCTGGAATCGACCGACGACGCCTATGTGAAGGCCGATTCCACGATCATCGCCCCGAAGGTCTCCGGCTACATCGCCAAGGTGCTGGTCGGCGACAACGAGAAGGTCAGAGCCGGCCAGGTGCTGGCCAGGATCGATGATCGCGACTTCAAGGCTGCGCTGGACCAGGCCCGCGCGGATGTCGCCGCAGCCGAAGCCTCCGTCCGCAACCTCGATGCCCAGCTCGAACTGCAGCAGCCTGTTATCGAGCAGAGCACGGCCGACGTCGCGGCCGCCGAGGCCAATCTGAAATTCGCGCAGGAAGAGCGTGCCCGCTACGACGACCTGATGAAGTCCGGCTCCGGCACCATTCAGCGCGCACAGCAGACCGATGCGGCGCTCCGCGCCAGCAACGCGCAATTGCAGCACGCCAGGTCGGGCCTGGTCGCCGCCCAGCGCAAGGTCGACGTGCTCACCACCCAGCGTGCGCAGGCCGCAGCGCAGCTCGACCGCGCCCGCGCCGTCGCGGACCAGGCCGAGCTGAACCTGTCCTATACCGAGATCACCGCGCCCGTCGACGGCACGGTCGGCGCCCGCAGCTTGCGCGTCGGCCAGTACGTGCAGGCCGGCACACAATTGATGGCCGTGGTGCCACTCGACGCAGTCTATGTGGTCGCGAATTTCAAGGAGACGCAGCTCACGCATGTGCGCGCGGGCCAACCGGTCGAGCTGCACGTCGACAGTTTTCGCAATCGCACGCTGCATGGTCATGTCGACAGTCTTTCGCCGGCCAGCGGACTCGAATTCGCGCTGCTGCCGCCCGACAACGCCACCGGCAACTTCACCAAGATCGTGCAGCGCGTGCCGGTGAAGATCGTGCTCGACGATCACAGTCTGACCGGCCTGCTGCGGCCCGGCATGTCGGCGGTGCCGACGGTCGACACCAAGGCAACCGTGCTGGCCGAGCGCGAGACGACCAAGCGCGTCGCCGACAACGCGCCACGTGCTGACGGCGGCTGACACAGAAAACATCCGGCAGGATCATCAAGTCCTGCCGGATGATCAGGACTTCCGCTGTTATCGAAACCATCGGTCTAACGCATCCTGTCTCAATAGCAGAGACGAGGCTTCCATGAGCACGCTCCAACCAGCCCTTACCACCGCTTCCGCGGTCAGCATCCCCGCCCCAGCCGCGGCACCGGCGACCCCGGCCGTCTCCGCCAAAACCTGGATCGCCGTGATCGGCGCCACGCTCGGTGCGTTCATGGCGGTGCTGAACATTCAGATCGTCAATGCCTCACTGGCCGACATCCAGGGTGCGATCGGCGCCGGCATCGATGACGGCGGCTGGATCTCGACGTCCTATCTGATCGCCGAGATCGTGGTGATCCCACTCTCCGGCTGGCTCGCGCAGGTGTTCTCGATCAGGGTCTATCTCCTCACCAATGCGATCCTGTTCTTGGGCCTGTCGGCGGCCTGCGCGCTGGCGCAGGACCTGCCGCAGATGATCGTGCTGCGCGCCGTGCAGGGTTTCACCGGCGGCGTGCTGATCCCGATGGCCTTCACGCTCATCATCACGCTGCTGCCGCGCGGAAAGCAGCCGGTCGGCCTTGCGCTGTTCGCGCTGTCGGCGACGTTCGCGCCGGCGATCGGCCCGACCATCGGCGGTTATCTCACCGAGAATCTCGGCTGGCAGTACATTTTCTACGTCAACCTCGTGCCCGGCGCGATCATGGTCGGCATGCTCTGGTATGCGCTCGAGCCCAAGCCGATGAAGCTGTCGCTGCTGCGCCAGGGCGACTGGGCCGGCATCATCACCATGGCGATCGGTCTCTCTGCCCTGCAAACCGTGCTGGAGGAAGGCAACAAGGACGACTGGTTCGGCTCGCCCTTCATCGTCAGGCTCAGCGTGATCGCGGCCGTGGCGCTGACCGTATTTCTGATTATCGAGCTCACGGTGAAGAAGCCGCTGTTGAACCTGCGCCTGTTGGTTCGCCGCAATTTCGGCTTTGGCATGCTCGCCAACTTCCTGCTCGGCATCGCGCTGTACGGGTCGGTGTTCATCCTGCCGCAATATCTGTCGCGCATTCAGGGCTACAATGCCGAACAGATCGGCATGGTGCTGGCATGGACCGGGCTGCCGCAACTGGTGCTGATCCCGCTGGTGCCACGCCTGATGCAGAAGTTCGATGCTCGGATCATCATCGGCGCGGGCTTCGTACTGTTCGCCGGCTCGAACTTCATGAATATCTTCATGACCAACGATTATGCCTCCGACCAGCTGATGTGGCCCAACGTCGTCCGCGCCGTCGGACAGGCACTGGTGATGGCACCGCTGTCGGCGGTCGCGACTTCGGGAATCGAGCCTGAGAACGCCGGCTCGGCCTCCGGCCTGTTCAACATGATGCGCAACCTCGGCGGCGCCGTCGGCATCGCGCTGCTGCAGACCGTCCTGACCAAGCGCGAGCAGTATCACTCCAACGTGCTGATGCAGTCGGTCTCGGTGTTCGAGCAGGCGACCCGCACGCGGCTGGAACAGCTCACGCAGTATTTCATTAATCACGGCGTGCTCGACCGTGCGGATGCCGTGCATCGCGCCTATGCCGCAATCGGCCATACCGTGCAGAAGCAGGCCTATATCCTCGCCTTCAGCGACACGTTCTATCTGCTCGGCATGGCGCTGATGGTGGCCCTGATCGCCGTATTCTTCTTGAAGAAACCCGACCAGACATCGGCCGGCGGAGCCCACTGATTCCACCCGAAGAAGCAAGGAGAACGACCATGAAACCCCGCATGAATTTCTACCAGGCCGCTCCCGATACGATGAAGGCCCTGATGGCGCTGGAAGAGCAGATCCAGTCGACGGGATTGGAGAAATCGCTGATCGAGCTCGTCAAGATCCGGGCTTCGCAGATCAACGGCTGCGCATTCTGCATCAACATGCACACCGAGGACGCCCGCAAGCGCGGCGAGACCGAGCAGCGCATCTATCTGCTCAACGCCTGGCGCGAATCCCCGCTCTACACGGACCGCGAGCGCGCCGCGCTGGCCTGGACGGAAGCCGTGACGCTGATCGCGGAGACGCACGCACCCGACGATGTCTATGAAGAGATCCGCGGGCAGTTCTCCGATGCGGAGACGGTGAACCTGACCATGCTGATCGGCGCCATCAACGCCTGGAACCGGCTGGCGATCGCATTCCGCGCGGTGCATCCGGTAAAGGTAAAGGCGTCGGTGGCCTAGGGCACGACGTCCTTGCCGGGGAAAATCTCGTAGGGTGGATTAGCCGAAGGCGTAACCCACCACTTCTGTCTCCGCGGAAACCAGAGAGGTGGGTTACGGCTTCGCCTAACCCACCCTACAGTAGCAGAGTGTGCGGGTCAGACCGCCGTCGCCTTGGCGAACTCGACATAGATCTCGCGCAGGCGCGCGGCAAGAGGACCGGGCTTGCCGTCGCCAACTTTCTTGCCGTCGATCGCGACTACCGGCTGCACGAACAACGAGGCTGAGGTTGCGAACGCTTCCTTCGCGGCCAGCGCTTCTTCCACGGTGAAGGAACGCTCCTCGACGCGGAGCTGGCGCTCTTCGGCAAGGGCGACAACGGCCTTGCGGGTGCAGCCCGGCAGGATCGCGTTGGAGTTCTTGCGGGTGACGATGACGTCGTCCTTGGTCAGGATGAAGGCCGACGATGAGCCGCCCTCGGTGACGTAGCCGTCTTCCAGCATCCAGGCCTCGCCGGCGCCGGCTTCGGCCGCCGCCTGCTTGGCCAGCACCTGCGCCAGCAGCGCTACGCTCTTGATGTCGCGGCGTTCCCAGCGGATGTCGGGCACAGTGATGACGTTGATGCCGGTCTTGGCCGCTGCCGCATTGATGATGTCCTTCTCCGAGGTGAACATCACCAGGCTCGGCTTGACGTCAGCCTTCGGGAACGGGAAGTCGCGGCCCTTGTCGGCTCCGCGCGTCACCTGGAGATAGACGAGGCCGTTGGCGAGCTTGTTGCGCGCGATCAGCTCTTTCTGAATCTCGGTGATGCGCTCGACCGTCTCCGGCAGCTTGAGCTTGATCTCGCCGACCGAACGCTCCAGCCGAGCCAGATGCGAGGCGTTGTCGACCAGCTTGCCGTCGAGCACCGCCGAGACCTCATAGATGCCATCGGCAAACAGAAATCCGCGGTCGAGCACCGAGATTTTTGCATCCGAGAGCGGGACGAATGAGCCGTTGACGTAGGCGATCGAATCCAAGGCGGGGTCTCCTGGGGGAGGAAAAGGGATTTGGCGCGCTTATACGCCAGTTAGGGGGAACGATCACCCCTCGTTTCGTCATTCCGGGGCATTCGCGAAGCGAATGAGCCCGGAATCCATTTCTCCTCGTGTACTGCCGCCCGATGGATCCTCAGGTGCGCAATTGCGCACCATAGTCGCGCTACGCGCGCAACGGGACGGCGGTAGTTAGTGCGACAGAATCTTCGAGAGGAATTTCTGCGCGCGGTCGCTGCGCGGCTTGCCGAAGAAATCATCCTTCGGGGCATCCTCGACGATCTCGCCACGGTCCATGAAGATCACGCGGTTGGCGACCTTGCGGGCGAAGCCCATTTCATGGGTCACGACCATCATAGTCATACCTTCGCGGGCGAGATCGACCATGACGTCGAGCACCTCGCTGACCATCTCCGGATCGAGCGCCGAGGTCGGCTCGTCGAACAGCATCACGATCGGATCCATCGCGAGCGCCCGCGCAATCGCGACGCGCTGCTGCTGGCCGCCGGAGAGCTGCGCGGGGAATTTCTGCGCCTGCTCCTTCAAGCCCACGCGCTCCAGCAGCTGCATGCCCTTAGCCACCGCCTGGTCGTGCGAGCGGCCGAGCACCTTCTCCTGCGAGAGACAGAGGTTGTCGATGATCTTCAGATGCGGGAACAGCTCGAAATGCTGGAACACCATGCCGACGCGGGAACGCAGTTTCGGCAGATTGGTCTTGGGATCGTTCACCTTGGTGCCATCGACGCTGATGTCGCCGCTCTGGAACGGCTCGAGCGCATTGACGCACTTGATCAGCGTCGACTTGCCCGAGCCCGAAGGGCCGCAGACCACGACGACCTCACCCTTGGTGACGCTGGTGGTGCAATCGGTCAGCACCTGAAAGCTCGGGCTGTACCATTTGTTGACGTGGCTGATTTCAATCATGTGTTCTCAAGCCCTGCGGCAGATGCGGTTCACCTCTCCCAAGGGGAGAGGTCGGCGCGGAGCGCCGGGTGAGGGGTTTAGATCTATCGTTGGCCCAAAACCCCTCACCCGGATCGCTAACGCGATCCGACCTCTCCCTATGGGAGAGGTGAAGGGCACCACGTGTCGAGAGCTCATATCCAGATCCCACCTAGCGGATGATGGCGATGCGCGACTGGAGGCGGCGAACGCCGTAAGACGCGATACAGGAAATGGTGAAGTAGACGACGGCCGCAAACAGATACATCTCGACCAGACGGCCATCGCGCTGTGCGACCTTGCTGGCAGCGCCGAGGAAGTCCGTAATCGACAGCACGTAGACCAGCGAGGTGTCCTGGAACAGCACGATGGTTTGCGTGATCAGGACCGGCAGCATGTTGCGGAAGGCTTGCGGCAGCACGACGTAGCGCATGGTCTGCGCGTAGGTCAGACCGAGCGCGCTGGCGGCGGCCGGCTGACCGCGCGAAATCGACTGGATGCCGGCGCGCATGATCTCGGAGAAGTAGGCGGCCTCGAACATGATGAAGGTGATGAGCGAGGACGCGAACGCGCCGACGCTGATCGGCCGCGCGGCGCCGGTCAGCCACTGTCCGATATAGGGAACCAGGAAGTAGAACCAGAAGATCACCAGCACCAGCGGCAGCGAGCGCATGAAGTCGACATAGAGGCCGGCAATTTGCCCAAGCACTTTGAAACCGGAGAGCCGCATCAGGGCGATCGCCGTGCCGAAGACCAGGCCGCCGAGGGCGGACAGCGCCGTCAGCATCACCGTGAAGCTCATGCCCTCGTAGAACAGATAGGGCAGCGCGCGGATGATGACGTCGAAGTCGAAATTGCTGAACATGGCGCTACTTCCCCGTGATGTAGCCGGGGATCGCGACGTAGCGCTCGAGGAAGCGCATCGCGGTCACGACAACGGCGTTGACGAGGAGATAGAGCAGTGTCGCGGCGGTGAAGGCCTCGAACACCTGGAACGAGAATTCCTGCATCGAGCGCGCCTCTCCGGTCAGCTCGAGCAAGCCGATGGTGATGGCGACCGCGGTGTTCTTGATGGTGTTGAGGAACTCGGAGGTCAGCGGCGGCAGGATGATGCGAAACGCCATCGGCAGCAGCACGTAGCGATAGCCCTGCACCGTCGTCAGCCCTAACGCGGTCGCCGCCATTCTCTGCCCCCTCGGCAGCGACGTAATTCCCGCCTGCAATTGCACGGCAACGCGGGCCGACATGAACAGGCCGATACCGATCGCAGCGGTCCAGAACGGCGCATTCGGCAATTGCTTCAGCCACAGGCCAGCTGATTTCGGCAGCAGTTCCGGGAGCACGAAGAACCACAGGAACAGCTGCACCAGGAGCGGCATGTTGCGGAAGAATTCGACGTAGGCGAAGCCGAACCAGTTGGCGCCTTTCGACGGCAACGTGCGCATCACACCGACGACCGATCCGGTGATCAGAGCGATGATCCAGGCCAGCACTCCGGTTTCGAGGGTCAGCGCCAGTCCCGACAGCAAGAGGTCGAGGTAGGTGCCGGTCCCCATCGGGTTCGGCTGGAAAAAGATTCCCCAGTTCCAATGGTAGTTCACGTGTCCCCCGCGCGAACGCGCCAGTCAGAGATGTCCCGCCGCTTATGCAAATGTCCGGCCACTCTGGTGTCAAGAGTGGCCGGACATGGTCCCGATCGAAAGATCGAGGTTTTATCTTACTTGTAGTCGTCCGGGTTCGGCGAGTCCGAAGGCTTGGCGAACTCGTGCTTCAGCTCTTCCGACATCGGCGTGTTGAGGTTGAGGCCCTTCGGCGGGATCTTCTGCATGAACCACTTGTCGTAGATCTTCTCGCCTTCACCGGAGGTGTAGAGCGCGGCGGTTGCAGCATCGACCACCTTCTTGAAGGCGACGTCGTCCTTGCGCAGCATGATGCCGTAGGGCTCCGGCTTGGAGAACGCGTCCTTGGAGATGACGTAATCAGACGGATTCTTTGAGCCGGCGACGAGGCTGGCGAGCAGGATGTCGTCCATCACGAAGGCGACGGCGCGGTCGGTCTCGACCATCAGGAAGGCTTCGGCGTGATCCTTGGCCGGGATGATGTTGGCGCCAAGCTTCTTCTCGACGTTGGCTTCGGTGAGCTGCTTGATGTTGGTGGTGCCGGCAGTGGAGACCACCGTCTTGCCCTTGAGGTCGTCGATCGACTTCAACCCGCTCGACTTCTTGAAGACGTAGCGGCTGGCGGTCAGGAAGTGGGTATTGGTGAACCACACCTGCTTCTGACGCTCGGCATTGTTGGTGGTCGAGCCGCATTCGAGGTCGATGGTGCCATTGGCCATCAGCGGGATACGGGTCGCGGAGGTGACGGGATTGAGCTTCACCTCGAGCTTGTCGAGCTTGAGCTCCTTCTTCACGGCGTCGACGATCTTGTAGCAGATGTCCATGGCGAACCCGACGGGCTTCTGGTTGTCGTCGAGATAGGAGAACGGGATCGAGGAGTCGCGGAAGCCCAAGGTGATGGCGCCGGTGTCCTTGATGTTCTTCAGCGTGCCGGTCAGCTCCTCGGCGCCAGCCTGGCTGACAGCGAAGGTCGCGGCGAGCGCGAGCCCGATGCTACGGAGGTATTTCACTTTTTGTCCCCTTTCAGGATGATGCGGCCGGATGCAAGCACAAATCGGCCCGGATTAGAATGTGACTTTCGGCTGGATCGAAGGCTCAGGTTAACGGGCCGAGGTCAGTGGCTTCTGCAACTCCCCGAGATCCCAGAACAGCCCCGCCATGACGGTCAAGGCCTCTTCGGTCAATGGCAGCAGGATGTGCTCATTGGGCGCATGCTGCGAGCAGCCGGGATAGGAGTGCGGGACCCAGATCGTCGGCAGGTCGAGAATCTCGGAAAACACGTCATTCGGCAGCGAGCCGCCGAAATTTGGCAGCACGGCCGGCGCCTTGCCGGTGGTTTCCCGCACTGAATCGGCCGCCCATTTGATCCAGGGGCTGTCGAAATCGGTACGCGAGGCGGCAAAGCTCTGGGCTGCCCGCACCTCGACCATCGGAAAGCCTTTCGCAACCAAATGGGCCCTGATCGCGTCGATCAGGCCATCGACCTTGGTGCCGACCACGAAACGCAGTTGCAGCACGGCGTTGGCGTGGCCCGGAATGGCATTGGCGGGCTTTTCGATATTGCCCGACAACATCGCCAGGACTTCCAGCGTGTTCCAGGCATAGAGCCGCTCGGCCGGCGACAGACCGTCCTCGCCCCAAACCTCGGCGAGCGCGGGCTCGTCCGCGCTCGGGACCACCTGCACGTCGGCGAGATAGCTGCGGATCTGGTTGGTGAGCCGCGGCGGCTTCAGCGCCTCGAGCTGAAGCCGGCCATGCCCGTCGACCAGCGTTGAGATCGCATTGACCAGGATGGTCGCGGGGTTGGCGAGCACGCCGCCCCAATTACCGGAATGGTGGCCGCCATCGCGCAGATTCACATCGAGATGAATGCGAATGCCGCCACGGCAGCCCAGGAAGAGCGTCGGCCGATCCGCCGACAGCCGCGGCCCGTCGGAAGCCATGAACAGGTCAGCCTTGAGCGCGTCACGGTTGAGGTCGCAGACCTTGCCGAGGTCAGGCGAGCCGATCTCCTCGCCCATCTCGATGATGAACTTGGCGTTGAAGCCGAGCTTGCCGCCGCGGGTTTCGCGCACGGCCCGGAGCGCGGCCATGTTGATGCTGTGCTGGCCCTTGTTGTCGGCGGTGCCGCGACCATAGAGGCGAATGCCCGCCGCCGTCGTGCGCCAGGGATCTCGGCCGTCGCGCCACTCTCCTTCCATGCCGTCGACGACATCGCCATGGCCGTAAATCAAGACGGTCGGAGCCGAGACGCTCTCGTGATGTTCGGCGAACAGGAATGGCGCCTTGCCGCTGGGGGATTCGACCAGCCGGCTCGTGAAGTCGAGCGCCGCGAAGGAGGGCATCATCTCCTGTTCCAGATAGGCCCGCAGCTCGGCGCCGCGCGCCGGATTCTGGCTCTCGGTCTTGTAGGCGACGCGGCGGTCGAGTTCAGCGAGGAAGGCGCCGGATTTGAAGTCGTCCCGGGCGCGGGCGATGGCGTCGGCTCTGGTCATTGCTTTCGTTTTCAAGGTTTCAAGATCGGAGAGCGTAGCTGGCTACGCCGATCCTCGAAAGTGGCGGGGCTTGGATCGTTCTTGGGATTTCGTAATTGCTCTCTTGAGATCGACTTGCCAAGGGCAGGAGACCGCTGATTTTGACTTGCCAAGCGTCAGCCTTTCTCCTTTGGCCCTTGCTATGGGCCAGTTATATGCAAGAACGTCGCCAAGTTGGGGCGCACGTCTATCATTCGAAGAGCGCTCGGTACAGGGCGCCAGGGGACCAGCATGGCCAAACAGATCAGGCTCAACGCCTTTGCGATGAACTGCGTCGCACACCAGTCACCGGGCTTGTGGACCCATCCGCGCGATCGCACTGCCGAATATAACCGCCTGCCCTACTGGATCGATCTCGCCAAGACGCTGGAACGCGGCCGTTTTGACGGACTGTTCCTGGCCGACGTGCTCGGGGTCTACGACGTCTATGGCAACAGCCCTGACGCAGCCTTGCGCAATGCAGCACAGACGCCGTCGAACGAGCCGCTCCTGCTGCTCTCGGCGATGGCCGCGGTGACGAAAAATCTCGGCTTCGGCGTCACCAGCAACCTCTCGTTCGAACCGCCCTACCCGTTCGCACGGCGAATGTCGACGCTCGATCATCTCACCGAGGGACGGATCGGCTGGAACGTCGTCACCGGTTATCTCGACAGCGCCGCGCGCGGTGCGGGCAAGGACAAACAGATCGGACACGACGACCGCTACGACATCGCCGATGAATATATGGAGGTGGTCTACAAGCTCTGGGAGGGAAGCTGGGAGGACGACGCCGTGCTGCGCGATCGCAAGCGCGGCATTTTCACCGACCCCAGCAAGGTTCATCGCATCAATCATGAGAGCGCGAACTACCGCATCAACAACACCATTCATCTCAGCGAGCCGTCGCCGCAGCGCACGCCCGTGCTGTACCAGGCCGGCACCTCGCCGCGCGGCCGGCAGTTCGCCGCAAAGCACGCCGAATGCGTGTTCATGTCGGGACCATCGGCCAAGATCATCGCGCCGCGCGTCGCCGCGATCCGCCAGGAGGCCGCCGCCCTCGGCCGCAACCAGGCCGAGATCCTGATGTTCAACATGATGACGATTATCCTCGGCAACACCGAAGCTGAGGCGGCGGCGAAATATGCCGACTACCGCTCGCACATCAATCCGGAAGGCGCGCTCGCCTTGATGTCGGGATGGACGGGCATCGATTTCTCCGGCTACGAGCTCGACCAGCAGGTCCGCCACGTCCAGAACGATGCGGGCCGCAGCGCACTCGACAACGTCACCCGCGGTGATCCCGATCGGGTCTGGACCGTGCGCGACGTCATCGAACATGTCGGCATCGGCGGCGCCGGCCCTGTCGTGGTCGGCACGCCTGAAAGCGTCGCGGACAAGATCGAGGATTGGTTCGAGAAGACCGATGTCGACGGCCTCAACGTCGCGTTTGCGATCTCGCCCGGCGATTTTGAGGATATTGCCGACATGCTGGTGCCGGAGCTGACCAAGCGCGGACGGTACAAGAGCGAATATGCGAACGGCACGCTGCGCGAGAAGCTGTTCGGCGACGGCCGCGCGAGGCTCGATGCGCCGCATCCGGCGGCGGGGTATCGGGTGGGGAAGAAGGGATAGAAGGAAGGTCGCGCCACATACTCGCTGTCATGCCCCGGCTTGACCGGGCTTGACCGGGGCATCCGGTACGCCGCGGCTTCGCAGTAGATAACAGCTGGCTCTGGAATGCTGGATCGCCCGGTCGAAGCCGGGCGATGACACTGAATATGTGGAGGTTCGGTCGCGTCTCAAACCCTCCCGTCCACCATCACCTCGATCAGCTTCGTGCCCGGCCGATTGAAGGCGGACGTCAGCGTCGCCTTCAGCTCGCGCGGATCGCTGATCTTGATCGCCTCACATCCCAGCGCATTCGCAACGCCGGCAAAATCCACCGGCGGATCGACGAAATCCATGCCGACGTAATTGTCGTCGCCATGGAAGGCGAGCAGCCGCTGCTTGATGATGCGGTAGCCGCCGTTGTTGGCGATGACGACGTTGAGCGGCAGCTTGTGATGCGCAGCCGTCCACAGCGACTGGATCGAATACATCGCGCTGCCATCACCTGAGAAGCAGACGACGGGCCGATCCGGATTGGCAATGCTGGCACCAACGGACGCGGGCAAGCCCCAGCCGATGCCGCCGGAGGCAAGGCCGTGATAGCCGTAGCGGTCGCGATGCGGACGCAGCGCCGTGACCTGGCGACTGGAGGTGAGGCCTTCATCGACCAGGATCGCATGTTCGGGCATGGCCCCGACCATTTGCAGGACCAAATAATCCGGATCGACCGGCGTGCGGCCCGCGCTCTTGCCGATCTGCTCGACCAACGCGATGCGACGCGCGGTCCAGTTCTTCGGCGCCAGCTCGGCAAGACGCTGCCTCGCCCGATCGGTGAGTGTCGGGCCGCCCATCTCCTCGAGCACCGGAATTAGCGCACGCAGCGTTTCCTTCACGTCCGCCTTGAGCGCGATCTCGGCGCCGTAATTCTTGGCGATCTCCCAATCGATGAGACCGATTTGCACGATGCCGAGTCCGTCAGGCAGCGCGTCGACCTCGCTATGGACCGACATCCGCAGGGGATCGCCGCCCAGCGCAATCAGGAGGTCGTAAGGCGCGAGGGTGTCGCGCGCGACCTTCTGCACGCGCGCGAGCGAGCCCATGAAGCACGGATTTTCCGATAAAAAGTGCGCGCCATAGGGCGTCGAGGATTGGTAGGCGGCGGCACCGAGCAATTCTGCGAGTATGGCCGCCTCCTTCAGCGCGTCGCTCTTGACCACCTCGTCCATGGTGACGATGACGGGCCGTTCGGCCTTGAGCAGACGCGCGGCGAACGCCCTGAGCGCCTCATCCGACGGCCTTGCGCGCGCATCGATGCGGGTGGAGCGGCCGAGATCGATGCCGGCTTCGCTGTTGAGGATGTCACCCGGCAGCGAGATGAACACCGGCCCGGTCGGCGGCGTGGTCGCGACCTTGGCAGCGCGGCGGACGATACGCGGCAAATCCTCCAGCCGCGTGACTTCGACTGCCCATTTCACCAGCGGCTCGGCCATGCGCACCAAGGGGCCATAGAGCACCGGCTCCATCAACCCATGACCCTGCTCTTGCTGGCCAGCGGTGAGAATCATCGGCGTGCCCGTGAACTGGGCGTTGTAGAGCGAGCCCATCGCGTTGCCGAGGCCGGGGGCGACATGGACGTTGCAGGCGACGAGCTTTCCAGAGGCGCGGCTGTAGCCGTCGGCGATGGCCACCACCAGGCTCTCCTGCATCGCCATCACATAGGTCAGATCAGGATGGTCCTTCAGCGCATGCATGATCGGCAGCTCGGTGGTGCCGGGATTGCCGAACAGATGCGTGATGCCCTCGTCCTTGAGCAGCGCAAGAAAGGCGGAGCGGCCGGTGATCTTGTTCTTCATGTTTCCTCCGGAAGCGGACGTTGCCGCAAGGACGGCACATGATGGCCGGAATTTTGGGAAGCGCGCAAGGAAGCCCGGTCATGGCTGCGTTGCGCGGGGGCGGCGCTACGTCTCCTCCCGCCCCAGCTCGAACGGGTCCTCGCCGCCCGCACGCTTCTTCTTTGTCGAGCGCTGCCAGACCACGCCGGGAAAACCCTTCAGCGGCACCAGGGGCTCGCCGGTATAGGCCCATTCCTGGAGCTCCTCGATCGCGATGTGATAGAGCGGCTGGCGGCCGGTACGCTCCTTGAAGAGCGCGCGGGGGATGTTGACCATGTGGGGCCCGCGTGGCCGCTCATAGGCGATCGGCGTGCCGCAATGCGAGCAGAAGCTGCGCACCGTCTTGGTCGCCTTGTCCTCGTAGCGGGTCAGCGCGGTCTTGCCCGAAATGATGCGAAAGCGCTTCTTCCAGCTGCCGACATAGGTCGCGTAAGCCGCGCCATGGGCACGGCGGCTGGCGGCGGAATGATCGTGCCAGGCCCAGCGGGCGGGAACGTCGATCTCGAAGGTGACCTTGCCGCAGAGGCATTGGCCGGTGGCGATCCCTGCGGCGGCTGCGGCTTTGGCCATAAAGTTCTCTCCGTCGTCATTGCGAGCGCAGCAAGCTCGTCATTCCGGGGCGATGCGAAGCATCGAGCCCGGAATCCATCCCACCTCCAGGTATGCGGCTAGATGGATTCCGGGCTCGCGACTTCGTCGCGCCCCGGAATGACGGAGAGAGCTACGCCGGCGTCAGTTCGTCATAAACAGGATAATCCGTATACCCCTTCTCCTCGCCGCCGTAGAAGGTCGCGCGGTTGTAGGGCGTGATCGGATAGCCATGCTCGAGGCGCCGCGGCAAATCGGGATTTGAAATGAAGATGCGGCCGAAGGCGACGAGGTCGGCGTGGCCCTCGACAATCGCCGCATTTGCCGTCTCGCCGGTGAAGCCGCCGGCGGTCATCAGCACGCCACTGTAATACGGGCGGAACAGCACCATGGCCGAGGGCACGTTCTCCCAGTGGACATCGGCACGGCCGGCACCGCTGGAGCGCGGTTCGATCAGGTGCAAATAGGCAAGACCGAGCTTGTCGAGCGCCTTCACCACGTGGGTGTAGAGCGGCATAGGATCGGGCTCGACCGAATCATTGGCGATGCCGTGCGGCGACAACCGCACGCCGACACGGTTCGCGCCCCAGACGTCGATTGCGGCCTGGGTCACTTCAAGCAGCAGGCGCGTCCGGTTCTCGATCGAGCCGCCATATTGATCGGTGCGCTGGTTGCTGCGCGACTGCAGGAATTGCTCGAGCAGATAGCCGTTGGCGCCGTGGATCTCGACACCGTCGAAGCCGGCGGCGAGCGCGTTCTTCGCGGCCTGTCTGAAGGCCTCGACGATTCCCTTGACCTCGCCGGTCTCCAGTGCGCGCGGCGTCTCGTACTCGGCGAGCTTGCCGTCCGCCGTCATCGCCTTCATGCCGTCGGCCCTGATCGGGATCGCCGATGCCGAGACCGGCAGAGCCCCGCGGTGGAAGGAGGAATGCGAGACGCGGCCGACATGCCAGAGCTGGAGGAAGATGATGCCGCCCTTGGCGTGCACGGCATCGACCACCTTGCGCCAGCCGGAAATCTGAGCCTCCGAATAGATGCCAGGCGTTGCGGGGTTGCCGCGGCCCTGCGAAAGCACCGGCGAAGCTTCGGCAATGATCAGGCCGCCTTTGGTCGCGCGCTGGCCATAATATTCGGCATTGAGCGGGCGCGGAGCGAAGCTATCGCGCTCGGCGCGCATGCGCGTCAGCGGCGCCATCGCGACGCGATGCGCGAGCTTGTACGGACCGAGTTGCAACGGTCGAAACAACGCCGGAAATTTCATGTGGGCCCCGAAATGACGATGGAAGGATGGCAAGCATATAGCGCGGGGCGACACCCGGAAAAGGTGCCGCCCCCGCAAAAGCAGTTATTCTCTCCCGTGGAATGCAGCGAGAGAACTGGTCTTACGCCGTCTTGATCCAGACGGCCTTCACGTTGAGATATTCCTCGACGTGCTGCTTGCCCGACTCGCGGCCGTAGCCGCTCATCTTGTAGCCGCCGAACGGCACGGCCGGATCCATGGCCTGGTAGCAATTCACCCACACCGAGCCGGCGCGCAGGCGCTTTGCAACCGCATGGGCCTTGGTGACGTCACGCGTCCACAGGCCCGAGCCGAGGCCGAAGGTGGTGTTGTTGGCACGCTTGACCAGCTCGTCCATGTCCTTGAACGCGATGGCGGAGATGACCGGGCCAAAAATTTCCTCCTGCGCGATGCGCATGTTGTCCTGCACGCCCGCGAATACCGTCGGCGAGACGAAGAAGCCCTTCGACAGCGCGCCTTCGGTGACGCGGCCGCCGCCGGCGAGCGCACGCGCGCCCTCCTTCTGGCCGATGTCGAGATAGCCGGTGACGCGATCGAGCTGTTGCTCCGAGACGAGCGGACCGATCTGGACGTTGGGATCGAGGCCGTTGCCGACCTGCAGCTTCTTGCCGAACTCGGCGACGCGGCCGACGAATTCCTCATAGATCGCCTGCTCAACGAACAGCCGCGTGCCCGCGCTGCAGATCTGCCCGGAATTGGCGAACACTGCCATCGCCGCGCCCGGCACGGCCGCATCGAGATCGGCGTCCGCGAACACGATGTCCGGCGACTTGCCGCCGAGCTCGAGCGAGACGCGCTTGAGGTTGCCGGCCGACGCCCGGATGATCGACTGGCCCGTGACATGTGAGCCGGTGAAGGCGACCTTGTCGACGTCATGATGCGAGGCCAGCGCCGCGCCCGCGGTCTCGCCATAGCCGGGCACGACGTTGATGACGCCCGGCGGAATGCCGGCTTCCATCGCCAACTCGGCGATACGCAGCGAAGTCAACGGCGCTTCTTCCGCCGGTTTGAGCACCACCGTGCAGCCGGTCGCGATCGCAGGCCCAATCTTCCAGATCGTCGCGGTCAGCGGGCCATTCCAGGGGATGATGGCGCCGACCACACCGATCGGCTCTTTCAGCGTGTAGGAGAAGATCTCGCCGGGTAGCGAATTCTCGATGGTCTCGCCGTGGATCGCGGTGGTCTGACCGGCGTAATAGCGCAGCATGCCGACGGCACGCAGGCGATAGGCACGGGTGCGGCTGAGCGGCGCGCCCATGTCGAGCGTGTCGAGCTGCGACAATTCGTCGAAATTCTTCTCCACGAGATCGGCGAGCTTCAGGAGCAGGTTCTGCCGCTCGAACGGCTTGACCTTGCTCCAGGGTCCTTCGAAAGCGCGGCGGGCGGCGGCGACGGCACGGTCGATATCTTCCTTGTCGCCTTCGGCCACTGTTGCGAGCAGCTCGCCGGTGGCGGGGTTGTGGGTCTCGAAGCGCTTTCCGGAAGCAGCATCGACCCACTTCCCGTCGATCAGCATCTGCTTGTAGGACCCGTTGGCGAACGGATGGCGCGTGATCGGAATAGCCTGCGACACAGCCATGGCTGCACTCCCTGGGTATGTGATTGATTGAGCTCGATCTGGCTGGGATGGTTAGGTCGAGCAGAATACAGCGGGGGCGAAAAGGCGTAAAGTCGGCGGGGAACGAAGCCCTGCCATGCCGACTTGGGCGGGGTCGCGTGCGCGCCGTGTGCTAGCTCGAAGAAAAGCAAGTTCCGGAGAACAGCCATGCCGCATCCAGTCATCGCCAAAGGCAATGTCGCCGTGATCACCGGCGGCGCATCCGGCATCGGTCTTGCCGCAGCCACAGCGTTCGCGCGCGCCGGGATGAAGGTGTGCATTGTCGATGTCGACGAGAACCGGCTGGCGGAGGCCGCAACAAAACTGTCATCGATTGCGGGCACAGCGAATGTGATGACGTCCGCGGCCGACGTCAGCCGAATCGAAAGCGTGATGGAACTGGAACGCGCCGTCGGCGCGCGTTTCGGCGGCACCGACCTGCTGATGAACAACGCCGGCATCCAGCCGGGCAGCACGCTGTTCGGCGAGCCTGATAATTGGCAGCGCATCATCGGCGTCAACATGTGGGGCATCATCAACGGCGCGCGCATCTTCGCGCCCAATATGATCGCACGCGGCAAAGCCGGCCTGATCATCAACACCGGCTCGAAGCAGGGTATCACCACCCCGCCCGGCGATCCCGCCTACAACGTCTCCAAGGCCGGCGTGAAGGCGTTTACGGAAGCGCTCCAGCACGAGTTGCGCAACACCAGGGACTGCCACATCACCGCGCACCTGCTGATCCCGGGCTTCGTGTTCACGGGCCTCACGGCGAAGGGCCGCACCGAAAAGCCCGCCGGCGCGTGGACGCCGGAACAGACTGTCGATTTCATGCTGGCGCGGCTCGAGGCCGGCGACTTCTACATTCTCTGCCCGGACAATGACGTGCCGCGCCCGCTCGACGAGAAGCGCATGCTCTGGGCCACCGGCGACATCGTCGAGAACCGTCCGCCGCTGTCGCGCTGGCATCCGGACTATGCGGACGCGTTCAAGAAGTTTGCGGAAGGAGGCTAGGCGACACGCCTACAGCGTCTCCTGCTTGTGCCCGCAATTCTTGCAGGCGAACTTGACGCGGCTCTGGCCTTTTTCCGCCTGAACCCGGTTTGGCGCGCCGCACTTGCCGCAGACCGCCTCGATCCGGGTGGTGCCCTGCTTCACGACGATGGTCTTCTTTTCCAAGGATTCGCGGATCAGGCGCTCGGCCTCTTCTCGCAGGGATTGTTTCGACAAAGCTCGTCTCCGCCTCTGGAAAGCGCGAGAGCCATATCGCACTTGTATTGGAATCTCAATGCGTGATCCGTCATCCCGAGATGGTCCGAAGGACCAGACCCGGAAAGACGAGATTCCGATGCTTCGCATCGTCCGGGAATGACAGCAGGTGTGACTTCAAACCTCCACAATCACATAGGAGTCTTCGACATGTACCGGAAACGTCTCGGCAACATACGGGCCCTTCTGGAGCTCGTCGCCGCGTTCCACCGCGACAGGATATGACCTGACCTTGACGCGTTTCGGATCGAACCAGGATTGACCGTTGCGCATGTCGAACTCCCAGCCGTGCCAGGGACAGCGCAGCATCTCGCCGACGCGCGAACGCTCGTAGACGCCGGGCTCCGGCGAGGTCAGCCGCGCTACGCAGGCCGCTTTCTCCAGCGGCGCGCCTTCATGCGGGCAGCGGTTCAGCAGCGCAAAGAACTCGCCATTGACGTGGAACACGACGATGTCGCGACCCGCGACCTCGACGACCTTGTTGCCGCCGGGCGGGATCTCTGACGTGGACGCGACGATATGACGGGCCATGGCACTCAGAACTTGTAGACCGCGCGGGCATTGGTGCTGAAGATCTTCCTGCGCTCTGCCTCAGTCAGCGGCGTCTTGAAGGCGAAGCGCGGATCGTCAAAGTCCCAGTGCGGATAGTCCGACGAGAACAGCAGTCGGTCGATGCCGACCCATTCGATCAGCGCGCGCAGATGCCGCGCCTCGTCCGGCTCGTCGATCGGCTGGGTCGTGAACCAGAAATGCTCGCGGACATATTCCGACGGTTTGCGCCTGAGATGGGGCACTTCGCTGCGAAACCGCTCGAAATGCTGGTCCATGCGCCATACCGCCGACGGGATCCAGCCGAAGCCGCCCTCGATGAAGACGATCTTCAACTTGGGGAAGCGCTCCGGCACGCCCTCGATCACGAGGCTGGCAAGCTGCGCCGCGATAGTGTGGGCATTGGACTGGTGCTCCTCGACATAGTAGGACGGCCAGCCGCCGCCGGTCGGTGGATGTCCACCATAGCCACCGACATGAATGCCGAGCGGCAGGTCGAGCGCCTGCGCGCGCTCGTAGATTGGCCAGTAGCGGCGGCGCCCGAGCGGCTCGTTGGCGCGCGGCGAGACGTTGATCTGGATGTATTCGCCGATTTTTGCGCACCGCTCGATCTCGGCGATGGCGAGATCCACCCCATCCTGTCCGATCAGAATCGAGGCCTTCAGGCGCGGATCCCGGTGCGACCAGAACGCCAGCTGCCAGTCGTTAATGGCGCGCTGGATCGCGGCACCGAACTCCAGATTCTGCTGCGAGAAGATGAAGAGGTCGAGCACCTGCAGGATGCCGAACTCGACGTCGAGCGGATCGAGATGCTGCTGCTGCATGAAGGTGAGATCGGAGCCCGGCGGCCCGCCCGTCGGCGGCCAGGCATCGCGCCGGGCGATCAGCGGCGAAGAGCGCGGATAGGGCGTCGTGAACAGATAGGGCGTGCGCAGATGGCTGCCATATTCCTTCAGGTGCTGCTGCCAGCGCTTCGGCAGGAACTCGTTGAGATCGTCAGTCGATCTCAGGCTCGGATGCACGTCGCAATCGACGATCCGCAGCCGTGACGCCGCGGGCCTCTCGTCGTCGCGCAGCGGACGGTCGATGACTTCACTCATGCGAACCTCCTAAAAACCTCTTGTGGCAGTCGCTTCACCTCTCCCCGTCGGGGAGAGGTCGGCGCGAAGCGCCGGGTGAGGGGGCGCGGCAATCCCGGTAGAGCGAAACCCCTCACCCGGATCGCATCTTTCGATGCGATCCGACCTCTCCCTGCGGGAGAGGTGTGGCAGCTGTAATCCCGGCTCGAAATTCAACATGGTTCACGCATTCAATTTAAGCCGCGGAAACGTTTCCAGCGGATTGTCGACGCACATCTTGCTGATGATGCTCTTCGGCAGATGCGGCGGGATCGGATCATCGCCGTCGAACTGCCAGTGCGGATAGTCGGATGCGAACAGGAACATCTTGTCCGAGCCGATCTGGTCGATGATCTCCGCGACGCTTTTTGCGTCCGCAGGTGCGTCGAACGGCTGCATGGTCACGCGGAAATTGTCACGGATGATCGATGCCGGCTCACGCTCGACCCAGGGCACCTCGACGCGGACACCGCGCCAGGTCTTGTTGGCGCGCCACATGAAGGCCGGCAGCCAGCTCACGCCCGACTCCATCAGCACGACCTTGAGGTCCGGAAACTTGCCGAACACGCCCTCGTAGATCAGGCTCAGGATCTGCGCCTGAAACGCCTGCGCTTCGACGAAATAGTATTCGTAACGGTGCGACGGCCAGCCCGCCGAACTCGGCGCCTGCCGATATTGCGAGCCGGCATGGATCGCGAGCGGCAGCTTGTATTTCTCCGCGAGCTGATAGACCGGCCAGTAATGCCGGCGGCCGGGCAGCGTCTCGCCCTGCGCCAGCACCAGGATGGAGACGAACCTGTTGTCCCCGGCACGGCGCTCGATCTCATCGATCGCCAAATCAGGCGCCTGCATCGGCACCACGATGGAGGCGCGCAAACGCGGATCACGCGACAGCCATTCGGCGGCGATCCAGTCGTTGATCGCCTTGCAGAAGTCGGCGGCCATGTAGGGATCGAACACGGCCTGGGCGCCGTAGAGCACGTTGAGGATGGCGTGGCTGGCGCCGAGCTGGTCGAACGCCCCCTTCTGCACCATGGCGAGATCGGAGCCCGGCTTGGCGCCGTTCGTCGGACGCCAGTCGGCGCGGCCAGTAAGCGGCATGCTTGGCGGATAGGAGGTGAGATCGAGACCGTCGATGGCGCGGCTCAGCACCTGCTCTTTCCAGTGATCGCTAAGATAAGGCAGCAGCGTCGTGCGCGTGCCCCCAACAGCCGGGTGGATGTCGCAGTCGATCCGCGTCACCGCCATGGATGCTTCCTCGCCAAGGCTCTGTCGGCCCGTCTTTGTTGGCGACGTTCATTGCGTCGCGAACGCAGACTGCGCCGCCCGGTGCTGGCGCGCAAGAGCGCGGATACGTGCGATCCGTCATGGCTCGGTTGCATTTCGCAGGCGCGATATGAGATCAGGCCGTCATCGCGCGAAGCTCGGCATCGTCCGTCGCAAGATACGCTACGCCAGCGCGATCGCGGTGTTGGCGGCGGGATCAGAAGGGTTCTCGCGCAGCGCGCGGGCGGCGCAACTGCCGAGCGGGAGTTGACTAAAATTTCGCCTGTCGCATCGTGACCGGCGCGCTTAGCTTAGTACGTTCCGTCCTTTCCCCCTCCTCCGGAGTTCCCATGTCCCTCCTCATCCGTGGCGGCACCGTCGTCAATCATGATCATTCGCGCCGTGCGGACGTGCTGATCGAGGGCGGCAGCATCGTCGCGATCGGCGCATCGATCGCAGCACCCACCGGCGCGGAGATCATCGATGCCGGCGGCGCCTATGTCATTCCGGGGGGCATCGATCCGCACACCCATCTCGAAATGCCCTTCATGGGCACCGTCACCGCCGACGACTTCGAATCCGGCACCAAGGCGGCCCTGACCGGCGGCACCACCATGGTGGTGGATTTCTGCCTGCCCGACCCCGGCCAGTCGATGCTCGCGGCCTATCAGGAGTGGCGGCACAAGTCCGAGAAGGCAGCCGCCGACTACGGCTTCCATATGGCGGTGACGTCGTGGTCGAAGCAGATCTATGACGAGATGGAGACCGTGGTCAAAACCTACGGCATCAACACCTTCAAGCATTTCATGGCCTATAAGGGCGCGCTGATGGTGAACGATGACGAGCTCTACAATTCGTTCGCACGCTGCGCCCATCTGGGCGCCATGCCGGTGGTGCACGCGGAGAACGGCGACGTCGTTGCGTTGATGCAGGAGGCGCTGATCGCGCGCGGCGTCACCGGCCCCGAGGGCCACGCCTATTCACGGCCACCGGAAGTCGAGGGGGAAGCCACCAACCGTGCCATCATGATCGCCGATATGACCGGCACGCCGGTCTATATCGTTCACACCAGCTGCCGCGAAGCACATGAAGCGATCGCGCGCGCACGCGCCGCGGGCAAGCGCGTCTATGGCGAGCCGCTGATCCAGCATCTCTTGCTCGATGAACGCGAATATCAGAACAAGGATTGGGATCATTCCGCGCAGCGGGTGATGTCGCCGCCGTTCCGCGACAAGTCGCACCAGGACAGCCTGTGGGCCGGGCTGCAGTCCGGCTCGCTGCAAGTGGTCGCGACCGACCACTGCGCCTTCACCACCGAGCAGAAGCGCTTTGGCCGCGGCGACTTCAGGAAGATCCCGAACGGCACCGGCGGCCTCGAAGATCGCCTGGCGCTGCTGTGGACCGCAGGCGTCGCGACGGGGCGGCTGACCACGGAAGAATTCGTTGCGGTAACCTCGGCGAACATCGCCCGCATCCTCAACATCTATCCGCGCAAGGGCGCGGTCGCCGTGGGTTCGGATGCCGATATCGTGGTGTGGGATCCGAAGGCGACCAAGACCATCAGCGCGAAGCGGCAGATGAGCCGGATCGACTATAATGTGTTCGAAGGTTTTGCCTGCACCGGCGGGCCTGCTGCGACAATCTCGCGCGGTCGCATCGTGTGGAAGGATGGCGATCTGCGCGCCGAGGCGGGCGATGGTCGGTATGTCGAGCGACCGGCTTTCTCGCCGGTGCACGTCGCCAATTCGACGTGGAAGGAGCTGACCGCCCCGCGGGCCGTAAGCCGCGGAGCAGTGACGCCGTAGCGATCAGGCCGCCTTGGTCGCTCGCAATCGGTCGAGCACCCGCAACAACGACCTCGCTCTTGACGTCGCTCAGGTCATCGGCCGCGTGCGCACTGATACCGATCATTTCAGCGCCAAGCTCAACACGTCGGTCAGGGAATTGGAAGCGACCGACTGGCTGCCATTCCGCCAAGTTAGGCGCTGATCGTGCTGTCGCATCCAGGATCTTTGACGCGTTCTTCACGACCAGGGTGGGACCGGCATGGGCCTCGCCATCGCGCGCGCGGTGATGGCGAGCCATGGCGGGTCGATCGGGCTCAAGCCCTCTGACGAGGGCGTAGCCTTCGAGCTCCAATTCCCTGTCGCCTAGATCGCGAACACCCAGGCGGCGACGATGGTGCCGATGGTGACCAGACCCGCGATGGTCCAGCCGGCGGCATATTCCAGTTCAGGATGACCGGTCGCCCGCATGATCTCTACCGGATCGGCGGAATGCTTCTCTGCCATGACAGCCTCGCACATCACTCTCCGCGTCATAGATAAGTCGCACCAGACGCCATCAGGTTCCATCACGGAAATGCGAGGGATGACGCAACTTGGCTTGTTCAGCGAACCGCAGGCGGGGCCGGCGGGCCTGCGCTACACGGACAATTTTGTCGACGCCGCCGCCGAGCAGGAGCTGATCGGCCGCATCGCAGCATTGCCGCTCCAGCGCTTTCAGTTCGGCGCGTTCGAGGGCAACCGCCGGGTGGCGTGGTTCGGCTATCAATACGATTATTCGCAGCAGCGGCTGACCGAGGCCGAGCCGATCCCGGAGTGGGTGCGGCCGGTCGCGCGTCGGGCCGAGACATGGGCGGGGCCCGCCGAGGGGAGCGTGCGGCAGGTGCTGTGCACCGAGTATGATGTCGGCGTCGGCATCGGCTGGCACCGCGACAAGCCGCACTTCAAGGAGATCCTCGGACTGTCGCTGGGCTCTCCCTGCAAATTCCGCTTCCGCCGTCGACGCGGCGACAAATGGGAGCGCTACACGCTCGAGGCGCTACCGCGCTCGCTCTACATGATGGAGGGCGAGGCGCGCGCGCAATGGGAGCACAGCATCCCGCCGGTCGAGGCGCACCGCTACTCCATCACCTTCCGGACGATGAAGCAGGGCTGACGGACCAAAAACGCGAAAACAACCCCATGCACAGTAGAACGCTCTCCCGGGACGAGGGACGGCCGCACGTGACAACTGTCTGATCCGTCGCGCCAAATCGGCTGCCCGGCGCAATCGCTGCATGGCCCGTGCATTGCATTCAGATGCGGGAATGCGAACCAGGCAAGCGTGCCGTGAAATCGCCGCAAGAGAAACCAACAACACGAACATAGAGCGCGCAAAGCCGGCACCACCATGATCAAGAATTGTCTGGCATTCTTTCTTGTTCTGACCATGACAGCGGCCTCCGCACATGGCCTGCCGCCGGTACGGCCAACCGCGCCGTCCGATCTTGTCCTGATAGGCCTCACCGACAGCGACACCACCGCCGGCGGCCTCGCACGGCTGTGCGAGCAGGTCACCTTCTCGCGCGGCCTGCGCTATGGCGACAGCGAGGCCAATGTGCTCGACGTCGCGACCAGCGAGGCTACCAAGGCGGACACGCCGCGACCGGTGCTCCTGTTCGTGACAGGCGACACCTTCACCGGCGACCGCGGCGCACCGGAGCTGTCCCGCGACATCCAGGACGCGGCGATGTGCTTTGCCGCCCGCAACGGCATGATCGGGGTGCGCGTGAACTATCGCCTTGCGCCCGCGGCGACCTGGCCAAAGGGCGCGGCCGACGTCGCCGCGGCATTGTCCTGGGTCCACGGCAATATCGACCTGTTCAACGGCGATGCCCGCGAGATCGTCGCGGTCGGCTATGGCGCCGGCGCTTTCCATGTCGCGAGCCTGCTCGCGCATCCCGAACTTCAGGCCGACCGGGCCGATGTCGCCGCCGTCGTGCTGGTGTCCGGCATCTATCGCGCCGGCAAGGATGCCAGTGACAGCGAGAAGGCCTATTTCGGTAACGACGCCAGCCAATACGACAAGCGGTCGGTCTTTCCGGGCATTCTCAACGTCGACGAGCCGATCCTGCTGGCCTGGGCGGCGAACGATGCCGCGAACCTGGTCGCGCAAGGCGAGACCCTGAAGAAGACGCTCTGCGGCGCCGGCCACTGCCCGCGCACGACCGTGCTGCGAAGCCACGACGGCATCGCGGCTGCATTCGGCCTCGACGGCTCCGGCGACAGCCTCGCCGAGCCGACGCTCCTGCTGGTGCATCAGCTGGAGGCGCGCGGGCTGCCGTAGGGGCCGATCAATCCATCCCCGTCACCCTGAGGTGGCCGCTTCTTCAGCGGCCCTCGAAGGGCGATGGCCGGCTGTCTCCGCTTGGATGCAGCCTGGCCGTTCATCCATCGAGGCTCCGCCCGCGATGCGCTGCATCGCGAGCCTCGCACCTCAGGATGACGGGGGTAGTGCGACGTTGTTGATCGCAACCGGCGCGTCAGCACGCCTGCCGCTTTCGTCGATCCATCCAGCCATAGGATCGCCAAACGCTTGACGTAGATCAACTCGCCTTGGTGCGGACTGAGCCGATCTCGTTGGGGGCCAACGATAAGGTGTCGAGCATGCGCGTCACCGGCAGATTGCTGTTCGTTTTGATCACCGCGCTCGCCTCGCTCGGGGCGATGTCGCAGCAGCGTTCGGACCAACCCACTTCCGACGACGAAATCCGCATCGGCAACATCGTGCCCTATTCGGGGCCGCTCTCGGAGTTCGGTGCGATCGGCAATGCGGAGGCTGCCTATTTCGACATGGTCAACGATCACGGCGGCATCAACGGCCGCAAGGTCCGCTTCATCACCCGCGACGACAATTCAGATCCTGCAACCGCGCTGGACCTGACCCGCGATCTCGTCGAGAAGGACAACGTGCAGCTGATGTTCGGATCGTTCGGCACTCCAGGCAATCTCGCCACGCGCTCGTACCTGAACGAGAAGAAGATCCCGCAGCTGTTCGTCGCCTCCGGCGACGAGGAGCTGAGCCAGGCCAGGGCGTTTCCCTGGACCATGGGCTGGCAACCGCCATTCCGCTCCGAGGGGCGCATCTACGCAAACTATATCCAGGCCTATTATCCCCGGAAGAAGATCGTCGTGCTCTGGCAGAATGACCAGTTCGGCCGCATGCTCTACAAGGGCATCCAGGAAGGCCTTGGCGATCTGAACCGTCTCGTCCTCGTGGACGTCGCCTTCGACATCTCGGACCAGCATCTCGAAGGACATGTGTCGATCCTCAAGCGCGCGGGGGCCGACATTTTCGTCTTCCTCGGCGTGCCATCGACGGCTTCCAAGGTCATCCAGCTCGCGGCGTCGCTGAATTGGCACCCGGTCTTCATCGTCAACGATGCCTCGGCCTCGATCGCCAATGCGATGGCACCCGCGGGCCTCGAGAATTCGGCCGGCGTGATCTCGGCGGCGTTCCTGAAGGATCCGAGCGATCCCGCGTGGAAAGACGATCCAGGCATGAAGGACTGGTTCGCCTTCATGGACAAGTACCACCGGGTCGAAAGCACCAACAACAGCGCAGCGCTCTATGGTTACGCCGCGGCCGAGGCGCTGACCAAGGTGCTGAGGCAATGCGGCGACGACCTGTCGCGCGAGAACATCATGCGTCAGGCGGCATCGCTGCGGGATTATCACCCCTCCGTCGCGTTGCCCAATATCAGGATGAACAGCTCGCCCGACAGCTATCTGCCGATCAAGCAGATGCGGCTGGTCCAGTTCGACGGCCGCTCCTGGCAGCCTTTTGGGGAAGTGATTGAGACGGCGTTTACCGAGGGCGCAGCGAGGTAGGACTTATCACGCGCACCTTTTGCTGAGCCACCCCTCTCCCCCGCCCTATCCCACAAGGGGGGAGAGTTAGGGAGAGGGGTGCCACACGGGGACTCTCTCAATCGGAACGGCGTATCCTCACGCCGGCTTGAGCGAGGCCAGTGCGCTTTCCAGCAGCGAGCGCACGCGGGCGGCATCGCCTGATTTCACCACGGCGGGATCGAGATAGAGCTCCAGCCCCGGCGCGCGCTCGGTGATGACCCCGCTCCGCTCCGTCGCAGCGTCGTTGAGGGCATCCACCGAATATGGAATGACCTCGCGGCTGATGCCTTTCATGGTGATCGCCGGCAGCGCGTGGGCGCGAACGATGTCGCTGACCAGCGCAAAGGTCTCGTAGCTCAGCACGATGCCGCCGGGCTCGGCGATCGATTGCAGCCGCGCGGCGAGGTTCGCTTCCGCGCCGATGATGGTGTAGTCCATGCGGTCGCTGCTGCCGAAATTGCCAACGTTGCAATAGCCGGAATTGATGCCCATCCGCGAGCGGAACGGCTGCTCGATGCCGGCGGCGCGCCATTTTGCATTGAGCTCGGTCAGACGCTGCTGCATGCGCCAGGCCATCTGCAGGCAGGCCTGCGCGTCCGCCCGATCGCCCTTGGTCTCGGGGTCGCCGAAGAAGATCAGCATGGCATCGCCGATGAACTTGTCGACGGTGCCGCCATGCTCGTGCGCGATCGCGGACATCTCGGTGAAATATTCGTTGAGGAGCTGGGTCAGCAATTCAGGCTGCAGCCGCTCGGTGGTCGCCGTGAAATTCTGGATGTCGGAGAAGAAGATCGTGAGCTTCTTGCGCTCGGTGTGGATGGTGACGTCCTTCTGGCCGGAGAAGATGCTTTTGTAGACCTGCGGCGGAATGTAGCGCGAGATCTTCATCGAGAGCGAAGCCAGGAAGTCGTTGGCGGATTCGAGCTCCTTGTTCATGCCCTTGATGCGGCTCGCCTGGCGGCGCTGCAGCGAGAGGAACGACAGGCCGCAGCCGGCGGCGATCAGGAAATAGGCCAGCAGGAACTTGAAGGAGAAGATGTTGGCGGCGATCGGCTGGGCGATAATGACTTCCTGGATGCCTCTGATGTCACCGACCTTCCAGTCCTTCTTCGGGCTTTCGGGGTGGCTGTTGTGGCAGCTGACGCAGGCCGGCCCCATCGTGACGGGGGCGACCAGGCGGACCTTGTCCGAGAACAGCGAGGTCTCGGTGTCGACGATCTTCTGCTCGGGATCGGCGCGCAGTGCGGCCAGCGCATCCTTCTCGAACTTGTCGAGCTGGTGCGGGGCACGGTTCTGGAACGGAAAGTCCGAGACGAAGCGGTAGGTGATGTTCTCCTGCTGGGCGCCGATCACCCGGCCGAGCTCCAGCGACAGCGTCGCGGGAATCGGCACCGCTCCGGGAACGGATTCGTAATTGTGCACGACCTTGGTCGTGCCGCCGGGGTTGGCAAGGATGCGCCCGACTACGTTGGAGGCGTAATAGCTGCGCACGCTGGTGATGACGGAATTGAGATCGATGGCCTGCCGGCGCAGCGCCGTCTTGCTGAGCTCGGTCAGGTCCAGCCAGACTGCGAGCGGCAGGGCAAGCAGGAGGAAGGCGATCACGGCCCCGGTCAGGATGCCGCTCTTGCGCTGCTCCTCGGCGATCTCTTGTTTCACTTGATGGCTCCGTTATGCGGTTTTGGCGCAGGCCCGCCGGATTTGCGCCACAGCATGCGCCTGGCACACAGCCAATAAACGCGCGCCCGCGCAACCCCTTTTATGGTGGTCGCGGCAAGCTGCTTTTGGTTTGATGACGAATGTCTAAGATCGCCATCAACCTGCATTGATAATCCGGACCGAGCCATGACCGAGACCATCCGCATCAGGCGCTTCAACGCGCGCCCCGTGATCGTGCCGATGAACTTGCCGCTTCTGACCTCGACCGGGGCGGTGGCGAAGGCGCCGCTGGTGCTGATCGACTGCGAGACCGACCAGGGCGCGGTCGGCCACGCCTATCTGTTCTCGATCACGCCGTCGGCCCTGAAGCCGCTGACCGCCATGGTCACGGAAATGTCGGACCTCGTCGCCGGCGACGAACTGCTGCCGTTCGAGATCGAGCGAAAGCTGACCCGGCACTTCACGCTGCTCGGGCTTGCCGGCCTTCAGCGCCTGGCGCAATCGGGCATCGACATGGCGGCCTGGGACGCGCTGGCCCGCAGCCACAGCCTACCGCTGGCCCGCCTGCTCGGCGGCGCGCCGAAGCCGGTCAAAGCCTACAATTCAAAGGGGCTCGGCATCATGCCGGCGGGTGCCGCTGTCGACGAGGCACACAAGCTGCTGGCCGAGGGTTTTCACGCTGCCAAGATCCGCCTCGGCCGGCCCGATGCAAGGGAGGATCTCGCCGTGGTCCGTGCGGTGCGCAAGGCTGTCGACGACGAGGTGACGCTGATGTGCGACTACAATCAGGCGCTGACCGTGAGTGAGGCGATCCGCCGCGGCGAGATGCTCGACGACGAAGGCTTGAGCTGGATCGAGGAGCCGATCCGCCACGACGACTACGCGGGCTGCGCCCGCATTGCCGATGTGCTGCGAACGCCGGTCCAGATCGGCGAGAATTTTGACAGCGCGTTCTCGATGCAGGCCGCGCTGTCCGTCGAAGCCTGCGACTACGTCATGCCCGACGTGCAGCGCATCGGCGGGGTCACGGGCTGGCTCCGCGCCGCAGCGCTCGCCCACGCCGCCGGCATCGAGATGTCGACGCATCTGTTCTCGGAAGTGAGCGCTCAGCTGCTCTGCGTGACGCCATCGGCGCATTGGCTGGAATATGTCGACTGGGCCGACGCGGTGCTGGCGAGCCGGCTCAAGATCAAGGACGGCTT
>Ga0209758_1000720_pt1 | contig 48767 bp, 47 predicted proteins | sample AraplaMF_Col_mMF_FD_184258 | JGI IMG/M metagenome (GOLD analysis project Ga0209758, IMG submission 184258) | Arabidopsis root microbial communities from the University of North Carolina, USA - plate scrape MF_Col_mMF (SPAdes) (version 2) | ecosystem: Host-associated > Plants > Roots > Endosphere... | reverse complement strand
TGGGCTATTCGCTGGAGGACATCGGCGCGGTGACCGACACCACGATTCCCGCGATCAAGGCGGCGCTGCATCGTGGCCGGGCGCGGTTGCGTGAACTGGCGCTGGAGGGTGACGATGCGCCGGTGCCGGTGCTGGGGACACGCGAACGCGCGCTGCTCGCCGCCTATGTCGATCGCTTCAATGCCCGCGACGTCGACGCGGTCAAGGCTATGCTGGCGGAAGAGGTGAAACTCGACCTCGTCGCCCGCCACAAGGTCGACGGCCGCCGCGCGGTCTCGAACTATTTCGGTAATTACGCCGCGCTGGCGGACTGGCATCTGATGGCCGGGCTGGTCGAGGGCCGCGCCGCCGCGCTGGTGCGCGATCCCGCCGACCTCGATGGCCCGCCGCGCTACTTCGTGCTGCTGGACTGGAGCGCCGACGGCGTGATCCAGATCCGCGACTTCCGCTATGCGGACTACGCGATGGAAGGTGCCGAGGTGGTGCTGCTTTAGCACTTCTTCTCTGTCGTCCCTGCGAACACAGGGACCCAGCCCCTGGGGGTAAGAGCGAGAGAAGGTCTCCACCCCGGCGGCTAAAAGATAGTCCGCCGCGTTCGCGGGACGACGAGACATGTGCCAGCGCCCTGCTGCCCTGCACAATGAAGCTGGCGCGGAGCGCTCAGTCCGGCTATTGGTCGCTTCCCAATAGCGAGACGATCATGGCCCATCCGATACCCGAAGTTCTGCAAGCCTTTGCCGCCGGCGAAATCGTCGTCGTCACCGATGACGACGATCGTGAAGGCGAGGGCGATCTCATTGTCGCGGCGTCGCTCTGCACCGCCGAGAAGATGGCGTTCATCATCCGCCACACCTCGGGCATCGTCTGCGCGCCGATTACCACCGAGGATGCGCGGCGGCTGCGGCTCGATCCGATGGTGGCGCACAACGAATCCAACCACACCACCGCCTTCACGGTCTCGATCGACTACAAGCCGGGAATGACCACCGGCATTTCCGCCGACGAGCGCACCGCCTGCTGCCGCGCACTGGCCAATCCCAACGCCGGCGCCGCCGATTTCGCCCGTCCCGGCCACGTGTTTCCGCTGATCGCGCGCGACGGCGGCGTGCTGATGCGCTCCGGACATACCGAGGCCGCGATTGATCTCTGCAAGCTCTCGGCCTTGCCGCCGGTCGGCGTCATCAGCGAACTGATGAACGATGACGGCAGCGTGATGAAGGGCGAGCAGGTGGCCCGCTTCGCCGCCACCCACAAACTCAAGCACGTCACCATCGCCGATATGATCGCCTACCGGCAGGCCCGCGAGAAGCTGATCGAACGGGTCTCGACCTTCATCACCGAAAGCCCGATCGGACCGCTGCAGGGCTACGCCTACCGTTCGCCGTTCGATTCCATTGCGCACGCGGCCTTTGTCTATAACGGGGTCGGTGACGGCCGGAACGTGCTGACCCGGTTCCACAAGCCTAATATCGTCAAGGATATCTTTGCCGGGCCGGCGCGCATGCAGGTGGTGCTGGAACATTTTCGCAAGAACGGCCGCGGCGTGCTGGTCTATCTGCGCGATGGCGCCGCCGGCGTGCCGGTGGAGCCGCTCGATACGCCGAAATCCGCCGAGGCCGATCGCAACCGGCAGTGGCGTGAAGTCGGCGTCGGCGCGCAGATCCTGCGCGATCTCGGCGTCACCTCGATCCGCAACCTCACTTCGTCGGTGCATGACTACAAGGGATTGTCGGGCTTCGGAATCGAGATCGTGTGCAACGAACAGCTTGAAGGCTGAAGTGCAAAGATTTAATCTGTCGCCGTCGCAAAGCTGATGGCGGCATCGACGTGAAAGGATTTTTGATGAGCGTGCGCCCCCAGGCCAAGGACAAGCCGGCTCCGGTGAATTTCTCGTGGGACGATCCGTTCCTGCTCGACGAGCAGCTCACCGAAGACGAGCGCATGATCCGCGATACCGCGCGCGCCTACGCCCAGGACAAGCTGTTGCCCCGCGTCACCAAGGCCTATCTCGAAGAGAAGACCGACCGCGAGATTTTCAACGAGATGGGCGAGCTCGGCCTGATCGGCATCACCTTGCCGGAAGATTTTGGCTGCGCCAATGCCAGCTACGTCGCCTACGGCCTCGTCGCCCGCGAGATCGAGCGAGTCGATTCCGGCTACCGCTCGATGAACTCGGTGCAGTCGTCGCTGGTGATGTATCCGATCTACGCCTATGGCGACGAGAACCAGCGCAAGAAATACCTGCCGAAGTTGGCGTCCGGCGAATGGGTCGGCTGTTTCGGCCTCACCGAGCCCGATGCCGGGTCAGACCCCGGCGGCATGAAGACCCGCGCCGAGAAGGTCGCCGACGGTTATCGACTGACCGGTGCGAAGATGTGGATCTCCAACGCGCCAATCGCCGATGTGTTCGTGGTGTGGGCGAAATCCGCCGAGCACAACAACCAGATCCGCGGCTTCATCCTGGAAAAAGGCATGAAGGGCCTGTCGGCGCCGAAGATCGGCGGCAAGCTGTCGTTGCGCGCCTCGGTCACCGGTGAGATTGTGATGGACGGCGTCATCGTGCCGGAGGAAAATCTGCTGCCCAACGTCTCCGGCCTGAAAGGCCCGTTCGGCTGCCTCAATCGCGCCCGCTACGGCATCTCCTGGGGAGCGATGGGCGCCGCCGAGGACTGCATGCATCGCGCCAGGCAGTACACCCTCGACCGCAAGCAGTTCAACCGCCCGCTGGCGGCGACGCAACTGGTGCAGAAGAAGCTCGCCGACATGCAGACCGAGATCGCGCTGGGCCTGCAGGGCTCGCTGCGGGTCGGCCGGCTGATGGACGAGGGCAAGATGGCGCCGGAGATGATCTCCATCGTCAAGCGCAACAATTGCGGCAAGGCGCTGGACATCGCCCGCATGGCCCGCGACATGCACGGCGGCAACGGCATCCAGATCGAATACCACGTGATGCGCCACGCCCAGAACCTCGAGACCGTGAATACCTACGAGGGCACTCACGACGTTCACGCCCTGATCCTCGGACGGGCGATCACGGGGATCCAGGCGTTTTCCTGAGGCAGGAGTCACACTAACGCCGCCGTGCCCGGGCTCGTCCCGGGCATCCACGTCTTTACGCCACCTCAACCCCGCGTGGATGGCCGGGACAACAAGCCCGGCCATGACGAACATAAAGGCCGCAGGTGCCCATGAGCGACAACGACGACATCCCGTTCAACCGTGATTATCCGCTCAAGCCCGGCGTGGTCGACGAGGTCCGTCCCGGCGTGCGTCGCATCCTCTGCGACAATCCGAGCCCATTCACCTTCACCGGCACCAACAGCTACATCGTCGGCCGCGGCAACGTCGCCATTATCGATCCCGGCCCCGACAACGAGGCGCATGCCAAGGCGCTGCTCGATGCGGTGAAGGGCGAGGCCGTCAGCCACATCATCGTCACACACACCCACCGCGATCACTCGCCCAATACCGCGCGCCTCAAGGCGGCCACCGGCGCCACCGTTTATGCCGAGGGAGTGCACCGCGCCTCGCGGCCGCGCTACGAGAGCGAGACCATCTCGTCGGAATCCGGCGCCGATCGCGATTTCGTGCCTGACGTCAGGGTTGCCGACGGTGAAGTGATCCGGGGCGACGGCTGGGCGCTCGAGGCGGTGGCGACGCCCGGCCACACTGCCAACCATATGGCGTTCGCCTGGCGCGAGCGCAAATTCCTGTTTGTCGGCGATCACGTCATGGGATGGTCGACCTCGATCGTGGCGCCGCCCGACGGCTCGATGATCGACTACATGGCCTCGCTGAACCGGCTCGCGCAGCGCGACGAGGACCTGTATTTTTCTGGACACGGCCCGGAAATTCCGCAAGGCCCGAAATTCGTCCGTTTCCTGACCCGCCACCGCCAGGCCCGCGAGGCTTCCATCCTGCATCGCCTCGCCAAGGGCGAGGCCGATATTCCCACCCTGGTGCGTGCCATCTATATCGGCATCGACCCGCGGCTCACCGGCGCCGCCGGCTATTCCGTGCTGGCGCATCTGGAAGACCTCGTCGCCCGCAAGGTCGTGGCGACCGATGGCGATCCGGTGATTGGCGGAACGTACAGGATGAGCGAATAGGGAGTAGCGAATAGCGAGAAAGAGCTCTCTTCCCTATTCGCCATTCGCACCTTATTTCTTCGCCACACCCTTCGGCGCCGCCTTCGTCGGCAGCTGTGGCAGCGGCTTCTTCGGCGCCGGGGCGTTCTCGACGGCGTTATTGATGTCGTCGATCAGTTTGGTGATGCGCGCGGCGTTGCTGCCGAGGTCGCTTTCGAAATAGCGCGACGAGGAGCGGATATCGACGCGCGAGCCGTCGCCGTCCGGCAGCACCCGCACCGCGACGTCCTCGCGAAACCCCATGATCGGAGTTTGCGCCACCGCCTCGATGCGGCCTTCACGCCGTGGCGGCTGCGGCGCGCGGGCATCGACGATGCGCCACTTGCGCCGGGTGATGAGGTTGAGCGTGACGTCATAGGCGGTCTGCACCGGGGCGTCGAGCTGCACCGTTTCGATGTCGGGATAGGCCGCGTGCTGCTGTTCGGCGGAATACAGCCCGGCATAGACCGCGGTATTGGCGCCGTCGCCGGCGCGCAGCGGCGCCAGCGCGTCGAACCGCGGCGGATTGATCGGGTCGGTGGTGATGTCGTGGATCGCCGGCAGCTTGCGGTATTGCAGCCCGAGATAGGCGGGGTAGGCGAGGATCCCTGCATCGATCAGCAGCGCCAGCAGGATCCGGCTCATGCCGCGCGACCCGTTCTGCCAGATTGCGGCAAACGCCGCGAATGCCATCAGGATCGACAGCCCGGCACAGGCCAGCGCACCGAAGAACGTCGCCAGCGCCGGCTTGATCTCCAGAAAGCCGAACCTGACGATGACGATCGACACCACCGTCGCCACCAGCGCGAACACCGCAAGCCCGCGCGCCCAGCTCGCCAAAGCGGACACCGGCTCGGACTGGTAGGGAGCGGAAAACTTGCGGGCCATCGATCAGGTCTACCGGCGGGTTTGGACGCTCTGCCGGACGATCAGGGGCCGGGCGGGGACCAGTTTGAGACCACGGTCCGGTGGCAAATTCAAGGGTTTTGCGCCGATTCCGAGGTGCTGCCTGGGCGACGGAAGCGCCTTTTTTAACCTCTCCCCGTCCTTCACGGGGAGAGGTCGGATCGCGCTTGCGATCCGGGTGAGGGGCGAGGCAGTGAATCTGATCTGTGTCAGCCCCTCCGGTCGATTCTGGTTGAATCAATCCGATTGCCGCTGTGAAAAGCCCTTCAACACCGTATCGATCACTGTCAGCACGCCATCGATATTCGATAAGACGTCATTGTTCCAGAAGCGCATCACGCGATAGCCTTCCGCGCGAAGATACCTGTCACGGACTTCGTCGCTGGCCGATTCTGCATGCTGTCCGCCATCGACCTCGATGACAATTTTCCGGTCGCGACAGACGAAATCGCAGATATAGCGGCCTATCGGGTACTGTCGCACAAACTTGGCGCGGTCGATTTGCCGATTGCGAATGCGATTCCAGAGCACCGTCTCGGCGTCTGTTTGATTGATGCGCAACTCGCGCGACCTGATAGTCCTCCGGATCGAGCCACGCATTGCCTCGCCCCTCACCCGGATTGCTGCGCAATCCGACCTCTCCCCGCAAAGCGGGGAGAGGTTAGAGACTCCTCACGCCGCGGCGTTCGGAAAACTATACGCCTTGAACTGATCCCTCAGCGCGGTTTTCAGGATCTTGCCGGTGGCGGTGTGCGGAATGCTCTCCACGAACACCACGTCGTCGGGCAGCCACCACTTGGCGATCTTGCCGTCCATGAACTTCAGGATCTCTTCGCCGGTCGCGGTCTGCTCCGGCTTGAGGTGAATGATCAGCAGCGGCCGCTCGTCCCATTTCGGGTGGTGTACGCCGATCACCGCGGCTTCCAGCACCTTGGGATGCGACACCGCGAGGTTTTCCAGTTCGATCGACGAGATCCACTCGCCGCCGGACTTGATCACGTCCTTGGAGCGGTCGGTGATGCGCATGTAGCCGTACTTGTCGATGGTGGCGACGTCGCCGGTGTCGAAATAGCCGTCCTCGTCAAGGATGTCGGTTTCGACCCGGTAGTAGGCGCCCGACACCGCCGGCCCGCGCACCTTGAGCCGGCCGAACGTCTTGCCGTCCCACGGCAGCTCGGTGCCGGCGTCGTCAGTGATCTTCATCTCCACCATGAACGGCGGATAGCCCTGGGTCTGCAGCACGTCGAGCTTGGCGTCGCCGGTCAGATGCGCGAACTGCGGCTGCAGCGCGCCAACCGTGCCGAGCGGGCTCATCTCGGTCATGCCCCAGGCGTGGCGGACCTCAATGCCCATGTCGACAAAGGCCTTGATCATCGAGCGCGGCATCGCCGAGCCGCCGCAGATCACCACCTTCAGGTGCGGCAGCGTGACGTTCTCCTTGGCCATGTACTGCAGCAGCATCAGCCATACCGTCGGCACGCCGGCGGTATAGGTGACGTTCTCGCTGTTCAGCAGTTCATAAACCGAGGCGCCGTCGAGCTTGGCGCCGGGCATCACCAGTTTGGTGCCCATCGAGGGCGCGGAGAACGCGATGCCCCAGCTGTTGGCGTGGAACAACGGCACCACCGGCAGCATTGTATCCTTCGATGTCGCTCCCAGCGCGTCGCCATTGTTGGCCATCATCGAATGCAGGACGTTGGAGCGGTGCGAATACAACACGCCCTTGGGGTCGCCGGTCGTGCCCGAGGTGTAGCACATTGCCGCCGCGGTATTTTCGTCGAACATCTTCCATTTGAAATCGCCGTCGACCTCGGCGATCCAGTCCTCATAGGCGACCGCGTTCTTCAGCGCGGTCTGCGGCATGTGCGCCTTGTCGGTGAGGACGATAAAGCGCTCGACGCTTGGAAGCTGCGACGCGATCTTTTCCAGGATAGGAACGAAGGTGATGTCGACCATCACCACGCGGTCCTGGGCGTGGTTGATGATCCAGGCGATCTGGTCGGGAAACAGCCGCGGATTGACGGTGTGACAGATGGCGCCGATGCCCATGATGCCGTACCAGGCCTCGAGATGGCGCCAGGTGTTCCAGGCGATGGTGGCGACGCGGTCGCCGAGCTTGATGCCGTCGCGGTCGAGGCGCTGCGCGACTTTCAGTGCACGGGCGCGAATTTCGGCGTAATTGGTCCGATGGATGGGGCCTTCCACCGATCGGGTGACCACCTCGCGATCGCCATGGACTTTCGCCGCATGATCGATAATCCGATGACACAGCATAGGCCAGTCTTGCATCAACCCGCGCATTCGCACGCTCCTCCCCGTGATCTCTCCTGCCGTTTCAGGCAATTGGCATGAAGTTTAGCGCGCGGAAGCCGTTGCGGAAATGGTCTTGTGGCGGTTGGCGCCGCGGCCATTGGCCAATCGTTGTGCTGCTCGCCGTGGTGATTACGAACTGGGCAGCGGCGGCGGCGCCTGGACGCCACGCGATACCGTTGCCGCAGCCGCGGCCGGCGCAGGCGCCCACCACCGGGAGCGAAGGCAAAGCGCAGAAACCTGAGGATACCCCTGCCGAGGCCGAGAAACCGGCAGCCGAAGCGCCGCCCCAACCGTCGCCGCCGTCGCCGTGTCGGCTGGCGCTGACCGAGAGCATCGCGATCGCGCCCAGCATTCCACCGATCGCCGGACCGGGCAGCTGCGGCGGGGACGATCTGGTCCGGCTCGAGGCGATCGTGCTGCCGGACAGCACCCGCGTCGCAGTCAAGCCCGCGGCGGTGCTCCGCTGCGCGATGGCCAGCGCCATCGCCGACTGGATCCGCAGCGATATCGCGCCCTTGGCGGAAGCCCAGAAGACCAGGGTCGGCGAGCTCGACAATTTCGATTCATTCGAGTGCCGCGGCCGCAACCGGGTGGCCGGCGCAAAGATGTCCGAGCACGGCCGGGCCAATGCGCTGGACGTTCGCGCCCTCAAGCTCGCCAACGGCGCTTCGATTTCGCTGACCGACCGCACCGTGCCGCGCGAGCTGCGCGAGACCGTGCTGCATTCGGTGTGCGCGCGATTCACCACGGTGCTGGGGCCGGGCTCGGACGGCTACCACGAGGACCACATTCACCTCGATCTCGCCGAGCGCCGCGGCGGTTACCGGATCTGTCAGTGGGATGTCTGGGATCCGCTGCCCCAGATCGCGCCGTTGCTGCCGGCGGAGCGGCCGGACGAGGCCCCGCCCCGCGAGGTCGCCGACAAGGCCGATGCCAGGCCGGCCGCAGCGCCCGCGGAAACCGAAACGGCGAGGCCTGATGACGAAAACGCCGATCCGCCGGCGGAGAAGCCCAAGCCGAAAGCCGAGTCAAAACCGAAGCCGCGCAAGCACCACGCCTCGCCCCGACCGTTCAGTCTATTCAGGTGAAGGCAACAAAAAAGCGCCGGCAAAACCGGCGCTCTTTGTATCGGTAACCTGCGTGTATCGGTAACCTGTGTTCGGCGCGCTGGCGCTCAGTACGAGGTCGAGCCGCCGCCCTGCAGGGCCATCTTCGAATTATACGGCGAATCGCCATGTTTCGGCTCGAGCACCACCACCACGGCGCCCATCTTGACCCGGTTGTAAAGGTCGATGACGTCCTCGTTGGTCATGCGGATGCAGCCCGAGGAAATCGAGGCGCCGATATATTCCGGCTGGTTGGTGCCGTGGATACGGAACAAGGTGTCCTTGCCGCCGGAATACAGATACAGCGCCCGCGAACCCATCGGATTGTCCGGTCCCGGAGCGACGAATTTCGGCACGCCGAGGCGGGAGATCTCGCTGGGCGTCGGATGCCAGGCCGGCCATTCGGTCATGCTGCCGATCTTGGCGATGCCGGACCAAGCCATGGCTTCTTCGCCGACCGTGATGCCGTAGCGGATCGCCTTGCCGCCGTCCTGCACGTAATAGAGATAATGGTTGTCGGAATCGACCACGATCGAGCCCGGCGCTTCCTTGCGGTGATACTCGACAATGGCGCGGCGGAACGGTTCGGCGACCGGGGTTTTGACGTAGGAAACCTTGGCAAGGTATTCCTTGTCGCGCGGCTTGAAATTGGTCTGGTTGGTGGCCTCGTAGGTGGTTGCCTGCATGCAACCCGACAGCATCAGCCCGGTAGCCAAAAGACCTAGTTTCACTTGGAGTGACGACATTTTGTTATTCCAATTGATATCCGGCGCTCGAACCGCGCTAATATTAGCCCGCAAAGCCCACGATTCCCTTAAGGCACATTATCGCCGAAATCCGCTATAGTTCCAGCACTTTGATGCCTCTGCCGCCATGCAGCATGCAACCTGTGTCATAAAAGCCGCAGGGTTGGGGGCCTAGAGGTCAGTTCTTGTGCAGGTCCGCGGCAATCCCGCCAGGCGATCGTCCAGGCCTGTTGCCCGTCAGTTCGTATCCGGTCCCCGCCCCCCGCTGTGACTGTTGCAGAATCCTCACCCTTCGATGCGGAGGCGCTCGAAATGCTTGCCAGAATCGTCCCGATTTGCGCACTGCAGGAAACCGGAATCTCGCGTCCGTCGTCCCGGAGTAGCCTGCCATGATCGCGATCTTCGCCCATGCCGATGCCGCACTGAAGAAGGTCGATGGGGCCGATCTGTCGGCGCTGCCGGAGAGCGCGGTCTGGATCGATCTCGACAAGCCGACGCCGGAGGAGGACCGGGCCGTGGAGCGGCTGACCGGGATCGCGGTGCCGACCCGGGAAGACATGCAGGAGATCGAGATCTCCAGCCGCCTCTACATCGAGAACGGTGCCCGTTACATGACCGCCAGCTTGATGTGCGCGGCGGACACCGAATCGCCGCGGATCACGCCGGTGACCTTCATCCTCGCCAATCATCGTCTCGTCACGGTGCGTTACGATGCGCCGAAACCCTTCATGCTGGTCGAGAACAAGCTGGCGCGCGGCACCGCGCCCGGGGCCAATGGCGAGACCGTGCTGCTGGAACTGCTCGACGCGGTGATCGACCGATGCGCCGACATCCTGGAGCGCGCAGGTGCCGACATCGACGCCGTCAGCCACGCCATCTTCGAACCCGAAGGCACCGCGCGCACCGGTCACGCCAAACGCTATTCCGACATCCTGATCGCGATCGGCCGCAAGGGCGACCTCACCTCCAAGGTCCGCGAAAGCCTGGTGTCGATCGGCCGTCTCGTCACCTTCGTCGCCGCCGAGGTCGACAACGTCAAATGGTCGAAGGAGATGAAGGCGCAACTGAAGACCATGCAGCGCGACGTCGGTTCGCTGACTGACCACGCCTCTTATTTGTCGAACAAGATCACCTTCGTGCTCGACGCCATGCTCGGCGTCGTCAATCTCGAGCAGAACAACATCATCAAGCTGTTCTCGGTGATGGCCGTGGTCCTGATGCCGCCGACCCTGATCGCCTCGGTCTACGGCATGAACTTCAAGATCATGCCGGAGCTCGAATGGGCGCACGGCTATACCTACGCGCTGATGATGATGGTGTTCGCCGCGGTGCTGCCGTACCTGTTCTTCAAGTGGAAGAAGTGGTTGTAGGAGCTTGCCTGCGGGCCCGCGAAACGCAGCGGGCGCCCGGAACGTTGAACAGCGTCATGAAGCAAACCGGGCTGAAGGAATCTCGCTGATGCGGTATGCAGTGGTAATCGAGAAGGCCGACGAGAATTATTCAGCTTATGTGCCGATCTCCCGGGTCGTGTCGCGGCAGCTCCAAGCATCGCGGCCGTAGAGGCGGACATTCGCGAAGCCATTCGTTTTCATATCGACGGGCTCAAGGCGGACGGTCCGGATGTGCCGGCGCCGACGAGCCTTGCGGAATGCGTGGAGGCCTGATCGCTCGGGACGGTGTTTCGGGTTCCATGCTGACGGAATGCTAAGCACCTTTTCCGCCACATTCTCTCCGGTAAAATTTGAGCGTTCGACTGAACAATTGGCAGAGACGTTGGTGCAATAAACCCTCGTACAAATGCGAGGAAGCCATGGTTGACAAACTCAGAACGAACCGACCCAACGTCGTCGATTTCATGGGCTATCAGCAGCGCCGCCAGATCAGTGCCGAGCAATCGGCGAGGGCGCTGGTGGCCTCGGCGCTGGCGGCTGCGGCGCCGCGGTGCAGGCATTGCGGTGCGGCCCTGGCCGAAGGCGAGTCCGAGGACGAATGCTCCAGCGCGTTCAACCTCGCGCAGCCTGCACCGGCTCGGTTTCGCGCCGTCCCGGAGCGCTGAACGCCCTTACACGTGCTGCCCGCCGTTGATGTGGATTTCGGCGCCATTGACGTAGGAACTGGTCTCGGTGCACAGCACGTAGATGATCTTCGCCACCTCGTCCGGCGTGCCGAGGCGGTGCAACGGAATCTGCTGGTCGACGATCTTCTCGGTGCCCGGCGACAGGATCGAGGTGTCGATCTCACCCGGCGCGATGGCATTGACCCGGATGCCGAAGCGGCCGAAGTCCGAGGCCATTTCCCGGGTCAATGATGCCAGCGCCGCCTTCGACGTCGCATAAGCGGCGCCCGCGAACGGATGCACCCGGGAGCCCGCGATCGAGGTGACGTTGACCACCGATCCCCTGGCCGCCTTCAACTCCTCCAGCAGCCCGCGCGCCATCATGATCGGCGCAAAGAAGTTGACGCGAAACACGTGGCTCCAGGTGTCGACGTCGGTGTCGATCGAGCCGAGCCGGCTGCCGCCACTGCCCTTGGGCGAGATCGCCGCGTTGTTGACCAGCGCATGCAGTTCGCCGCCCTCCAGCCGTTGGCGGATCTCGGCGATGGCACGTGCGGTGTCGTCGTGGTCGGCGAGGTCGACCTGGATGTGATCCTCGGGGCCGGCGCCCCATGGGCATTCTTCGGGAAATGGATGCCGCGAGCAGGTGAGGACGCGCCAGCCGGCGCTGGAAAAGCGGATCACGGTGGCGTGGCCGATGCCGCGGCTGGCGCCGGTGAGAAGCATGGTACGCCGCGGCGTATTGGCGGGGTTCGGCATGGCTGTCCTTCAGACTCTCTTGATCACGGATAGAGCCGCGTCTTCAGCCACGGCTGGTCTTGCGTCTCGCGGCCGAATTCAATGCGGTCGTGCAGCCGGAACGGCCGGTCGTGCCAGAACTCGAAGCGAGACGGCGCGATCCGCCAGCCACTCCAGCCGGGCGGCCGTGGCACCTCGCCGACAATGTGCTTGGCGGCGACCATGGCGATCGCCTGCTCGAAGGCGAAGCGGCTCTCCAGCGGCTGCGATTGCTTGCTGGCCCAGGCACCGATCTGGGCCTGCTTCGGCCGCGTCGCGAAATAGGCATCGGCCTCGGCGTCGCTGACCGGCGTCACATTGCCGCGGATGCGGATCTGCCGGCGCAGCGACTTCCAGTGAAACAGTAAAGCCGCCTTAGGATTTGCGGCCAATTCGCGGCCTTTTTGACTGGCGATGTGGCTATAGAACACGAAACCCGCTGCATCGTAGCCTTTCATCAGCACCATGCGCACGTCGGGGAGGCCGTCGGCGTCGACGGTGGCCAGCGCCATGGCGTTGGGATCGTTCGGCTCGCTCTTGACCGCCTCGGCAAACCACTCGGCAAACAGCGCGAACGGTTCTTCGGCCGTGGTGAAATCACCGGACGTTAACTGGGTTGGGTGTTTCATGGCGGTGGTGTCGGTCATCAGGGTGTCCCGAGTTGCGTCAGTCAGCGGCCCAGAGCGTAGCGGTTTGCCCGGAGGAGCCCGACCTATATAGGACACGGCAACGCTTTGGCCTATCGGCGATCGGGCCGTGGTGGACCGCGATGACAGCGATTTTGATGGCCGCCGGCGTCGGCGGCTGCAGCGTGTCGCGAAACAACGACGCGCTGGCGCAAATGGACGCCGACAAGGACATTACCGGCTCGATCGGCCGGTCGGTGCCGACCACCGATGAGCCGACCGATGCGGACCTCGCCTTTGCGCGCAACGCCGCCTCGGACGTCCTGACCAGGGGCGGCAAGGATTCCAGCCAGCCCTGGGAAAATCCCACCACCGGCGCCCGCGGTTCGGTGACCCCGCTGGCCAGCGCCTACACCGCCGAGGGCCGCACCTGCCGGGATTTCCTGGCCAGTTACGTCAACGGCACCTCGGAGACCTGGATGCAGGGCGCTGCGTGCCGGTCCGACCACGGCCGATGGGACGTTCATAGCCTCAAGCCCTGGAAAAAGAGCTGAAAACGGCCGGCGAGTGGGTCCAAAGCGTTTTCGAGCGAAGTGGTTCGCGTGAAGAAAACGCGTCAAAACTAGAATCTAGAGCCTGGTAAAGGCTCTAGACCCGTTGCAAAAATGACACGAAGCCCCCAGATGGAAGCGAAGTGGGCGGGCTGCCCGAAATCTGAATTTCCTTGAAGGAGACACACCGGATGCGCGACCCCTATGAGGTCTTGGGGGTGCGGCGGGACGCCAGCGCCGCGGCGATCAAGAGCGCCTATCGCAAGCTTGCCAAGAAGCATCACCCCGACAACAACAAGAACGATCCGAAAGCCGCCGCGCAGTTCTCCGAGATCAACTCGGCCAACGAGATCGTCGGCGACGAGGACAAGCGAAAACAGTTCGACCGCGGCGAGATCGACGCCGAGGGCAAGCCGCGATTCCAGGGTTTTCCCGGCGGCGGCGGTCGCGGCCGGTCGGCCGGCGGCGGGTTTGAGCAACACACCTTCCGCAGCGGCGGGCCGGGCGCGCAGGGATTTGGCGCGGGTGGCGGCTTCGAGGACATCCTCAACAGCATGTTCGGCGGCGCGGCCGCGGGGCGCGGAGGGCGCGGCGGCACCACCTTCGAATTCGATCCGGGGCTCGCGGCCGATCTCGATCTCAGCGTTGCCATGACGGTGTCGCTTGAGGAATCGGTCAAGGGCGGCGAAAAGCGTGTTCGGCTGCCGACCGGCAAGGAGCTCAACGTCAGGATTCCGGCCGGCGTGACCCAGGGCCAGCAGATCCGGCTGAAGGGACAGGGCGAGACCGCGCCCGGCCATCCGCCCGGCGATCTCTTGATCACCATCAGCGTCGCGCCGCATCCGGTGTTCAAGGTCGACGGCAGCGATCTGCGCGTCGAACTGCCGATCACGCTGTATGAGGCGGTACTCGGCGCCAAGGTCCGGGTCCCGACGCTGGGTGGTGCGGTCGAGCTCTCGATCCCGAAAAACACCTCGAGCGGCCGCACCTTCCGCCTCAAGGGCAAGGGCCTGCCGAAGTCGGGCGCGACCGGCGATCTCTACTTCACCACCCGCATCATGCTGTCCGACGGCCACGACGCCGAACTCGAAGCCCTGATGCAGAAATGGCGCGACGACCACCCGTATAATCCGCGCAGCGATCTTCCCTGACCTCGCCTCGCTTAACCTCGCCCCGCTTTTTGCGGGGAAAGGTTGAAGAGCCTCATCCCCCGCTCTTCTCCGCCTGGTCATAGACCAGCCGCGCGACCTGCTGCAGCCGGTCTTTGTCGCTCGGGCCGCTCAGCACGTAGCCGACGCCGCGGTCCGCCCAATAAAGCGCGCCGTCGGAGGCCTTCGCGGTGTAGCGCATCTGCGTCGAGTCGGTTGCGGCGCGCGAGGCGTAGAGCGTGAAGCGCTCGCCCGAGGCGCTCTCATACATCAGGAACGACGCCGGTCCGGTCGGGCCCGGCAGCAGCCGGCCACCGACCAGTTTCAGCCCGGTGGCGCCGAGCTCCGGCGCGCGAACCTCCCAGCCGCAGCGCTTGGTGAGCCATTGCTGCAGATGCGCGCGCTCGCTGCCGGGCACCTCGACGGGATGTCGCACCTCGACCACATAGAGCCGGTGGGCGTCGAGCGCATCGACGGTAAAGCTCTGCAGCGCCGAGGGCGCCGCCGCCGCGCCACGCGCGATCCAGCCGGCACCGCCGCCGGCGACAAACGCCACCAGGGTTGCCGCGATGGCGCCGAACAGCAGCCGGCGCGGCTTCGGCGTCAGCCGCTCGAGCTCGAGCCGTTTCGGGATGGCCTCGTCGGCGACCTGGTCGTAGCGCGCATGCAACGCCTCCGCCATCGCGCGCCAGGCCTGGACTTTTTCGGCGTCCTCAGGATGCGTCGACAGCCACGCCTCGACATCGCCGCGGCGCTCGGCCGGCAGTTCGTTGTCGACATAGGCGTGCAGTTCGTCTTCGGTCACGGGCATGTTCGGCTCGGTCATGGGCGCAGTCTTTCAATCGAAATGTTCTCGGCGTTCGTCGTCATCATTTCACCCGTCGCAGCGCCGGGCGCTCGCCTTCCAGGATGGCTCTGACATGAGCTCGGGCACGCGCCAGGCGCGACATCACGGTGCCGATCGGCACGCCCTGAATATCCGCCACCTCGCGGTAGCTCATTCCTTCCAGCATCACCAGCAGCAACACCGAACGCTGATCCTCGACCAGCGTGGCGAGCGCGCGGGCGATGTCGCGGCCCTCGGCCTCGGTACCGGAGGGTTCGGCATTGTTGTCCAGCAGCGGCGTGAACTGCGGCCGCCGTGCCAGCGAGCGGCGGCGGTTGCGATTGAGGTTGGTCAGGATGGTATAGAGCCAGCTCCTGATGTCCCCGCCAAGAAACAGCCGTTCCGAGCGCAGCGCCCGTACCAGCGTGTCCTGCACCAGATCGTCGGCGATGTCGGCATCGCGCGCCAGTGCTCGCGCATAGCGGCGCAGCGCCGGGATCATGGCTTCGACGTCATCGCGAAATGCGTTCATTGAACCGTGGTCCGTTGGTATTTTCGCAAACGTCTGCTGAGCCGGGCGCATGGTGGTGCGTCCGTTAACGATTCCCGGCAGCCGGCGTTATGCAGATATAACACCATGGCCGCGCTACTATTCCGGCCCCCGGCGGGCCTGGCCAGTTCCGCTTTATGCCACATTTGGGGCTATGCCGGGAGGCAGTGCTGGTGTACCCCCACAGGTCGGTCAGGGGCTTGTTGATCAAGGGGCCCGGCCGAGGCACGACAAGGAAACCGGATGGCTACTCACACAGGCCTGATGCAGGGCAAGCGCGGCGTCATTCTCGGCGTCGCCAATAACCGGTCGATCGCCTGGGGCATCGCCAAGGCCTGCCATGCCCAGGGCGCCGAGATCGCGCTGACCTGGCAGGGTGATGCGTTGAAGAAGCGGGTCGAGCCGCTGGCGGCGGAACTTGGCGGCCTTCTGCTGGGCCATTGCGACGTCACCGATCCGGCGACCATCGACGCGGCATTCGCCGTGCTCGAGGAGAAGTGGGGCAGAATCGATTTCGTCGTCCACGCCATCGCGTTCTCCGACAAGGATCAGCTCGACGGCCGCTATCTCGAAACCACCGCGGACAATTTTTCGCGCACCATGCTGATCAGCTGCTATTCGCTGACCGCGATCACCCAGCGCGCCGAAAAGCTGATGACCGACGGCGGCTCGATCCTGACCCTGACCTATTACGGCGCCGAGAAATGGATGCCGCACTACAACGTCATGGGCGTCGCCAAGGCGGCGCTGGAAGCCAGCGTGCGCTACCTCGCCGCCGACCTCGGCGAAAAAAGCATCCGCGTCAACGCGGTCTCCGCCGGGCCGATCAAGACGTTGGCGGCTTCCGGCATCGGCGACTTCCGCTACATTTTAAAGTGGAACGAGTACAACTCGCCGATGCGCCGCACCGTGACGATAGAGGAAGTCGGCGACAGCGCGCTGTACCTGCTGTCGGACTTGTCGCGCGGCGTCACCGGCGAGGTGCTCCACGTCGATTCCGGCTATCACGTCGTCGGCATGAAGCGCCCGGATGCGCCCGACATCACGCTGGCCAGGGACTGACCATCGTCCGATGCCGCAGCCGACCATCTATTACATTCGCCACGGCCAGACCGCGTGGAACGCGGCGGGCCGCTTCCAGGGCGCCCAGGACATTCCGCTCAACGAGCTCGGACAGACGCAGGCGACCCAAGCCGGCGTCATCCTCAACGATCTTCTGGCGCGCGATGGCCACGATGCCGCCAACCTCGCTTTTGTCGCCAGTCCGTTGGGGCGGGCGCGCCACACCATGGAACTGGTGCGTGGCGCGCTGCGGATGCCGGCGGACGATTACGCGCTCGACGACCGCTTGCGGGAAGTCCGCTTTGGCCATTGGGAAGGCTTTACGCTGGCGCAGATGCAGGTCTCGCATCCCGAGCATTATGCCACCCGTGAGCTCGACAAATGGGGTGTGCCGGCGCCGGGCGGCGAGAGCTATGCCACGGTGACCGAACGGATGCGGGAATGGGCCGGCTCCCTGAACGGAGATACCGTTGCGGTGGCGCATGGTGGCACCGGCCGGGCGCTGATGGTCGCGCTCGGCGTCGAGACCTCGACCAGCGTGCTCGACCTGTTCATCGAGCAGGGCGTCGTCTACGTATTTCGCGACGGTGGAGTCGAGAAGTATCGTTAACGGGCCGGAAGTCCGAGAGGTTATTTGACCCCTCCGACGGTGCGCGTTACGACAACCCCGGCAACCGGGTTCAGGCGCAATGTCCTTCAACACCTTCGGCCACATGTTTCGGGTCACGACCTTCGGCGAGAGCCACGGGGTGGCGATCGGCTGCGTGGTCGATGGCTGTCCGCCGCGCCTGCCGCTGACCGTCGAGGAGATCCAGCACGACCTCGATCGCCGCCGTCCCGGACAGTCCCGGTTCACCACTCAGCGTCAGGAGGCCGACGCCGTAAAGATCCTGTCCGGCGTGATGGCGGATCCCGACACCGGAGCGCAGGTCACCACCGGCACGCCGATCGCGCTCTTGATCGAGAACACCGATCAGCGATCAAAGGACTATTCCGAGATCAAGGACAAGTTTCGTCCCGGCCATGCCGACTTCACCTATGAGGCGAAATACGGCCTGCGCGATTATCGCGGCGGCGGCCGCTCCTCGGCGCGCGAAACCGCGACCCGGGTGGCGGCGGGCGCCATCGCCCGCAAGATCGTTCCTGCCATGAACGTGCGGGGAGCTCTGGTGCAGATGGGGCCGCACAAGATAGACCGCGGCAAATGGGATTGGGACGAGATCGGCCGCAATCCGTTCTTCTGCCCCGACAAGGATATGGCCGCGTTCTTCGAAAGCTACCTCGATGGCATCCGCAAGCAGGGCTCGTCGATCGGCGCGGTGATCGAGGTGGTCGCCGAAGGCGTGCCGGCCGGCCTTGGCGCGCCGATCTACGCCAAGCTCGACGGCGATCTGGCGGCGGCACTGATGAGCATCAACGCGGTGAAGGGCGTCGAGATCGGCGCCGGATTCGGCGCGGCGGAATTGTCCGGTGAGGAAAACGCCGACGAAATGCGGATGGGCAATCATGGCCCGGCATTCCTGTCCAATCATGCCGGCGGCATTCTCGGTGGCATTTCGACCGGGCAGCCGGTGGTGGCGCGCTTTGCGGTGAAGCCGACATCGTCGATCCTCTCCCCGCGGCGCACGGTGGATCGCAACGGCGCCGATACCGACATCATGACCAAGGGGCGACACGACCCTTGCGTCGGCATCCGCGCGGTGCCGGTCGGCGAGGCCATGATGGCCTGCGTGCTGGCCGATCATTTCCTGCGCCACCGCGGCCAGGTAGGCTAGGCGGCGTCACAAGAGGATTGAACACATGTTGGCCGCTGAGCTTGCGAAGGTGGCCGACTGGCTCAACAGCGGCGCGCATTCTGTCACTCAATCCGGCCCGCTGCTGGGTGAATTATGCGAGCGGTTGGTCGCCGGCGGTTTGCCGTTATGGCGCGTCGGGATTTTTGTCCGCACGCTGCATCCCGACGTCCTCGGGCGCAATTTCATCTGGCGGCTGGGCGCCGAGGTGGTGGCGGGGTCGGCGGCGTTCGACGTCGAGCAATCGCCGGAGTTCAGGAGCAGCCCGCTGGCCATCGTGTTCGCCCAGGGCGTGGAAGTCCGGCACCGGCTGGACAATGCCGCGGCCGGACATTTTCCGGTCTATGACGACATGCGCGCGGAGGGCGTCACCGACTACATCGCCTTGCCGCTGCTGTTCGTCGATGGTTCGGTCCACGCGTCGAGCTGGACCACCAAGCAGCCTGGCGGCTTTACCGATGAACAGCTGGCCGGGTTGAGGGCGGTGATCGCGCCGCTGGCACGGCTTGCCGAGATCATCGGCCTGCGGCTCACCGCATCGGTGCTGCTCGACACCTACGTCGGCAATCGCGCCGGCGAGCGCATCCTTGCCGGTCAGATCCGCCGCGGTCACACCGAAACCATGCATACGGTGATCTGGCTGTCGGACCTGCGCGGATTTACCCCGCTGTCCGACCGGCTGCCGGCCGAAACCGTGGTCGAGGTGCTCAATCGCTATTTCGACTGCCAGGTCGGTCCGATCCGCCAGCACGGTGGCGAGGTCTTGAAGTTCATGGGCGACGGACTGCTGGCGGTGTTTCCGATTGTCGAGGGAGCCGGCGACAGCGCCGAGGTTTGCGACCGCGTGATGCAGGCCGCGCGCGAAACCCGCACCAATATCGCGGCGTTGAAATATGCCGATGCGGACCACGTCATCGACAGCTTCCGTTTCGGTCTGGCGCTGCATGTCGGCAAGGTGCTGTATGGCAACATCGGCGGCGGCAACCGGCTGGATTTCACCTGCATCGGTCCGGCGGTCAACCTCGCTGCGCGGCTCGAGAAGGTTGCCGCCCGCCTGCATCGCACGATTGTCGCCTCGGCCGAATTCGCCCGGACCTCCAGCGGCTGGAGCGATCTCGGCGAGTTTCCGATCGCAGGTTTTTCGAAACAGCAACGGGTCTACGGGCTGGCGGATGAGGTGCCGTTATAGCGTTATCGAGCGAAGCATGCCCCCGGACTTGATCCGGGGGTGGATCCGGTTCGCGTAAAGAAAACGCGTCAAAACGAGAATCGAGAGCCCGGTTCTGATTCAATCAGAACCGACGAGGCCCTGGCCGCAGGGTAGAGTAGGACGTTTCGCAGGGGCGGCCTTGGTGAAAATCGCTACTCCTCGGGCTCGGTCGTAAACAGCAGCGGATAGCCCTTGGCGCGGCCGGCGTCGGTGGCGCGGGTGGCCTTGGTTTCGGCGACGTCCTTGGTGAACACCGCGACGACGCAAACGCCCCGTTGGTGGGCGGTGATCATCACCTTGTGGGCTTGGTCCTCGGTCATGCGGAACTCGGCCTTCAGCACGGTGACGACGAACTCGCGCGGCGTGTAGTCATCGTTGACCAGGATGACCTTGTGCAGCTTCGGGCGTTCGACCTTGGTCCTGGTTCTGGTGCGTGGCTTGGCGACGGTATCGGGCATGCGGCGATTTGAAAGTCCCTGCGGCAACCCGGAATATAACACGCCGGGGGCGTCCCGACAGGGGGCCGGACCTCAGTTGGCGCGGCACTCCGCGGCGATCCGCTGCGCGGCCGTCGGGTCGCCGGAGGTCGCAGCGGTTTGCAAGAGCTTGCAGCCGCCGGTCTGGTCCCTGAATTGCGGGTGCTGCGACAGTTTCAGGTCGATCAGCGCCGCCGTGGCGCCGGGTTCGTCGAGTTCCGCGGCCTGCATGGCATCGAACGTGACTCTGTCCGCCCGGTCGACCTGCACGCCCGGATTGGCCGCGAGCAACTGCCAGACCTGCAGGCGCGCCTCGTAATCCCAGACGCCGGCATGGCGGATCAGTTCGATGGCCTGGGCGACGTTGCGCGGCACCACCTTGCCATCGAGGTAGAACTGGCCTCGCGCACCTTGGATCGCGCCGATATCGTTGTTGCCGGTCACGATCTTCAGTGCCCGCTTGGGGTCCGCCGGCCCTCCTTCACCGTTCGCCAGCATCTCGGACAGGGCCGGCGCGGCGAGGCCGGGCGCGTTGGGACGCGCTCGCTCGAGCAGGGCGCGGGCGCGCACCGGATCGGTGCGCCGGATCGCGACCCCCAGATAGGCCGTGGCATCGTCGCGCCCGAGCTGGGCCAGCCGCTCCAGCAGGTCGAGGCCGCGCGCGTGTTCGTCGGGTTGCTCCGAGGCCGCCAGTAATTTGCCCACAAACGCCTGCGACGCTCCGCGCGAGTTGCCTGTCGCATTGGCCAGCGACCGCTCCGCCCAGACGCGGGCCTCTGCGGCATTGCGCTTGATGACCCCGCCGCGGTCGAGCAGCAGTGCCAGCATGTTGACGGAGAAAGGGTGTCCGAGCTCGGCGGCCCTGCGCAGCCCGGCCTCGGCCTCGGCCCGCGTGACCAGTTGCGGCCGGTCGAGGTGTTGGTCCCATGATTTGTAGGATTCATAGATCTCGTAATTGGCTTCGGCGTTGTTCGCGGCGGCCGCTTCGCGCAGCAACGCCAGTTGCTGCGGCCGGTCCGACACGCCGATGGTGTGCGCCAGCGCCACCTTGAGCCGCGGATCGTCGTCGCCGGCGGCGATCGCCTGCCGGCAGGCTTCACCCCAGGCCCGCTCGAGTGGCCGGTAGGCTGCCTCGCCCAGATCCAGATATGACGGCGGATTGGCGGCAATGCGCAGGCATTCGTCGCGGGGCGCCGCGGGCGCTGCGCCCGCCGGTTGCTGGAGGCCAGTGCTGGTCGCCTCGGAAATCGCCGGGGCCGGCAGGAAAACCTGCAGCACGCCGTAGCCGATCGAGGCGGCCACGATCAGCAAAGCGATTATGCCCACGCGGCCTTCGCGCACGGGACTTCGCATCATGTTCGAGGCGGCGTTCATCTGGAGCAACCGATCTGTTGCCCGTTGGTCGGCCGGAAAGCGGGAATAGTTCAATGCGGCTGTTGCCTCGCCCCTCACACGTAACTCAAGCTGCGCTTGAATTACGACCCCTCTCCGCAGAAGAGCGGGGCGAGATTGTTATGCCGCCCGGACCGTCTGCAGGAAGGTCTCGACCTCGGTCCGAAGACGGGCGCTGTCGGACGACAGCATTTGCGCCGACGACAGCACCTGGCTCGAGGCGGAGCCGGTTTCGCTGGCGCCACGGCTGACGTCGGTGATGTTGGTCGCCACCGCGGTCGAGCGCTGGGCGGCGTACTGGACGTTGCGCGAGATTTCCTGAGTCGCGGCGCCCTGCTGCTCTACGGCGGCGGCGATGGTCGAGGAGATTTCCGAGATCCGGTTGATTGTTGCGCCGATTTCCCTGATCGCGGCGACGGAGTCCCGCGTTGCAGCCTGCATGCCGGCGATCTGGGTGCCGATCTCGTCGGTGGCCTTCGCGGTCTGCGAGGCCAGCGCCTTGACCTCGGTGGCGACCACGGCAAATCCGCGGCCGGCATCGCCGGCACGAGCCGCCTCGATGGTAGCGTTGAGCGCCAGGAGGTTGGTCTGTTCGGCCACCGCCGTGATCAGCTTGACCACGTCGCCGATCCGCGACGCCGCCTGCGACAGCTCGTTGATGCTGGTGTCGGTCTTCTCGGCCTGCTTCACCGCGTCGCCGGCGACCCGGCTGGCCTCCTGGACCTGGCGGCCGATCTCGTGGACCGACGAGGTGATTTCCTCGGTCGCGCTGGCGACCGACTGCACATTGGTTGAGACTTCCTGCGAGGCGGTTGCCGCGTCGGTGGAGTTCTTGCCGGTGGTTTCGGCGGTGCCGGTCAGGGTGTGGGCGGCGGCCTCGAGCTCGGTCGAGGACGACGACAGCGACCCCACCAATTCTCCGATCATCGACTCGAAGTCGCGGGTGATCTTGTCGACCCGCTGGGCGCGCTGGATCTTGGCATCGGCGTCGAGCGCGGCAGCTTCGTCGGCGGCCTTCTTGGCGATCAGCTCGTTCTTGAATACCTGCAGCGTATCGGCCATGGCGCCGATTTCGGTCTTTTCGCCCTGATGCGGCACGACCGCCGTCAGGTCGCCGCTGCCGAGCGCCCGCATCGGCGTGATGATCGAGGCGATCGCGCTGGAGATGTCGCGTACCAGATAGAAGCCGATGCCGGCGCCGAGCAGGACGGCGAGGGTCAGGATTGCAACCACCATCTTGAAGGCGGATGCGTAGCTGTCATTGGCGTCCTGGCCGGCGGCGGCGGCACCCCGGTTGTTGAGGTCGACGTCCTTCTTGATCACCTCATCGGCCTTCAGTCCGATCGGGTTGACCTTGGTGTTGTTCAGGTTGAGGCTCTGGGTGAGGTCATTCTTGCGGGATATCGCCAGAAGCTCCTGTACGCCGGCCGTGTAGCTGTTCCAGAGTTCGGAGAACTCGGCATAGAGAGCCCGCTCCTCGGGCGAGGTGATAAACGCTTCATAAGCCTTGCGGCTCTTCTCGATCATCTGTCCGACGCTCTCCAGGCTCTTTTCCGCGGCGAGCTTGCCGGCCTCGTCCGGCGCCAGGATATGAGACCGCACCACGACCCGGTAGGTGATGGTATTGGCGCGCAGTTCTCCCAGTTCGCGGATGCTGGGCAGCCAGTTGGTCTGGATATCGATGGCATTGGCGTTGATCGCCTGCATCCGCGTGATGGCGAACACGCCCATCGCGGCCATGACGAACAGCAGAACCGAGAGTGCACCAATGACCTTGGCGCGAATCGAAAGCTTGGCGAGCATCATCTTATTCCTCGGGTTTTTCCAACCCCTTGCCGAACCGATGGAGACCAGGCGAGAGGCAGGGCCGCCTCTGCACATTGAGCGGGCATTCGTCGAACAGCCGCCATTTCAGGACCGCGATTCGCCGTCTAATTTTGAACATAGTCGGTGAAGCCTTGGTAAACCGCGCGTTGAGGGCGGCCATTTTCATCATGCGCTGTACACGTAGAGGTGTGCGCAAAACGCATGTTGGCGCTTTTCGTGGCACGATTTGCGTGTCAACATTGCTTCCTCATTCGACGGGAGGGCCGCAATGCGCTGGTGTGTCTCGATCGGGGCTGTGCTTGTCGCGGGAGCGATAGCCGGGGCGGACGTTGCGGGTGTGGCCGCGCCGAACCCAAGTTTGCAACGTGCCGACGCCAGGGAAGCGACGGTCGACGTCGAACTGGTACTGGCGGTCGACGTGTCCTATTCGATGGACATGGACGAACTGGCGGTCCAGCGCGAAGGCTACGCCCAGGCCATCGTGTCGAAGGATTTCCTGCAGGCTCTCAAAACCGGCCCGCACGGCAAGATCGCGGTGACCTATTTCGAGTGGGCCGCATCGACTGACCAAAAAATCATCATTCCCTGGCGGGTGATCGACGGACCGGAAACGGCGGATGCCGTGGCCGCCGAGATCATGAAGACGCCGATCCGCCGGGCTTCACGCACCTCGATTTCCGGCGCCATCAATTTCGCGATGCCGCTGTTCGAGGAGAATCAGTATCGCGGGCTGCGGCGCGTGATCGATATTTCCGGTGATGGTCCCAACAACAACGGCAGCCCGGTGACCCTGGCGCGCGATACCGCGCTAGAGAAGGGCATCATCATCAACGGCCTGCCGATCATGGTGAAGGAGCCGTCGTTTTCCACCATGGATATCGAGAATCTCGATTTGTATTACGAAGACTGCGTGATCGGCGGTCCCGGGTCGTTCGTGGTCACCATCAAGGACCGCGAAAAATTCAAGGAAGCGATCCGTACCAAGCTGGTGCTGGAAGTCGCCGGCCGCCCCCCCGAGCGCAGGGTGATCCCGGCAGCCGGCAAGGACCCAAGGGTCAACTGCATGATCGGCGAGAAGATCTGGCAGGACCGGTGGGGGCGGTAGCATCTCAACGCTACAGGCGTGGTCCCGGCCTTGAGCCGGGACAAGAACCCCTGGCTTGGCTGACGATGGAAGGTATCTGCTTCAGCGCAAAAACGCGGCGACACGGCGTATGGTCCCGGCTCAAGGCCGGGACGGCGTGGTGAGAGCGGTTACAGGAAACCGCCCGGACTTACTTCCTGAAACTCGCCACCAACTCCACATGCGGGGTGTGGCGGAACTGGTCGACCGGAGTGACGGTCTCGAGCCGGTAACCGCCGTCGATCAGGATCCGCGCGTCGCGGGCAAAGGTCGCGACGTTGCACGACACCGCCACCACCAGCGGAATCCCGCTGGCCGCCAGCTTTTGGACTTGCGCTTGCGCGCCCTGCCGCGGCGGGTCGAACACCACGGCGTCGTAGCCGCGCAGTTCCTGCGGCATCAGCGGGCGCCGGAACAGATCGCGGGCTTCCGCCGAGATCGGCTTTAGGCCTGGGGTTGCCATCGCCGCCTTGCGCAGCGCATCGACCGCGGGCTCGTCGCTGTCGAATGCCGCGATCCGGGCCTTCGTGCCAAGCCGCAGCGCGAACGGCCCGACGCCGCAAAACAGGTCGGCAATGTGCTTGGCGCGCTTGCAATGCGCCAGCACCAGCGCCGCCAGCGCTTCCTCGCCGGCGGCCGTCGCCTGCAGGAACGTGCCCGGCGGCAGCGTCAGCTGCGCCGCGCCGATTGCGATCATCGGCGGGCTGCGCATCAGTACCAGTTCGCCATGACGGGTCAGCCGCGCCAGGCCGTGCTGCTCGGCGATACGTGAGAGGGTCGCGATCAGTGCCGCCGGCAGCGGCCCGGAGCCCCTGACATCGACATCGAGGCCGTTGCTGGCCGCGGTGACTTGAATGTCGAGCGGCTTCTGAACCGGCTTGAGCACCTCGGTCAGTGCCCATGCCGCCTCGAGGGCGCCGTCGAGCGCCGGGTCGAGGATCGGGCAGTGGTCGATGGGCACGATGTCGTGGGAGCCGGCCGCGGCAAATCCGACCTTGAGCACGTCGTGGGTCCCTCTGCGGGCATGCACGACGATACGGCGCCGCCCGGCGCCATGGGCGTCGATCAGCGGATCGACGTTGCCGGCAATATTGGCCTGCGCCAGCGTGGTGACCACCAGATCGCGCTTCCAGGCCTGGTAGTGCGCGCTTTGCCAGTGCTGAATGGCGCAGCCACCACAGACGCCGAAATGCGGGCAGAACGGTGCAATTCGCTCTGGGCTCGCGAGCTCGACCTGCAGCAGGCGCCGGCGGTCGGGGTGGCCGGTCACCTCTGCGGTATCGACGACCTCGCCGGCGAGCGTATACGGCACGTAAACCGGATGTCCGCCGGCGATGGTGACGCCGTCGCCAAAATGGCCGACGTGGTCGATGGTGAGGCGGTCAACCACGGCGCGCGCCCATGAAGAACTCGATATTGCCGTCGCCGCCGGCGATGCTTGACGGAAACACCTCGATGTTCTCGCAGCCCTGCGCCCTGGCGAAAGCGACGATATCGTCGCACACCGCCTGGTGGACTGCGGCGTTGCGGATGATGCCGTTCTTCGAATGCTTTCGCGGGGCCTCGAATTGCGGCTTGATCAGCGCCAACAGGTGCGTCGGTGCAGCCGCCAGCGACAGCGCGACCGGCAGAACGGCTTTCAGGGAAATGAAGCTGACGTCGATCACCACCACGTCCGGTCGAGCCGGCAGCCGCTTGTTCTCGAAGGCGCGGATATCGGTTTCCTCGAGCGAGACGATTTTTGGATGGCCGTGCAGTGACGGATGCAACTGGCTGCGCCCGACATCGACGGCAAACACCAGGCTGGCACCATTGGCCAGCAGCACCTCGGTGAAGCCCCCGGTCGATGCCCCGACGTCGAGGCAGACGTGGTTCTCGATCTCGATCGGGTAAAGCTCCAGCGCACCGGACAGCTTGACGCCGCCGCGCGACACGAACGGATGCGCCGGTTGCGCCTGCAGCTCGGCGTTGACTGCGACGTTTTCCGACGGCTTGGTGACCGGTCTGCCGCCGGCGGTCACCAAGCCGGCCTCGATCGCAGCCTGGGCCCGGGCCCGGCTTTCGAACAGGCCGCGTTCGACCAGCAGCAGGTCCGCGCGCTTGCGCAGCGAAGGCGGTGCAGAGCCGGGCTTTGCCAAGATTCAACTCGATCGTGGTGGGATGAGCAGCATGCGCGCCGCGGCGAGGCGAACGCATTCCTCGAACGAGGCCATGTCATGCCAGACGTCGTCCGGCGGCCGTCGCGGCGTCACCAATGCGCAGCCGAGCAGTTCGAGCGCATGGATCATCATCAGGTTGTCACTCAGGCCGAAATTTTCAACGGTCAGGTCCAACGCGTCCGTCAGTTGGCCATTGCTGGATGTCACTGCGGTGAACTTGGCGGCGCGATCGGCATAATGCGAGGGGTCGTTGGAGTATCCGAGGCAGAATTTTCCCCGTCCGGCCATATAGCCGAGTTCGTAAACCGTGCCGGCATCGGCGCCGGGGCCGCGAAATGGCGTCAGATTGGCGATGATCGCGTCGGCGTCGTGCATCATGGCCTCGTTGCCATGGAAGATCTGCCGCGAGGCATCCGGGGCGGAGAGGTCGACGGTGTTGTCCAGCGGATAAAGTCCGATCAGTCCGTGGCGCGCGCACACCTCGACCTTGCGGCGCCCGACTTCGAGGGCGTCCGGCAGGAATACGTCGGGGCCGGCAAGATAGATTTTCGGCATGATCGCTCATTCCGGGCGCGCCACGGCGCGCCCCGGATCGGCGGACAGTTTGCCCTCAGGCGAGCTTGACCGTCTCGCTCTTGAAGTCCTTGCCGAGTACCTCGAACACCTTGGTGACGATGGCCTTGGCGTCGAGCCCGGCGCGGGCGTACATCGCGGTCGGCGAATCGTGGTCGAGGAACACGTCCGGCAGCACCATCGAGCGCATCCGCAGTCCCCCGTCGAGCATGCCATGATCGGCCAGCGCCTGCATCACGTGCGAGCCGAACCCGCCGATCGAGCCTTCCTCGATGGTGAGCAGGATCTCGTGCTCGCGGGCGAGCTTGAGGATCATGTCGAGATCGAGCGGCTTCATGAAGCGGGCGTCGGCGATGGTGGTCGACAGGCCGTGGGCGGCGAGTTCATCGGCGGCCTTTTCGCACTCGGCGAGGCGGGTGCCGAACGACAGCAGCGCCACCTTGCTGCCCTCGCGGATGATGCGGCCCTTGCCGATTTCCAGCGGAATGCCGACTTCCGGCATGTCGACGCCGCGGCCCTCGCCGCGCGGATAGCGCAGCGCGCTGGGCCGGTCGTTGATCGCGACCTGGGTCGCCACCATGTGCACCAGCTCGGCCTCGTCGGAGGCGGCCATGATGACGAAGCCGGGCAGGCAGCCGAGATACGCGTTGTCGAACGATCCGGCATGGGTGGCGCCGTCGGCGCCGACCAGGCCGGCGCGATCGATGGCGAAGCGCACCGGCAGGCCCTGGATCGCCACGTCGTGGACGATCTGGTCGTAGCCGCGCTGCAGGAAGGTCGAATAGATCGCGCAGAACGGCTTGAAGCCCTCGGTGGCAAGGCCGGCGGCGAAGGTCACCGCATGCTGTTCGGCGATGCCGACGTCGAAGGTGCGCGCCGGAAAGGCCTTGGCGAAAATGTCGATCCCGGTGCCCGACGGCATCGCCGCGGTGATGCCGACGATCTTGTCGTCCTTCTGGGCTTCCTTGACCAGGCTCGCCCCGAACACGTTCTGATAGGACGGCGCATTCGGCTTGGCCTTGGCCTGGGCGCCGGTGGCGACGTCGAACTTGACCACGGCGTGGTACTTGTCGGCGGACGCCTCGGCCGGGCCATAGCCCTTGCCCTTCTGGGTGACGACGTGAACCAGGATCGGGCCGGTCTCCATGTCGCGGACGTTCTTCAGCACCGGCAGCAAATGGTCGAGATTGTGGCCGTCGATCGGGCCGACGTAATAGAAGCCGAGTTCCTCGAACAGCGTGCCGCCGCCGACCATGAAGCCGCGGGAATATTCCTCGACCCGGTTGGCGCGGTCGGCCAGCACCTTCGGCAGGCGCTTGTTGATCTGCTTGGCGGCCTCGCGCAGCGAGCGATAGGTCTTGCCCGAATACAGCCGCGACAGGTAGGCCGACATCGCGCCGACCGGCGGGGCGATCGACATGTCGTTGTCGTTGAGGATGACGATCAGCCGCGAATTCATCGCGCCGGCGTTGTTCATCGCCTCATAGGCCATGCCCGCCGACATCGCGCCGTCACCGATCACGGCGATAACGTTGTTCTTGCCGCCGTTGAGGTCGCGCGCAACCGCCATGCCGAGGCCGGCGGAGATCGAGGTCGATGAATGCGCGGCACCGAACGGATCGTAGTCGCTCTCGGAGCGCTTGGTGAAGCCGGAAAGTCCGCCGCCGGTGCGCAGCGTGCGGATGCGGTCGCGGCGGCCGGTCAGGATCTTGTGCGGGTAGGCCTGGTGGCCGACGTCCCAGATCAGGCGGTCGCGGGGGGTGTCGAAGATATAATGGATCGCCGTCGTCAGCTCGACGACGCCGAGGCCGGCGCCGAAATGCCCGCCGGTCACCGACACGGCGTCGATGGTTTCCTGGCGCAGCTCATCGGCGACCTGTCTGACCTGTTCGATCTTGAGCCGGCGCAAATCGTCCGGAGTGCGGATGGTATCGAGCAGCGGCGTTTTACTAAAATCGGTCACGGCGGTATCCAATTGTCATGTCAGAAGATGTCTGGCGAGGGAGGCTGATGGTTCAGCAGCAAGATCCTGCCCGATCGGTGTCTCCTGAGCTGGGAAGTCTGTTTCGGAACTCTAAATTGGGCTCCGGTCGATGGCGGTGATCTATATCACCCTTTTCAGCCCCGTCCTTTGGAACAGTTTTGTGAGCTGTATGAAGCGCTTAACAACGTTAACAGCCGGCGAGGCCGTGCCGTTGCGGGCGCATAGTTCTAGACCCTTTACACCAAAGCTGCAGCCAACGCCAACCGGCCAGCCGGTTGGCTCGCATGGCGTCGCGAGGCGGCCCAGCCCGCGGCGGCCAATTATCTAGCTATCGGGCGGGCTGTTGGTTCCATCTGTTCGGCGGGCCTGATAGATGAATTTGCCGCGGTTTCGAGCCTTTTCCAGGCTCCTTCACGCACCGCGGCGTCGCCGGTGGCCAGCGCCAGCGCCGCCGTCGGGTCGGCCATGCGCTCCCGCAGCGGCACCGGGCCGCAGACGATCATGAAGAAATCGTAGGGGTGCGGGCGTTCGTTCGCCATCACGAATTGGAAGTGAACGCGGAAGAACTGCCAGCGGAAGCGGTTGTAGTTCTCTGGTTTGATGATGTCGCGGAACCTGACCGGTACGACGGTGGGGTTGCGGCGCAGGGCGCCGACGTCGATGCCATGGCCGGCGATCGGGTCGAACGGATGAAAATTCATCACGTCCTTGCGCGATTGACAGTCGATCCAGTCGATCGATGGCTCGATGGCCAGCCGGCGCAGGTGCTCGCGAAAATCCGACGCCGCGGCATGGAACCCGACGATCGGCAGATTTCCACCGATCGTCAGCAGCAGGACGCGCGGTCCGTGGCGGCCAAGCTCCGGGTCGAGCTCGAGCGCCCGCGCCACGATCTCGGCACCGAGGAAAGAGCCTGAGCTGTGGCCGACCACCACGATCTCCTCGGCCGCGGTCGAGCTTGCGACGTGCACCAGATGCCGGGCGAAACGGTCGATCCGGGCATCCCATTCCGACCGCCCACGGTGGGAGAATTGCCAGGTGAAGATGGTGTCGGACAGCAGGTACAGCAGATAGGTCAGGTTCTCGGTATATTTGAGGATGGCGACCAGCGCCGCGACAAACACCACGCCGGCGGCCGCGATCGGCACCAGCCCGGACAGGCCCAGCGCTCGCAGGCCGGCCCACAGTGCCAGCGCGATAACGAGCGAAGCGATGGCTTCGACGAACAGCAGAAAATGCGGATAGCTGATGAAGGTCGCAAAGCGCCAATGCGCCCGCCAGAACCGCGCGATGGTTCCCGAAAACACCAGCCGCCAGTAGATCGCCATGGCGAGAGCGACAGTCCGCCAGATCGGCCATTCGAGGTCGCGCTGGATCAGGTCTTCCCAGCGCAGGAAATCGTAATCCGTTCGGGTCTGCCAGTCGTCGCCCCGGGTCTCGATGGTCCAGGAGGCGGTTTCGCCGTCTGCCGAGCTGTCCGGCCGACTGATGGCCGCGGTGAGCTGGTAAAGCCTGCCAAACTTGCGCAGCTCGGTGCGAAACATGCGGTAATACTGCGCGAGGCCGCGCGGATCGTATCCCTGCACATAGATGATATGGCGGTGCTGAACGCGCACAATGTTCCCCGGACTGACAGCGCACTATATCAGCCGGCGCGACAGGCCAAGCGTTAAATCGGACGGGGGACCGTCTGACGCATGCCTTCGCGGACTGGACGACAACTCCCCGATGAGCGTTGTCTCCCCGTCACTGAACGTCGAGGGGCTCGGTGCCTGCGGCCTGGCCATTGGCGTCGGTGGTAATTTTGTCGACCCGTGCTTCGGCCTGGCGCAACAGCTCTTCGCAGCGCCGCTTCAGGGCCTCGCCGCGCTCGTAAATGGCCACCGATTCCTCGAGCGGCACCTTGCCGTCTTCGAGGCGCTTGACGATGGTCTCAAGTTCTTCGATGGCGCGCTCGAAGCTCAGTTTCTTGACGTCGACGTGGTTATTTTCGGCCATACTGTGTCCGTGTCCCTGATGCGCTTCCATCCGGCGCAGACTCAAGAATAGGTTTGAGGGCGTATTGTGGCGGGGATTTATGCGCCCATCAACGCGCCGACATGCGCGGCCACCGATTCCTTGAGGCCTTGCAGGTCATAACCGCCTTCGAGCACCGAGACAATCCGCCCATTGGCGCTCGCGTCGGCGACATCCATCAGCTTGCGCGTGACCCAGTCGAAATCCTCGGCCTTGAGATTGAGCGAAGCCAGGGGATCGCGGTAATGGCCGTCGAAGCCGGCGGAGATGACGATCAGTTCCGGCGCGAATTTCCGCAAGCTGGGCAGGATGACATTGTCGAACGCGGCGCGGAATTTGGCGCCGCCATCCTCCGATGCCAGCGGCGCATTGACGACGGTGTCGTGCTCGCCGCGCTCGCCCGCGGCGCCGGTGCCGGGAAACAGCGGCATCTGGTGGGTGGAGCAATACATCACGGTGCGATCGGCCCAGAAGATATCCTGGGTGCCGTTGCCATGGTGGACGTCGAAATCGACCACCGCGGCGCGGCCGATGCCATACTTGCGCTGGGCATGGCGGGCCGCGATCGCGGCATTGTCGAAGAAGCAGAAGCCCATCGGCTTGTTGATCTCGGCGTGGTGACCGGGTGGCCGCATCGCGACAAAAGCGTTGGCGACGCTGCCCGACATCACGGCATCAGTGGCCGCCACAGCGCCGCCGACGCCGCGCATCACGGCTTCCCACGTACCCGGCGACATCGAGGTGTCGCCGTCGAGATAGATCAGACCGCTCGAGGGAGCGATGTGCCTCAATTCGTCGATGTAATGGGCGTCGTGGCAGAGCCCGACCATGTCGAGATCGCCCTCCGGTGCTTCGCCGCGCTGCAGCGAGCCAAAACGGTCTTCGCCCAGCACCTGCGCCACCGCCCGCAACCGGTCGGCGCGTTCGGGATGACCCGGCGGGGTTTCGTGACCAAGACCAGCAGGATGGCTAAGCAGAAGCGTGGGCATGCAATGCTCCGCGCGCCGAACGCGCGCATTTGACCGGACGCTAACCTAGTTGGTTCCGGGGCGTTCCGAAAGGGGCGTGGATCGCTGATCCGCGGGCCTAATTCTGCCGCACGATCCGGTCGGTCGCGACTGGCGCCACCGGGCTGTTGCTCCTGAAATAGCCGTAGAGCGCGTCGACGTCGTAGGTGCCGATCTGCTGGTCGACACCCTCCTTCAGCGCGGTGAAGCCGTCGCCGCCGACCGCGAGATAATTGTTCACCGTGACGCGATAGGGCTTGAGCGGATTGATGACCGCTCCGTCGAGCATCATCCGCTCGGGCACCACGCGGCTGCCGAACGGCGCGGCATTATCCCACGCATAGGCGAACCCCTTCGATGGGTGCAGGATCCGTGGGCGTTTCGAATCGAGCCATTGCTGTTCCAGCATCGCCCTGATCTGCGCGCCGCTCAGCGTCATCGTCACCAGCTGGTTGCGGAATGGCTGGGCGGCGAAAAGATCGGCGTAGCTGACCGCGCCGTCCGGCCGCATCACGATGTCGCTGCGGACGCCGCCGGGATTGGTGAAGGCGATCACCGCGCCGCCATTGGCCGGCGCACTGGTGGCCACCAGTTGCGCGTCGGCAACGATGTCGCCGAGCACGCTTTCGCCGGCGTCGTTCTGCGCGCGGGTCAGCGTCTGCGTCACCGATCCGGCGACACGGTCGCCGATCGGGCCGGAAAGCTTTTCATAGGCTTCGATCAGCGCGGTCTGCTCGGGATCGCGGGCATAGCTGCCGCTGCGCACGATCACGTTGTCGGCCCTGGCGCTGATGACATCGCGGGTAACCGGGTCGAGCTTCAGGTCGATTGACGTGACGATGGTGCCGTATTTGTCGCCGCTAGTGACCAGGCGGCCGTCGATGTCGCAGGTATAGGCACGATGGGTGTGGCCGCTGACCACCACGTCGACAGCCTTGTCGAGCTTGCCGACGATGTCGACGATCGGACCGGAGATGCCGGGGCATTCGTTATAGTCACCGGTCGGCCAGCCGCCTTCATGGATCAGCACCACGATCGCCTCGACGCCGCGCGCCTTCAACTCCGGCACCAGCGCGTTCACCGTATCCGCCTCGTCCGTGAATTCGAGGCCGGCGATACCCACGGGCGAGACGATCCCGGCGGTGCCCTTCAATGTCAGGCCGATGAAGGCGATGGGAATGCCGTCGAAAGAGCGGATCTCGTAAGGCGGAAAAACCGGTTTGCCGCTGTTCCGGTCAATGGTGCTGGCGGCAAGGTAATGGAATTTTGCGCCTTCAAAGCGATGCGGCCCCTGGCAGCCGTCGACCGGATGACAGCCGCCATTCTGCATCCGCAGCAATTCGTCCCTGCCTTCGTCGAATTCGTGATTGCCGACCGAGGCGATCTGCAGCCCCATCAGCGACAGCGATTCGATCGTCGGCTCGTCGTGGAACATCGCCGACAGGAACGGGCTCGCGCCAATCAGGTCGCCGGCCGCCACGAAAATCGAGTTCTTGTGGTCGGCGCGCAGCTGCTTCACCAGCGTCGCCATCTGCTCGGCTCCGCCGGCGGGCACGGTGATCCGTCTGGTCTTGTCGGCGGGGTCGGCGATCATGATGCCGCCGGGTGGCGGCTTCAGATTGCCGTGGAAGTCGTTGATGGCAAGAACCCGGACCTCGACCGGGGAGGCGGGCGTCTGTGCGGCGGCGGCGCTCAGGATCAGCGGCGCGGCGAGCGCCGCGCAACAGGCGAAATCAAGAAATCTCTCGGACCGCACTCGCGCCTCACAATGCGAAATCGCCGCTGTTCATGGCCGACGGCGAATATAGCATCCAGCTTTGCGATTGATATGGCCCGCAAGATCTTGATTTTCGGTGACTGACGTCCTTTGTCCTGCCTCAGGCGACCTTGGCCTCGTCGTCCGCCTCATCCTCGTCTTCGTCTTCATCCTCCTCGCCTTCTTCGTCGTCTTCCGCGGCGATGTGGGCCATTTCCAGCACCGCCAGCGGCAGCGTCTCGCGGAACAGATCGCCTTCGTCGCCCATCCAAACGCATGCCACCGTATCCTCGTGGACTTCCGCCACCGTCACCGGATGACCACCGGACTTCAGGATGACGACGTCGCCTGGTTGAAGATCCATGATCGGCTCCTTCACTGGGTTGATGTGAGGAGCAACCTATCGCTTCGTCATGACAGATCGATCACGGCCATTTCACCTCCGGCGGCATCGAGGAGAGGATCGAATCGACGTTGCCCCCGGTCTTCAGGCCGAAAATGGTGCCGCGGTCGTACAGCAGGTTGAATTCCACGTAGCGTCCCCGCCGGATCAATTGCTCCTCGCGGTCGTCCGCAGTCCATGCCATGTCGAAATTGCGCCGCACCAGGTCCGGATAGATCTTCAGGAATGCGCGGCCGACATCCTTTGTGAAGGCGAGGTCGGCGTCCCAGTCGCCGCTGTCGTGCCAGTCATAGAAGATGCCGCCGATGCCGCGGGCCTCCTTGCGATGCGGCAGGTAGAAATATTCGTCGCACCACGTCTTATATTTCTCATAAGGCGCGATCGCGGCATGGGCATCGCAGGCGGCCCGCATGGCGGCGTGAAACGCCAGCGTGTCCGGGTCGTCCTGGGTTCGCCTGCGCTCGAGCACCGGCGTCAGGTCAGCACCGCCGCCGAACCAGGCCTTGGTGGTGACGACGAAACGGGTGTTCATGTGCACCGCTGGAATGTTCGGATTGCGCATGTGCGCGATCAGCGAAATCCCCGACGCCCAGAATTGCGGGTCCTCGGCCGCGCCGGGAATCTGTCCGCGAAACTCCGGCGCGAATTCGCCGTGCACGGTCGAGCAATGCACGCCGACCTTTTCGAACAGCCGGCCGCGCATCACCGACATCACGCCGCCGCCGCCATGTCCGCCGCCGTGATCGGTGCGATCCCATGGGGTGCGCACGAAGCGGCCGGGGCTGCCTGGATGGAGCGCCGCCGGGGCGTCATCCTCGAGCCGCTCAAAGGCGCCGCAGATATCGTCGCGCAGCGCCTCGAACCAGGCCCGCGCCCGCGCCTTGCGCTCGTCGATGACAGGGGTGTCCATGGTCGATGCCTATTGCTGGGGGCCGTAATAAGTACAGCTCTCGTAACAGCTGTCGCGGTGGACGCTGACCCGCGTTACCTGGCCGGCATGCGCGACGCGCTCCCAGATGAAGCGCGTCAGGTTTTCCAGCGTCGGAGGGCCAAGCGCCTCGATCTTGTTGAGGAACTTGTGATCCAGCGACTTCCGCACGTCGGCCAAGGCGCGATCGAGCAGGCCGAGATCGGTCACCATGCCGGTGACCGGATCGGCGATGCCGCGGATCGTCACTTCGGAACGGAATGAGTGGCCGTGGATTTCCTCGCTGGCTTCCCCCAGCGTGGTGCCGGGCAGGGCGTGCGCGGCCTCGAATTTGAACGCTTTTGTCAGTTCCCACATATCACGCTCTGCTGTTGTCGTTTCATCGGATGCCCAGCGTCTTGTGTGTCTGCAGGCTGAGCCGCCATTGCGGATGGCGCAGGCAATAATCGACCACGTCGGCGGTGTTCCGTATGACATCCGGGCCATCCATCGGCTGCAGCGAGAAGCGCTCGAAGCCAAGATCGGCGAATTCGTCCGGGCTGGCCCCCGGCTGCGGATAGATCAGCTTGAGCTCGTGGCCCTGCCGGATCTGCAACTCCGTGCCGGCCTTCGGGCTGACGCAGATCCAGTCGAGGCCCCGTGGTGCTGCAATGGTGCCGTTGGTCTCGACGCCGATGGCGAAATCACGCGCATGCAGCGCATCGACCAGGTCGGCGTCGACCTGCAGCAGCGGCTCGCCGCCGGTCAGCACCACGTAGCGGTGATCGGCGCCCGCCCATTGTGCGGCGATGGTGTCGGCGAGCTGGTCCGCGGAGACATAGCGTCCGCCCAGCGTGCCGTCGGTGCCGACGAAATCGGTGTCGCAGAACCGGCAGGTCGCGCTGGCGCGGTCCTGCTCGCGGCCGCTCCACAGGTTGCAGCCGCTGAACCGGCAGAATACCGCCGCACGGCCGGCATGGGCGCCTTCGCCTTGCAAAGTCAGGAAGATTTCCTTCACCGCATAACTCAAGACACCGTCTCCTGGATCCCTGATCGGGTCTGCCGCAGCGCTTCGCCGAGCGCCATGGCCGCCGCCATGGCGACATTGAGCGAGCGCAGGCCGGGCTGGATCGGGATCAGCAGCCGCGTGTCGGCCGCGGCGACGACCTCGTCGGGGACGCCGGCGGATTCCCGGCCGAACAGCAGGATGTCGTCAGTCGCGAAGCGATGATCAAGATAGGGCACCGCGGCCTTGGTCGAGAACAGCACCAGCCGGCCGCCGCCGGCCGCGCGCCAGTGCTCGAATTGCGACCAGGAGTCGTGACGCACGATCGTCACCTGGTCGAGATAATCCATTCCCGATCGGCGGAAGTGGCGATCGGAGACCGGAAAGCCTGCCGGTTCGATGATATGGGCCTCGACCTTCAGGCAGGCGCAGAGCCGTAGAATCGTCCCGGTGTTCTGGGGAATGTCGGGCTGGAAAAGCGCGATCCGCATGCGGCGATGGCCCTCCCGGTCCACATGAAATGTCAGGAAGAATTCCTGCCATGCGCGGTTTTAGTGCATTGCACGAAAGGGAGCCGATAGCGGGCTTGCGCTCAATCGGCAAGGGTGCCAATAGAACGATTCTGGACTGCGTGTTCCGCCGGATTGGCGGGGACAGGCGGTCCTTCTGCCGCCGCGGGGGTCGCGGGCGCCGGCAGCCTCTTCCGGTCGCACGCATGGGCTATCGGGGGCGGTTCCACCGGCCGCAGGATGAGAAAGGGCTTGGAATCGTGACGACAGCGTCTTCGGCGGAACCGACACGCCGTGATTTCCTTTTTGTGGCAACAGGAGCCGCGGCCGCGGTAGGCGCCGCCGCCGTTGTCTGGCCGCTGGTGTCCCAGATGAACCCGGATGCCTCGACCATTGCGGCCGGCGCGCCCATCGAAGTCGACCTGGCCCCGATCGCCGAAGGCCAGGACATCAAGGTGTTCTGGCGCGGCAAGCCGATCTACATCAGCCATCGCACCAAGAAGCAGATCGACGAGGCCCGCGCGGTCCCGGTTTCCAGCCTGCCCGATCCGCAGACCGACCAGTCGCGCGTCAAGGAGGGCCACGATCAGTGGCTCGTCGTCATCGGCATCTGCACTCATCTCGGCTGCATTCCGATCGCCCATGAAGGCAATTACGACGGCTTCTTCTGCCCCTGCCACGGCTCGCAATACGATTCCTCGGGCCGCATTCGCCAGGGTCCCGCGCCGGCGAACCTGCCCGTCCCGCCCTACGCCTTCGTCTCCGACACCAAGATCAAGATCGGCTGAGCCCCGGATTCCCCCGGGATCAAACCGATTGCGTCGCATCAATTCCTCAGGATCGCATCATGAGCGGACCATCCACCTACCAGCCGCAGAATTCCGTGTTGAAATGGTTTGAGCGGCGTCTGCCAATTATCGGATTGGTCCACTCCTCGTTCGTGGTCTATCCGACGCCGCGCAACCTGAACTACTGGTGGACGTTCGGCGGCATCCTCTCCTTCATGCTCGCGGTGCAGATCGTCACCGGCGTGATCCTGGCGATGCACTACACGCCCGAGGCCACCATGGCCTTCAATTCGGTGGAAGGCATCGTCCGCGACGTCAACTACGGCTGGCTGCTGCGCTACCTGCATTCCAACGGCGCGTCGATGTTCTTCATTGCCGTGTATATCCACATGTTCCGCGGCCTGTATTACGGGTCGTACAAGGAACCGCGCGAGGTGCTGTGGATCCTCGGCGTCATCATCTACCTCTTGATGATGGCCACCGGTTTCATGGGCTACGTGCTGCCGTGGGGCCAGATGAGCTTCTGGGGCGCCACCGTCATCACCAACCTGTTCTCCGCCGTGCCTTACTTCGGCGAGAGCATCGTCACCCTGTTGTGGGGCGGCTATTCGGTCGGCAACCCGACCCTGAACCGCTTCTTCTCGCTGCATTACCTGCTGCCGTTCGTCATCGCCGGCGTGGTCGTGCTGCACGTCTGGGCGCTGCATGTCGCCGGCCAGAACAATCCGGCCGGCGTCGAGCCGAAGACCGAAAAGGACACCGTGCCGTTCACGCCGCACGCCACCATCAAGGATGGCTTCGGGCTGGCCTGCTTCATGCTGTTCTACGCCTGGTTCGTGTTCTACATCCCGAACTTCCTCGGCGATCCCGACAACTACATTCCGGCCAACCCGGGCGTCACCCCGGCGCACATCGTGCCCGAATGGTACTACCTGCCGTTCTACGCCATCCTGCGCTCGATCCCGAGCAAGCTGTTCGGCGTCATCGCGATGTTCGGCGCCATCCTGATCCTGGCCTTCCTGCCCTGGCTCGACTCGGCCAAGACCCGGTCGTCGCGCTATCGTCCGCTGGCCAAGCAGTTCTTCTGGATCTTTGTCGCGGTCTGCGTGCTGCTCGGCTACCTCGGTGCGCAGCCGCCGGAAGGCATCTATGTCATCGCCGGCCGTATCCTGACGTTCTGCTACTTCGCCTACTTCCTGATCGTGCTGCCGCTGCTGGCCCGGATCGAAAAGCCGCGCCCGGTGCCGAATTCGATCGCCGACGACGTTCTCGCCAAGACCGGCACGCTGGCCAAGCCGATGGTGTCCACCGTGATCGTGCTGGCGGTCGCCGGTGCACTGTTCGCCGGCGGCACCGACAATGCCCGCGCCGCCGAGCATTCGGATTCGCCGAAATCGTTGTCCTGGTCGTTTGCCGGGCCGTTTGGCAAGTTCGATCGCGGCCAGTTGCAGCGTGGCTACAAGGTCTACAAGGAAGTCTGCTCCACCTGCCATGCGATGAGCCTGATGCACTTCCGCAATCTCGCCGATCCAGGCGGCCCGGAATTCTCGGTGGCGCAGGCGGCGGCGGTGGCGTCCGACTACAAGGTGCAGGACGGCCCCAACGACGCCGGCGACATGTTCGAGCGGCCGGGCCGGCTGGCCGACAAGTTCCCCTCGCCGTTCCCCAACGACAATGCCGCGCGCGCGGCGAACGGCGGCGCACTGCCGCCGGACCTGTCGCTGATCGCCAAGGCGCGGGGTTACGAGCGCGGCTTTCCGATGTTCCTGGTTGATGCGTTCACCCAGTTCCAGGAGAAGGGCCCGAATTACGTGAGCGCGCTGCTGCAGGGTTATGTCGATCCGGCGCCAAAGGACTTCGCCCTGCCGCAGGGGGCGTACTACAACACTTACTTCCCCGGCCACGCCATCAAGATGCCGAAGCCGCTGTCCGACGACCAGGTCACCTATGACGACGGCACGCCGCAGAAGCTCGATCAATATGCCAAGGACGTTTCAGCATTCCTGATGTGGACCGCAGAACCGCATCTGGTCGCGCGCAAGCGTCTCGGCGTCCAGGTCATGATCTTCCTCTTGATCTTCGCGGGCCTGATGTACTTCACCAAGAAGAAAGTATGGGCCAGCGCGCACTAAGCGCGTTGCCGCCAAGACTTCGAAAGAGCCCCTTCGGGGGCTTTTTTATTGCCTGGCCGAAAAGCGGCAGGGAAACGCTGTGATTGCCTTGTCATCACTCTGACGCCAAGATGGCGGCCAATCACGCACAACCCGCAAGCGGAGGACCTCCATGGGCACCAGCATCTCTTTCAAGCGGCCGGACGGCAAGGACGCCAACGGCTATCTGGCCAACGCGTCGAGCGCAAACGCGCCAGGGGTCGTGGTGATCCAGGAATGGTGGGGCCTGTCGGAGCAGATCAAGGGCCTGACCGATCGCTTCGCGCTGGCCGGCTTCGACGCGCTGGCGCCGGATCTCTACAACGGCAAGGTGGTGCCGTATCACGACACCGACGCCGCCAACAAGGAAATGGGCGCGCTGGACTTCATCGACGCCACCACCCAGACGGTGCGCGGCGCCGCGCAGTATCTGGCGCGCAACGGCGCCAGGGTCGGGCTGACCGGCTTCTGCCTGGGCGGCGCCGTCACCGTGATCGGCGCCTGCAAGGTACCGGAACTGGCGGCTGGCGTGGTGTTCTACGGCATCCCGCCGGAAGCCGCCGCCAAGCCGGCGGATGTCCGGATTCCGCTGCAGGCCCATTTCGCCACCCGCGACGACTGGTGCACGCCGGCGCTGGTCGACGGCTTCGAGAAGGCACTGAAGGCCGCCGGCAAGGATGCCGAAATCTTCCGCTACGAGGCCGACCACGCCTTCGTCAACGAACAGCGCGCCGCGGTGCATGACCGCCAGGCCGCCGAACTGGCCTGGGGGAGGGCGACGGCGTTTTTCAAGAAGCATCTGGGGTGAGCTGGCGGTTTTGAGCCGCAGAGTTGCCCGCGCGCAAAGCGCGCTCTCTCCCCCCTTGTTGGAGAGGGGGTTCTCCAAGCGCGGAGATCGATGTTCGTAGCCACCCCCCTCCCTATCTCTCCCCCACAAGGGGGGAGGGAACGCTCAGTGCCGGTTGGTGCGCTCCGGATTGAAACCGCTCCTCCCTTGACCTGCCGCCCCCGCCATGATGACTTGCCGCCCATGAGCACCGCTGTCCGCCCTTCCCGTCTCTGGTGGCGCACCTCTTAAGAGGTGGCCGGTGCGATTTTTTGTTTCCCAATCGTCGAAGGCCGTCATCGCAGTGCGACGGTCTTCTCGTTTGTCCTGTGTGGCGTACCTCCGGCAAGTTTCGTAAGAGGATCACATGAACAGGACCGTTTTCTCGCTGCCCCCCTATGAGGACTACCGCTCCGCCGCCGGCCTCGACGTGTCGCGGTCGGTCGAGCAGTTCACCGGCGGTACCCGCCTCGATGACCTGATCGAGCTGTTGGATCGCCGCCGCGGCGTCGTGCTGTCGTCCGGCACCACGGTGCCCGGGCGCTATGAGAGTTTTGACCTCGGCTTTGCCGATCCGCCGCTGCGGCTGGAAACCACCGGCTTTGCGTTTTCGCTCCAGGCCCTCAACCCGCGCGGCGAGGCGCTGATCGCCTTCCTCGGCGACACGCTGCGCGAGCCCTGCGTGGTGGTGACCGAAAACAGCGCAGGCCGGCTTGCCGGGCACATCGTGCGCGGCGAGGCGCCGGTCGAGGAGGACCAGCGCACCCGGCGCGCCAGCATGATGTCGCTGGTACGCGATCTGATCGCCGTGCTCGGCTCGCCGAACGACCCGCTGCTCGGCCTGTTCGGCGCCTTCGCCTATGACCTGGTGTTCCAGATCGAGGACCTCAAGCAGAAGCGCGCCCGCGAGAGCGACCAGCGCGACATCGTGCTGTATATCCCCGATCGCCTCCTGGCCTATGACCGCGCCACCGGCCGCGGCGTGGTCCTGAACTACGAGTTCGCCTGGAAGGGCAAGTCCACCAAGGGCCTGCCGCGCGAGACGCCGGAAAGCGTCTATGCGAAGACTCCGCGCCAGGGTTTCGCCGACCACGCCGCCGGCGAATACCAAGGCGTGGTGGAGAAGGCCCGCGCCGCGTTCGCGCGCGGCGATCTGTTTGAGGCGGTGCCCGGACAGCTGTTCGCCGAGCCCTGCGAGCGATCGCCGGCCGAAGTGTTCCAGCGGCTGTGCCGGATCAACCCGTCGCCCTATGGCGCGCTGATGAACCTCGGCGACGGCGAGTTTCTGGTCGCCGCATCGCCTGAAATGTTTGTAAGGTCCGACGGCCGCCGGGTGGAAACCTGCCCGATCTCCGGCACCATCGCCCGCGGCGTCGATGCCATCGGCGACGCCGAGCAGATCCGCCAGCTCTTGAATTCGGAGAAGGACGAATTCGAGCTCAACATGTGCACCGACGTCGACCGCAACGACAAGGCGCGGGTCTGCGTGCCCGGCACCATCAAGGTGCTGGCGCGGCGGCAGATCGAGACCTACTCGAAGCTGTTTCACACCGTCGATCACGTCGAGGGCATTTTGCGCCCGGGCTTCGATGCGCTGGATGCGTTCCTCACCCACGCCTGGGCGGTGACGGTGACCGGCGCGCCGAAACTGTGGGCGATGCAGTTCGTCGAGGACAACGAGCGCTCGTCGCGGCGCTGGTATGCCGGCGCCATCGGCGTCGTCACCTTCGACGGCGGCATCAACACCGGCATCACCATCCGCACCATCCGGATGAAGGACGGTCTCGCCGAAGTTCGCGTCGGCGCCACGCTGCTGTTCGACAGCGACCCGGTCGCCGAGGAGAAGGAATGCCAGACCAAGGCGGCGGCGCTGTTCCAGGCGCTGCGCGGCGATCCGCCGAAGCCGCTGTCGGCGTTTGCGCCGGATGCTTCCGGCTCCGGCAAGCGGGTGCTGCTGATCGATCACGACGACAGCTTTGTCCACATGCTGGCCGACTATTTCCGCCAGGTCGGCGCCAGCGTCAGCGTGGTGCGCTACATCCACGCCCAGCAGATGCTCAAGCAGAACAGCTACGATCTGCTGGTGCTGTCGCCGGGTCCCGGCCGGCCGGAGGATTTCGGCATCGCCAAGACCATCGACACGGCACTTCAGAAGAAGCTGCCGGTGTTCGGCGTCTGCCTCGGCGTCCAGGCCATCGGCGAGTATTTTGGCGGCCAGCTCGGCCAACTGACCCAGCCCGCCCATGGTCGCCCCTCGCGGGTCCAGGTCCGCGGCGGAAAACTGATGCAGAACCTGCCCAATGAGATCGTGATCGGGCGCTATCATTCGCTTTATGTCGAGCGCGAAGGCATGCCCGATGTGCTAAAGGTCACCGCGAGCACCGAGGACGGCGTCGCGATGGCGATCGAACACACCACCTTGCCGGTCGGTGGCGTGCAGTTTCACCCGGAATCGCTGATGTCGCTCGGCGGGGACGTGGGCCTGCGTATCGTCGAGAACGCCTTCCGGCTCGGCGACACAACGACGGTTTCCAAGGACGGTTTGACATGACGACTGCAGTTTTGAAAGAGCCCGTGATGACCCTCGAACACGATCTGAAGGCCGCCGTCCGCACCATCCCGGATTATCCCAAGCCGGGCATTCTGTTCCGCGACATCACCACGTTGCTCGGCGACGCCCGCTCGTTCCGCCGCGCGGTCGACGAACTGGTCCAGCCGTGGGCCGGGTTGAAGATCGACAAGGTCGCCGGAATCGAGGCGCGCGGCTTCATTATCGGCGGCGCGGTGGCGCATCAGCTCTCCGCCGGCTTCGTGCCGATCCGCAAGAAAGGCAAGCTGCCGCACACCACGGTACGCATCGCCTATTCGCTGGAATACGGCCTCGATGAGATGGAAATGCACGCCGACGCCATTCACGAGGGCGAGCGGGTGATCCTGGTCGACGACCTGATCGCCACCGGCGGCACCGCCGAAGGCGCCGTCAAATTGATGCGCCAGATCGGCGCCAACGTCGTCGCAGCGTGTTTCATCGTCGACCTGCCGGAGCTCGGCGGCGCCGCCAAGCTGCGCGCCATGGACGTCCCGGTGCGCACGCTCATGTCGTTTGAGGGGCATTGAGCTCTCTGGCACCTCGTCCCGCTTGCGGGGAGAGGCGTGTCCCGGCGAAGCCTTTTGGCGAAGCCGGATCGGCGCGAAGCGCCGGGTGAAGAGGCGTATCCGCGAGTCGGGCGACCGGGAGTCAGCAACTCCCTCGCCCCGCAAGCGGGGAGAGGGAGAAGAGCGGCTACGATCGCTCCAGACTCATGCTCAATTCGAGCTCCCGAAAACTCAAATAATTCGTCCGGATCCACTGATGCAATTCGGTGGATGAATCCTTTTCCGCCCGCAGATACCCGGTGAAAGAGAAATTCAGCCGGTCGATATAGGTCTTCAGGAAGGTCGGCAGTGCTCCGATGCGCAGCACGCGGCCGCGAGCGAAGGCGGGCGGCATCTCGCCCCGGACCACATATTCATTGTCGATGGTCACGAGTGAGTGGGCCGGGATCTGCGCCTCCAGCGTGGCATGGCCGCGCGCCGAGGTGCGGTCGGTGTCGGCAACGAACAGGATCACTGGCACGATGCCGCGCCGCGCGGCTTCCTTCATGAAGCCGATCTCGCCCGTCATGGTGTAGAATTCGTCGAAGGCGTGATAGCCGAGGTCGATCACCTTGTGCACGCCGTCGTTGACGATCAGCCGGTCCATCAGCGACATGGTGCTGAACGTGTCCATGACGTCGGCGGTCTCGACGAGCTTCGGCAGGTAGTCGAGTAGCGTCGGTTCCTTCAGGTTGATGTCGAAAGCCGTCACCACGTTGTATTTGAGCTGCAGATACTCCGTCAGCAGCCGCGCGAGCAGCGTCTTGCCGACCAGCGGGCGAGGCGAGCATATGATGTAGACGGGCGTGCGGCGCATGGCTCGATAATATCAGGCGCCCGCGCCGCCCAGTCCAAGCGAAAACCTCACCGACGGCAATTATTTCTCGCCCAGCCGCGAACTCGGCTTGTCGCCGACCAGGTCGGTCAGCTTGATGCGGTCGAACTCGCTCCAGACGTTGGCCAGCCAGTGCCGCACGTAGCCGCGCAGCACGAACGAGTAGTTCTCGGTCTCGTCGTGGATGCCCTTGTTGGCGACGAATTTCAGGAACGGCACCGAGGCGACCTCGACCTGCTCATAGGCCATTTCGTTGAGCTTCGGGATGGTGAGCTCGGTGGCGTCCTTGATGCGGTGGAAATACGAGTTGTAGGTCGCCTGGTCCCACTCGAAGAAGCTGGTGTTGTTGATGAAATTCTTCACCAGGAAGTATTTGGCGCCCTGCATGAAGCCGGCGGTCTCGGCGATTTCGTCCAATGATGCGATCGAGGGGCCCAGTATATGGAAGACCGCGAAGGTGATCTGGCCGGACTTGGCCGCATCGAGAAAGCCGATGTCGCGCAGCGAAGCCAGCGCGGGCGACAGCAGGCCGGCGCGGACGTCGATCACGGTCACCGAGGGGCTCGAGGCATTCAGGGTGTCGAAGATCTTCATCTGGTCCGAGGTGGTCGTCATGTCGACGATCTCGGTGATGTCAGGATGAAACCGCTTCAGGGTGCCGCGCGGCGATTCGGTGTCGAAGGCCCGGGTCGGCACGTTGTTGGCGCTGAAATAGTCCAGCAAGGTCCGCGAGACCGTGGTCTTGCCGACCCCGCCTTTGTCGGCACCTACGACAATCACTACTGGCTTCGCCATGAGACCCCTTTTCGCGCGAGACTGGAGCAGACAACGTTCTCGACGGCAGACGATCGTCGCGGTCGAAACGCCCCCAGCCTGCTTTGGGCGCGAACATGGCAGAAACAAGGGATAATTCAATTCCCCCGACTGAAGTCGCGGAAAATCCTTGGAAATTTGTCGGTTTCGATTGCCGTTGCGAGCCTCGGCCGGCTCGCGCAGTGAATCGCTTTGACCGCCGCGCTAGCGCCGTCCCCAGGGCCCGGCGGGGTTGATCCAAGGCCCTTGCGAAGGGCCTTGCGGCCGCCCCTGGGGAGGCGGGGCCGGCGGATTGGCATCGCTCCAGGGACCCGCGGCCGGGGGCGGCGGCAGCGGCGGCGGGGTCGATGGCGCCGCCGCATCGTCGCTGTCGGCGCCTTCGCCGTCCGACGGCAGCGGCAGCCGTCCGGGATCGTGGCCACCGGCATATTTGACCAGCGCAGCCACCCGCGAATCCACTGAGGGATGGGTGGCGAAAAGATCGGCAAACCCCTCGCGGGGGTTGTCGACGCACAATTCCATCACCGCCGAGGTGGCGCCGGGCAGTTCGCCCCGATTCTCGATCTTGCGCAGCGCCGAGATCATGGCGTCGGGGTTCTTGGTCAATTCCACCGAGCCGGCGTCGGCCAAAAGCTCGCGCGACCGCGACAGCGCCAGCCGCACCACCAGCGACAGCGCCCAGGCCAGCGCGATCAGCGCCACCGCGAGGATGATCACGAAGATGGCGCCGCCGCCGCTGCTCTTGTTGTCGCTGCTGGAGGAAGATGATGACGAAGACCGTGACGATCCGCCGCCAAAACGCCAGTTCGAATTGAACAGCAGCCGAAAGAACAGCTCCGCGGTGAAGCCGACGACGCCGGCGATGATCACCGCGACCACCATCAGTTGCACGTCGCCGTTGCGGATGTGGGTGAGTTCGTGGCCGAGCACCGCCTCGATCTCCTGGTCGTTGAGCCCGTTCAAAAGTCCGGTGGTGACAGTGACCGAATATTGCTTCGGGTTCAGTCCGGTCGCGAAGGCGTTCAACGCGTCGCTGTCCATGACCTTCAGTTTGGGCATCGGAATGCCGCGCGAGATGCACAGATTCTCCAGCAGATTGTAAAGTCGTGGCTGCTGCTGCCGGGTGACGTCCTCGCCGCCGGTCACCGCGTCGATGATCGATTGGTGGAAAAAATAGGCAATCACGATCCACAGCGCCGCGCCGAGCGTGGCATAGGGGAAGGCCTTGATCAGATCGCGCGAGGCTGCGACCAGGTAATAATTGACCGATCCATCGCCGTTGAGCACCACCTCGGCGATCAATGCGCCGGCAAACACCATGACGTAGATCAGCAGGAACAGTCCGCCAAGCAGCAGCATCGAACGAAACTTGTTCGATGCGATGTGGGTGTAGAGACCATACGCCGCCATGATGCGCTGCTTGTCTGGAGATTATCCGGCGATCAGAATTTCACCTGCGGCACCTGCTCGACCTCGCTGCGGCTGGCGCCGAGATCGAAAAAGTCCTTGCGGGTGAAGCCGAGCGGCGCGGCGAACAGCGCGGCCGGCATCTGCTGAATGCCGGTGTTGTATTCCTGGACAGCGTTGTTGAAGAAGCGCCGGCTGGCGGCGATCTTGTTCTCGAGGTCGGAGAGCTCGCCCGCCAGTTGCTGGAAATTGGCGTTGGCCTTGAGGTCCGGATAGGCCTCCGACAAGGCTATCAGCTTGCCGAGCGCGCCGGACAGCTGGTTCTCGGCGGCGGCGACCTGCCCGGTGCCCTGTGCCGACATCGCGCTGTTGCGCGCCTTGATCACGTCGTCGAGGGTGCCGCGTTCGTGCGCGGCATAGCCTTTGACCGTTTCGATCAGGTTCGGAATGAGGTCATGGCGCTGCTTCAGCTGCACGTCGATGTCGGCAAAGGCCTGGCCGACCCGCTGGCTCAACGCCACCAGGCGGTTGTACGCGCCGATCGCAAACAGAACGAGAATGACGAGGACGCCGAGAACGATCCAGCCGGTCGACATGGGATGGGACTCCTGATGAGACGACGAAGCGCGTAACCTAGACCAAAACCGCGCCGCGCGGCAGGGGCCGCGCGCGGTGCAGCAGGAATTGGTCGCTCCGGACGCGCGATGCGTTCAAACCGCATTGGCGCCGGAAAGTCAGTTTTCGTGTCTCATATCGCGCCAGGCCCCACCCGGATTCCGCAGGAATCCGGGTGGGCGCGGCACTAAGTCGGCCAGGGTCTAAATCTCACCGGTTGCGCTGAATTAACCCATCGCCATCACGGCGTCGCCAGATGCCATGCCCCGTTCAAAAACCCGTCGCCGGTGATGTCGCCGGGCTTGGCGTCCTTCTTGAAGGTGTAGAGCGGCTTGCCCTTGTAGGCCCACATCTTCTTGCCGTCGTCGCGTATCACGATGGTCATGTCGGCGGTCGGCTTGGCGTCGTCGGCGGCCGTCAGCGCCGGCCAGTTGTCCGCGCATGGCCCATTGCACATCGACTTGCCGCCGGCATCCTTGTCGAAGGTGTACAGCGTCATGCCTTTGGCATCGACGAAGGTCTTGCCTTTCGGCGTGTCGGCGGTCTTCAGCATTTGCGCCGAGGCCGCCGTTGATGCGAAAATGAAAGTCAAAGCCGCTGCTGCGGCGAATGTCCTGGACATTGCAGCTCTACTCCTGATCAATCTTTTTGAGGACGCGGATGCGTCGCTAGAACAAACGTCCGGCTTCGAGGATTATTCCGCAGGCGTGTTTTCGGAATCGAACAGCGCGTCGCCCCAGTTCAATTTGCGCAAGCGCGCATAGGCCGGCTTGTCGCGGCGCGGCGCCTCGCTCATCACGACGCCCCGATCGGTGCAGAGTTTCGCGCGCGCCGCGACCTTGCCGACGTCAGGCTGCGCCAGCACGCGGGTGCGTCGCAAATTCACCGGCGTACGCGACAGTGCCACATAAGTGAATTTTTCATCCTCATAGGGAAGGTCTGCGCCCTTGAGGTGTTTATGCGCACGGGATCTCGGCAGCCGCTGCGTGAAATGACACCAGTCCGGTGGCGCCAGCGGACATTCCGCATCGTGCGGGCAGGGCGCCATGACGTGCCCGCCTTGCGCGATCAGGCGACGGCGCAGCGCGAGCATGCATTGCGTGCCGGCCGGGGTGCCGGGCTCGACGACCACGAGCGTGTCCACGGTCTTTGTCCACATCAGGTCGGCAAGCCGTTCACGCGCCGGATCGTCGAGCTCGTTGATGACATAGCTGGCGATGACGATATCCGCGGCGGCCGAGTCGGCAAGCCGGGCGGCGGCGT
>Ga0209758_1000718_pt1 | contig 48901 bp, 77 predicted proteins | sample AraplaMF_Col_mMF_FD_184258 | JGI IMG/M metagenome (GOLD analysis project Ga0209758, IMG submission 184258) | Arabidopsis root microbial communities from the University of North Carolina, USA - plate scrape MF_Col_mMF (SPAdes) (version 2) | ecosystem: Host-associated > Plants > Roots > Endosphere... | reverse complement strand
TCCATCTCGAGGATCATCAACTGAAGTGCTTCTGCCGCCTGCATTATAGTCTCCTGTCAAATTCGCGCCGTAGGTCGTTTGCGCGTCGTCAATGTACGTTCATTCGTCGCGCAACTCAACATTGCGCCTACGGCGTCTTCAGGCGTTCCCGAAGATGCGCGCGATGCGTCGCAATGCGTCGCAATCGTCATCGAATGTCTCGATTTGATCGCCTAGGCTTTCGAGCAAGTCAACAGCAGCCTCAGGTTCATCCCGCGCCAGACGTCCCGCGATCTCCATCGATTGGACTGAACGCATGTCCTGCATCTCGGCGTGGGTCATCAGGATTGCGGCAATCGTTGCGGCGTCTGCGTCGGAGACTTCATACTTAGCCATCGTCTTATTCCTCATTGCGTTGTCGATGCGCGATCATACGACGCACGGACACAAGCATCAACCAGTCAATCCTGCGGGTTAAAGTCCCAGCCCGGTCGAAACGCCACGAAGTTCGGATGGCGAGGTTTGTCCTTTTCGCCTACCTTCTGCTTCGAGTACGTCACGACTTGACCGGCAAGTCGGTGTCGTGCTCTCCACAGGGCTGCTCGCTGTTCCTTTGTGAAGCCTCCTCCAACCCGGACTGTGACATCGGTCTTGAGGTCGCGGAGTATAAGGCCGCCAAGCGTGCCTTTGCCGACCTTACCGTCTTTAGCTGAGGATCGCTTGAGTTTACCCGTCGCATCCCGTTTCGCTTCATTGGTGTTCTGCTCCTCTTCGAAGAACCCGATCACTTCGCCCTCCGCATCAATGAAGGGCTTGTACTTCAGCATCCAGCCCTGGTTGACTGTCGACTTGCCTTCCTTGTACGGACCGAGTATCGATCGAACGATCACACCCTCAAAGCCGAGCTCGAGACACTCATCGATGAAGGCCTGTAACTCCTCGACGGTATTGCAGGCTCGATGCGGCAACATCTTGACTCGACTGTGATTGATCCGCCGCACCAGCGCTGCTGCATGATCGAGCCTGTCGCTGTACGGAACACCTGGCTCGAAGGTGTCGAATACCCAGAACGTCCAATCGGGTTCAGGCCCGTTGTCGTTCGTCAGTCCGCTCGAAGTGCGCTGCAGGACACCCTTGCCGCTCGCAGCGCCGCATACTATTTCACCGTCGAGGAATGCCTTCTTGGGCACGAGTCCCTTCGTCGCTCGACGGAAAGCACGGTTCGGGAACTGAGCGAGACGTGACGTGTAAGCGCCAGCCTCGTCCATCATACACCTGAACCCGTCGATCTTGGCCGAAGCATACACGGGGAACTTGATAAGGCCGAGGTCGTCAATCGCCTCACCCTTCATTGGACGTTTGGGCTTACTCATAAAGATATGGCTCGTGCTCGTTGTTGATGCGGAAGACGGTGTAGCCCGGCATGACCGATCCGAACTCGGCTCGAGCTATAGCAGTCGCATCGTACTGCTTCAGCAAGCCGGGCATCCAGATGGTTTGTTCGATCCTTCGTGGATCATGCCAAGTGAGCGCGGTGTGATTGCGCTTCTCGAACCACCAGTAATTGGCGACCGCGAACAACTTGTGCTTCGGTCCTAGCTTGTCGAGTTCGTATCCGGCGAACACCCGAGTCTCAATCGGTTGTAGCCTAACCCCGTATAAAACTTTGGTGGTGGATTTACCGGGGGTACCGTAGAACAGCAGAGGCATTTCTCTTTCCCTAGCGCACGAGGCGACGACGAACCCGACACCCAACCACAGACGACCGCCATCCCTTCGTCAAGGTTGAATATGTCCCACCAATCCCAGCCTCCCTTTTCGACTGCGGTTCGCAGTGCCTTTAGGTCGGTGCCTTGGTCACGGGTGAAAGCGGGGTGTGTGGGGTCAGTGTCCCAGGGCTTTCCGTGCCCGGCTTGGACAATGTAGTCAGTCATGGTCGCCTCGCGTTGTCATCGTTCGATGATTGCACGTCTGGCGACCAGCGTCAATCGCCCTTGTTCTTTTTATTCCGCTTCTTGAGCCGCTTCTTGAGCTCGGCCTTGGTTTCGGACCGAGGCTTTTCGATGGTCGGCTTCTTACGATCGGTCTTGGCCGTCGGTTTGGCAGTCGCGCGCCGCGACGGGTACGCCGTCTGGATCGGATCCATGCCAATCGGTATATAGACCACCTGGGGTTTGTATCCCACAGCAGCGGGGATCGCCAGGCCGGGAGACTGCGTCTTGCGCATAAACGCCGACACACCCGCGGTCTGCACTCCCTTCTTCTGCGCCCACTCGTGTTGGGACGCGTGCTTCTTCACCTGGTCGCGGATGAGTTTCTTCAAGCCCTTCTCGGTGATTGCCTGCTTGGGCACTCGATACTTCTTGTCGATCATGGGTACTTTCCTGTCTTGGGTTTATCCTTGAACACCAGGTTCTTCACCCGACGAACTTCCTCCTTCGCTTCCCAGAGCTCACGCTGGAAGCGACGCATCCGCGAGATGACGAAAGCATTGATGATGCAGTTGACCGTCAATAGCAGACCCAGGAAAACTATCACTTCTTGGCTTCCTTCTTTTTGGCCGACTTCTTCTTGGTCGGCTTTGGTGGCTTGTTCATATCGAGCAGTGCTTCATGCGGCTCGGTCTTGTGCTGCCAATACTCGAACTTCTTGAACTTCAACGCGGTGCGACGGGCCATGCGCTTTTCGTCGAGACCGTTGTGCCGCTTGAAGAACTTGATCGTCGCCTCGAGGTCAGCGATCTCGTCCTCAAGGTTCCGCCGCAGGTCACGACCGTCCCAGTGCTTGATGAGTCCGCCTGTCCCGACGAGCTTGTTGCCGATCTGATGCAACCGACCCAATGTCTTATACATCGCATAGTCGGCCATGGCGTCGATGACTTCACCGCCCTCCTCGAGTAACTTCGACAGTCCCGTCCACAGGGCCGATCCGATAGCGAACGGTGCAGTCGTCATTGGGCGGATCTTCATATCGGGTCTCCCAGCTTTGCTTCGGTGAAGTGGTCATAGAGGCGGAAGGCGAACGCGTTGCCGACGCAGTCGCTGAGGTCATCGATCATGATCGGTCGACCGAGCTTCTCTTCCGTGTGCTTGATGCACAGCAGGCCGCGGGGATGAGATACTTCAGCCCAAACGTCCTCGTGCAGCATTGGACAGTCGGGAGCATCCTCGCATCCCTCGACATCGCAGACGAAGTCTCGTTGCTTGCCGGGATGAAGGCGTCCCTTGTGTGGATGATACAGCGGCATCACTTGTTCCCCGGGACAGGGGTCGCGCGGGTCACCGTGCCGGGCTCGTGTCCATCGATGATCCAGCCGTTGCCGCAGCCTTCACACTTCAGCACCGAAGGGTCCATCGGATCGAAGTGAAGTCGGCCGGGTGTGTTGCACGACGGGCAGACATTCTTGTTGAGGAAGTCCGCAGCAACCCGGGGGTCCTGCGTCGTGACGAGCGGCGGCATCGGGATCAGCTTCGCTCGCTGCAGCGGTGCGAGTGTCGCCTTGAGCTTTTGTATCTCAGCTGCAAACCCGACGTTGCTCAGGAACAGGAAGATGATTGCGACGAGCTCGACCCCTTCTCGTAGATAGCCGATCATTGCTGCGTCTCCGCGTTGTTCGGATAGAACCACAGGCCGGAGGCCATGCGCTCATATCCTTGGGCGACGAGCTCGTCATCGTCGTGAAGCTCATCCGCTTCGATCAGCGTGTGGACGAGATGAAGTGGTGGAGTCTCGGACTCGAACACGACTTCTGTGTAAGGCTGTCGCACCGGCGAGTTGTTCTCGAAGTCCTGGCAGTGCGACACCACGCTGATGTCGGCGCCTTTCGGCAGGAACGTCTTGAGCAGCTCGGCGGCACGCACAACCTGTGGGATGCGAGTGCTATATACCGCGTTCATCGTTATCTCCGTGTCATGATCGACTCGGCGATATTACGCGACATTGCGCAACAGCGCAAATTCTAATTGCCGTGGTATCCTGGGCTCCGGTCCGGCAGCAATTCCATATGGATGACCGGTCGCATCTTGTGGTCGTATCCTGTGCTCAAGATCTGACAGGAATACTCACCGGGCGGGAAGCGATTGATGTCGAGGATCACCCGCTTCCCGTTGAACCACCACTTGTAGATGAAGTTCATCGCCAGACGTGCCTTGCCGCTTCTCTGCCCATTCCCCAGGCGAACCCTCTCGCGGTGGTCTGGAAAAGGCTCGGTGCTAACAAATAGGTCAGCAAGAGAAAGATGAAGACCAGGATCAACGGCATGGAGCCCCGGCGCTGAGGAGGTCGGCGCATCATTCATCTCCTCGGGGAGCGACGAGCGGAGGGCGGAACTTCTCGATTGTGACAACATACTGCTCGCCGCCTTCTTGGAAGTGCATCACTGCCGCGTCGTCATACAGCCACTGAGGCTGGGTGAACTCAACGGGTCCTCGGACTGAGGAGAAGTTCTCGCGAATGGTCGCGAGTGCTGCGGATATGCAAGGGCTTCTCCTTCCCGTCTGCGCGTCAGCCGGCCCGTGTCGGATCTCGATCTTGCTCAGGCCCTCGATCACCTTCGGGTCTTCGATCTTCAACGCCGGCAACAGCGTCGTGTCGGGTTTGATCCCGAAGGAGGCACACAGGTTGGCCGAGTAGATGTTCCTCAGCTCCACAGTGCCGTCGGTGTTGAAGATTGCGAGCAGTTGATCGCTGCTGTCCCAGCTATGCTTCGCACGAAGGTAGATTTTACCGCCTTCGGACAGCTCAACCCAGAACGCGATGGTCGGGACCTCGCGAACGGGTGGCTTACCCACGCTAAACTTCATGACTTCATCCATATGATAAGGCCAGTCCAGAAGGTGATGATACCGATGATGATACCACCCCAGACCAGCGTGTTGAACCAGTCGATGCCTTTCTTCTCATCCTTCCTCATACGAACCTCACTTTCTCGGGGTCCTTCTTGTGCTTTTTGAGCCATTTGCGGACTTTATCGTCCACAGCAGGCTTGACCGGCTTTCCGTTGACTATATCGTAAAGTCGGTCGGGATTTACGGGAATTGCACCCGCGATAGACTGAAATGTGGTCTTCTTATGGACCACCATGTACTTTATCAGCTTTTCGCGGGTGCTTTTCGGCATTACATGCGGATCCGTGCGACCTCGTCGCCGGGAGCCATATCGATGGCACGCGCGACGAAGAAGAGGTTGACGATCAGCATGGCGTCGGCCGGGTCCTTGATTTCCCAGCCTCCAGTCAAGCCACGCTCACTTGCGGTGTAGAGCACCTCGGCGAAGCTCTTGGGAACGGCGACGTCCGTCCCATTCAGCTTGGCGCGCAGCTGGTTGCCCGGGTCTTCGGGCGGGAAATCCTCGTCGATAGGATACTTGTCAGCCAATGAAGCCTCCTATCGCTTGAGGAGCGAGACGATCCCGCCGACAATCAGGTTGCCGACGGCAAAACCGCCGCCGAACACGATGCCGACGAGGAACAGGGTCAGATTAGGTTCCATCATTCTCTCCTGAAACCATACGAGGCAGCAACAGTTTCCTGCGCTGCCTCATTGGTGGGTGTTGCCGCGGTTAGGCGGGCTCGATCTCGGCGATCACGACCGTGATGCTGGCCGGCGGCTCGCCGTCGACTGCCGACTTGGTGATATAGAGCGAGCGGATCGCCGAGCCCTCGTCTTCGTTGCCGTAGACATAGGTGCCCTTGGTGTCACGCTTCTTGGTCATCTTGACCGTCAGGCCCTCGGCCTTGTCCTTCTTCGCCATCGTCATTCCTTTCGTCTGCGTCGTCATTGAACGCAGTAGGAATATACGACGCATGGTGCCTGTCGTCAATCACCTATATTCTCGAGGCACGCTTCGTCCATTTGGGCGCGTGTACGTCTCCGGGCCAGCGGGCGCGGAGATATTTACGATAAGCTTTATGGACATTATGGTGCTTGGTGAAGTCAATTCCCAAAGCCTTGTGGCGGCACCCGCGATAGAAATGGAGAGGAGGTGAAGCCGGTAGCCAGAAGAATTTGGCGATAGACTCCAGTGCTTCCGTGGCCTTATAGTCGTCACGACCGAAGCGGTACTCGACCTCGAACGCGAGGTAGCTCGCATGAAGGAATAGCCACCTGGCGTGGTTGTAGTTCTCGTTCACCCACTTCTGCGCTGGATGGTTGTTGTGCGATGGCTTATAGGGCAGCACTCCTGTGGTCGCTGTATGGTACAAATACCCACAGAGGAGTTGGACGCTCTCGAGTAGCATCTTCCTGACTCGCTTGTCATCGAGGAAGATCGCGGACAGCTGGGGATCGGGATAGGTGGCGAAGATGTTCATCGCTTTGCAAGCTCCTTCTGTCGGCGCTCGAGCTCAAAGGGCCAAGCCTCGGGGCTCACACCAATCTGGACTTCCAGCTCTTCCTGATAGTTACGAAGGAACTCGCCAAGCGCTTGCTCCATAGTCTGGCCCCTACCGACCTTATACATTCCTGGCGGCTCGGGATCGGGACGAACGAGGAAGTAGTCCTCTTCTCTGTCAACGAGGATCTTCACTGACTAGTACCTTTCGTGGATAGGGCTTCGGCATGATCGTGCTTGTTCCTGGTCGTGGATAACTCGTCTTATATACACAGATCGGGATGCTTTGGAAATGCGGATACTCCGCAACATACTTCGCGCAGATCTCCTCAGCTGTCGTCAGGTAGTCGAACACCGTGACGAGCTCATGGTTGTTGTGGGGGCAGACCACGAAATAGTGGTCGCCCCTCTGCTCGACGAACCAGCCGCGGCGTTTCGGCAAGCCGCTGTCCTTCTTCATAACGCCGGGTCCTTACGCCAGAAGCAGAGCAGGTGGATCACGATTGCTCGCGCCACCCGATACTCGATATACATCACCGCAGCCTCACGGGTCTTGTGATGAGTCTTCTCGATCATCCAGTCCGGGATCGGCGCATCACCGATGGATACAGGCTGATCGGAGTACCGACGGTCATCGACCGTGATGTAGGTCGGCGGTGGAGCGCCGCTAACCTCGAGCAACGCCTTCATGGTCAAGTCCTTCGGCGGGCCGATGATCCTCCACGCGTTCGCCTCGTGCTTCGCCGCGTCCATCACCCGACTTGTTAGCCAGAATATCACTTCGTCTTCTCCTTATGAGGTATTTCACCAGATACTTGAGGGCAAGCTTCACGAGCTCCTTGTAGAGCACGTAGACCGTGAGCAGGATCATCACCTGCCACAGAGGTACCTCGGTCTTGAGCCAGCTCACGACATAGTCTCGAGTGCCTTACGCCGAACCTCAAAGAATACAGCCGGCTCAATCGACCGATAGGTGAGGTACTTCTGCACGTCCTCAGGCTTCAGCTTGTCTAGCTCGATCTCGGTCTTTACGGTATAACCCGTCCAGATGGTGATCGACTGAAAGCTGTAGTCCTCGAAGATGCCGAAGTGAGTCTCCCAGGAAGTGCCGCGATCATCATCGTCTTCCCAGGTGCCGAAGTATGGTAGGCGGATCAGAACACTACCATCGGGCTCGACCTTCAGCCACTCGACAGCATTCGTCAGGTCCACAGTACGAACAGCTGTGACTCGGTCGCCATAGTTGCCTGTGACCTGGTAGTTGTCCCGACCATGCTTGTGCCTTACAAGGTCACCAGGCTTGAGTCCCTTGAAATCAGTCGGGGTCATTCAGGCCTCCTATTGTAAAGGAACTTGTCGTCGTCCCGAAGGTCGTCGTAGTCTCGTGCGCTCAGAAACGGCTTGAGTCGACCATCGTCGAACCGCTGAAGCGTCGGGTCTTCCGTCGACTCGGTGACCTCGATCACGATCATGTTGTGAGGCTCCAGCAGTTTGTTCAACCATGAGAGCATTGAGTCTGGCCGCGATCGACTCGGCACAGACATCTTGACGGTCAATTGCTTGGGCATGTCAGCTCCTCGGGATATAGAAGGTGAACTGCAGTGTACGGCCGCACCTCGTGCAGTGATCGAGGTACTCCTTATGGATCGTCATCCAGGGACCCACAGGAGTGCCGTCGAGCTCGGTCGTCTGGTGACGGTGCAGACCGAGCATGCAGAGAAGGGGCTTCTTCATGCGTCCATCTCGAAACGGTTGCCGTAGGTGTCGAACAGGTCGTTCTCGTCCACGGTTGCCAGAATGGCGTTGTTCTTGTGCGGGTTCACCAGGTGCAGTCGCCCGGTGTTCGCGTCGGGGTGGCCCGCGTACGGCCGGCGCAGCTGAAGCGTCGGTGTACGCAGGACCTTACTGATCTTCGTTCTTGACAACGGGTTCCTCCTTCTTCGCCGGCAACAGGCTGCCGATTGTTCCCAGGCGGTGACGCTGGTGGGTATCCTTCGTCACCTTCGGCTTGTCAGGCTTTCTCATCTGCTTCCTCCTTCACGCCGTTGCCAATCCTGGTCAGCGGCGCCATGTACTGGTCGGTCTCGAAGTGCGAGAAGACGATGCTCGCCGCCTCGAACCATGCTGCGTCTGTGGCGATCTCCTCCTGCACCGCCTTCCACATTGCCCAGCCGATCGCGCCGGCCGACGTGCGGCTGAAGTCGTTCCAGGCCTCGAAGTGCTCCCGAGCAAGCTTCAGCTCCTCGATTGCATAAGCCACATACAGGGCATGTAGTTTCGGGTTCTCGACGCGGAAGTCACGCAGGAACCGACGTTCGTTGCCCACAGACCCGTCCGGGTTCGCGGTCATCTGTTCGAGCTTGCTCGCGCCGCTATTTTTGACCTTCGGGGTCTCTGGCTTGGATAATGTGCGGAACGCCGAGCTGACTGCGTCGTGGACTCGCTGCGCATCCTGATGAGTGAACAGCGCGGTCGGCTCCTTGTCCGCATACCGCTTGAGAACCATGAGTGCCATGGACAGCTCCTGGCCTTCGGGAGGCTTGGTAATGTCGAACGGCGGGACCTCGCGCTCCTCCGAGTTGGTACCCGAGAACATCGAGATCGTGATGTCCATGCCCGAGAAGTTGAAGTAGGCACGGTTGAACCGGGTGTGATCGATCTCTTCGGTATCGGGAAGAGTCAGGTGATACCGCGGGCGCTTGCCGGGTAGCGGACCTCGCGGAAGGGATAGCCCCTCGTCGAGCGCAGCAAAGAGTGCCGCGATCAGTTGGTTGGGATTGTCGATTGCTGTGGTCACGTACGGTCTCCGTGTCATGGTTGACGACACAATGTACGACGAAATGGTTATGGATGTCAATCGCCCGAATACTCGACGGCCTGAGTGCGGGCCTGAGGGTGCCTAACGACATTACGTAAGAGTCAAATACCCAATCTGTACAAGAAAGGACCAGGTACGTGATACACGGCCACCCGTCGGTTTTTGGGACGGGCGGTGTGTCAGAATGGGACGGGGTCAGCGGGCGTAACGCGAGCGCACAATCCAATCACGAAGACATTTGCGATTGCGATCAGCGATCATGCGAAGGCGTTGCGTTTCGCGATACGCATCAACGTGGGCACAAGGCGTTGTGGGTACATGATCGAACATAACAAATCCTTTCAATGCGACAGGTACGTGCAAACGATCATCGTTGCGCATACACACGTTACGACATAGGCGATTAAGATTTGATTAACACGCATCGATAAATCCTTATGAAATGTCGCGCGCGCCTATTGACGTTCGCGCGACGTGCGAGGTTCAGGCGTCGTGCATTTCGTTGTTGATGACGACGGCGGACGCGTCGGGCGTTGCGATCACGCGCGATTTGCGAGGCGTGCGCGTTTTCGCGTTGCGCTTGTTCGCGCGTTCGAGTTTCGCGCGATACGAGGCGTCGAAATGCGAGCGGACGTCGTCGTATTGCGATTGCGTGAAAATCCACGACGCGTTGCGTTCGTGAATGTGCGCGAACTTTTCGCGAAGGATGACGCGCATTTGTTTCGTCGTGCGCGTGAAGGTTGCGTCATTGCGCACGATGTCGTCGTGCAAGGTTTTGAGCGCGATCGAAGGCGTTTCGTTGTTCGATTTCGCGTTGCGCTTTGCGTTCGTCATTTCGTTCATTCCTTATTGCGTCGTGCGTCATTGCATCGACAATCATCACAATAACGTCATTGTGTTAAGACGCAATAACGAAAGATAGTTAATACGCGTTAACTGCATTTTTATTTTATGGTTAAGAAATCGCCCTGGCGCCGTTAACGTTAATGGGAATGGTTAACGGAATTAACCTTATCTGTTAACGTTACTACATATGGTTAACGAGATCTTAACGTTTGGCGCATCGGTCCCACAGCGGCACTACCCGAAATCGGCCATTGCTACCCGCCCATATGGCTATTGAGCTACCCAGCTACACAGATAGACGGCTATGCAGCTCGGGCCTACGGCTATACAGCCTACCAAGCTATACAGCATGAGAGGTCTAACGCGTTAACGTTAATAGATATGGTTAATGGTTTGGCCTCCGTCCATATGACCCATCCACCTATACAGCCCAGCACCCGTCTGTCTGCACTCTGCTACCTGCATTACGCACCTACGCAACTACGTCAGGGCCGCTCTGAGAATGGCTCCGGCTGGTATTTTCATGGACTGTTTGGCATAGACACCCATGGTCTTGTCCACCTACGTACACGCGATATAGTCATATATTGGTCTTTTTATGTAGTTTTTTATTGATTGTTATGGCCATCTGTTTCTAACGCTATATCCGTTCCCATTTGCCCGTTTTAATACAGCTGGCCACGTGAGTCGTGAAAAAGCTCGACGATTAGACGCATGTGTCGCTAATACAAACGATCAAATCGTGAGATTTTTCACGGTGAGTTGACAGACAGCATTTCGCCGTATATAATGCTTCCATTGACCATTCCACGAAGGTAGAAGACAAGCAATGTCAAAGTCACCGAATAAAGGGCCCGTGAGTAAGTTCAACGTCCCACAGATTGATGAGCTCGACTATCACCTACTCCTCGATACTCTCTATGAAGATGTGTTCCAAGTGAACGCAGCCGCTACTGCTCGTACTCTCGGTGTATCAATTCCGACTGTCGGCAGAATGCTAAAACGACCGCCGGGCAACGGGCGGCAATGGTGGTGGCCTTTCGTCTTGCGGATGATAATCATCCACTACTATAAAGACATGAAGGACTCATCCCACAAGAAGGTCCGCGTTCGAGCTCAGCGGATCATGACACGGATCAAGCGTGCAGGCGTGCAAGGAATGATGGAGGAATTGGAGATCGAGCAGGTGCAGAGCAGCGGCGCTACGCGGTTCCTTGCTGCACTCATACTCGATCAACCCGGGCAGTTCATTGAAGTCTCAGAGCTCAAGAAGCAAGGAGTCCGAGGCGCATACAGCATGAGGACTCTTCGCCGCGCAGCCGATCGGTTGGACCTCATCAAGGACAAACGCGGCGACGAGATGATTTGGCGGTTCGCAGACATGAGCGAGACCGACGACGATTAACGGCGAGGCCTGCTGTCGATTTCCTCGGCGCGACGGAACAGCTGCCGCAACAGTCCAGCCAGAGGGTCAGCCTCCTCGGCGAACAAGTCGGACAGACGATTGTTCCAATGCTCACGTTCATAGCGACCCGCGCCGGCTTGATCGAGCACATGGCGGGACAGCGACGTGAAGAAAGTCAGGATGCACCCGCCGCACAGCATGCGTTCTGCGGCCTCTGTGGGATCGAGGTGCGGGTTCTGGGCGATCGCTTCGAGGCGTAATGCCTCCCACACCTTCTCGATGACGGGCATCATGCGGTCGCGGTCGAAATGAAGCAGCTTCTCCTCACGGTCATCATACGAGTTGCCGCGGAGATCAACGGTTGGTACGGGCATGTCAGTTCTCCATCGCGTCATTGCGATGCGGACATTATACACAATGCGGGTCCACCTCGCAATCACCTTAATTCTGCTTTATTCTCGTGCGGACATTATATCGCCGTCAGAGGCGTGCAATGCGTTCGCGCATCGTACATGCGACGCAACCCGATCAACGCCTGCGGCACGCCGTATGCGCCTCGTTTCATGCCCGCGAATATGCGTCATGACGCGCGATGACACGCGCACGATCATAGTCGTGGCCTCTTTACGGTTCCATCGCCCGTGACGTAAGCATGGACATATGTGCCCTTGCTCATCGAGGTCTTCATGTGGCGGGTTATCATCCACACGTTGAGATAGCCGATGGGATGCTCCATGATATGGGTTGCATTCCAGCCGATGGCCTTCATCTTCTCGACCTGAGCTTTCTGCTCTGCCGTGCAGACTTCATCCATATAGGATATGTCGAAGTCGGGCTTGAGCTCTTCGGGCTCGTCGTCCGGCTCAGGTTGCTTGAAGTCCTGTTCCATCATTGTCCTCCGAGGAATTTGTCGACCATCCGACGTGAGAAAGGATCACGGATCCACCCGTGGGCGATGCAGCGCTTCATGATCGATATGACCGTGAGCCGGCCGATGTTCGGCAGTCGCATCAGGTGGTGAGCCGGGTTGTCCATGTTCAGGCCCGTCATGATGTCAGCCCATGTCGCGGCCTTCGGTCCCCATGTGTACGACATCATGGCTTCGACCTCACGGCCCTTGAACCCGCGTTCATGCAGGTAGGCGATAATCTGCGGGCGGCCTTCGATTTCGGGGTCGATCGGATGAGGCGTACGGAACATATCCGCAACAGTCATCACCTCGGCGAGATAGCGCTCGTTGATGGTGTTCATGAAGAGCTGCTCGAGTCCTTCATAGACGATAGCCCGTTGGGCATCGCTGAGCTCATAGGTCTTATTCCCAATCATGGGTCATCTCCTTGGTTTCGTGATTGATGGTCGTGGACAGGACGGGCCGACCGCGAACGTAGATCTTCGTGCTCACGGTGGTGGACTCATCATCGCCCGATACAGCCCAACCCGAATTGGCCTGCTCATAAGCCTTCTGGCCGTACTTGGCTATGATGATGTCTTTCTGGGCAGCGTATGCCCGATCCTCGTCAGTGAACGCATAGTTCTCGACGGGGCCCTGGTCGATGAGCTCGAAGCAGGCGTTGGTGAAGTCGTCGAGGTTGTCGTCCTCGACATCGTTGGCCTTACCGTATAGGTGCAGCGCGGAAGACAGCAGAGCGATCACAGGATCCTCAGCGGGATGACCGCCGATGGGAACGATCAGCTCAGCGGCCCTGTGGGCACGGACCTTGGCGATCAGTGCTTCGAATGGTTCGTCGATCATTGGACTGTCTCCGTTCCGCGTGAGATTGCACGGTCGAGGATGCGTTGATCCGCGGTCTTATCGGCTTCGAAGACATGCAGCATATAATCGCGCTGCATGGTCTGCGCAGTGCCGACCGCATCCTCGTGATCGTCGGTGTAGCACGCCATGGCTTCGGCGCGTTCAGGCAGCAATCCTTTGTAGGCGATGCGCCATTCGCCGATGTCGCTATTCCAGCGGGCGGTGACATTGGGCAGCTTTGCAACTGCGGTTTTGACATCCTTGATCTTCATGGCGTCAGGCCTCCGGCATCAGAGGGATGGTGAGGGTGATATCGTGGACGGTGTCGGTGAAGATGTACCAATCATCGTCAGACCCGATCTCGGCGCGGAAGTTGTAGACGGACGTATCAGCCGACGAGCCGAACGCACCGACGAGCAGGCGGACGGTGATCGTTTCGTCAGCATGAAACTCGACGCGGGTATTGTAGGCGTCGGTGAAGTAGCGAGCGAACTCGGCGGTCAGGTATTCGGTCGGGGTCATCGGTCGGTCCTTCGTTATCGCGGCGCGTCATTGCGTTGCGATGCGTCATTATACGACGCACGGCTCTCAGCGGGAAACGTTTTATTCCGTCTTATTCTCTACCCGCATATGTAACAAAGGATGACGCGCTTGGCCATATAGGCCACGTCTTCCGCAGCCTTGTTCTCGCCGAACGCCATGACGACGTGCTGATGGAAAGTCTTGGCGGCCTGGATGGCGTCGAAGCAATCAGACCCGCAGTTCGAGTCGATCGGCATGGATTTCATGTCACGATCCTCGTCAGCCGTGGTTGCAGCATTCGGGAACGTGGCTTTGTAGAATTCGAGGACGTTCATTGCGGGTCTCCGTGCGTTGTCGATGACGCATCATGCGACGTGCGGACCCGCGATGCAATACGCTTATTCCGTCTTATTCTCAATCGAGCATTGCTGCCATACGACCTTCGACCCATGCAGTCTCTAGCATGGATCGCAGGTGATTGGCCGTTTCCTTATCGAGCCCCTCCATGACCATGGATCGAACACCCACAGAGCTGACGTGAATTACGGCATAGCCGTCGGACTTCGGCTTGCCTCGCTTCTTGGGTGAGTACACCCGATACGGCTCAGCGTCCTCCACAGCTTTGCGCTGTGCGTGAGCCCGCAGCTTCGCAGGATCATGCTTGTCCATGACAAGGCTACGGGCTCGTGGCATTACAGTCTCCTCAGTCTCATGAAGCGTTTGCGTTCGCCATGTTTATCACGGAAGTACGCCCACAGCAATGATCCGTCTTCCGCCTGCACGAACTCAATCTTACCGAAAGGCAGTTGGTGGGAGTAGGTACGTGGCTGTGCAGCTCTGGCCCTTACCCACCTACGTAGCTCTGGGATCGTCAGCTCAGTCAGCCGACCGGGATGATCGACTACGTGAGACTGCTCGATGATCCAATCGGTCATCCTCCCTGCCTTTCGTCGTACGGCTCACCGCGTTCGGCGCGTTCGCTGGCTTCTGCCTGCATCATTCGCCGCGTCAAGGATGGTTCCTCGAACTTCGGTTGAAGGTTCACGTCTCCCTTGGCGATGAGCTCGCCTTCCTCGACCAGAGGATCCTGCAACTCGGACTTGCGCTTAGCGTAGTCTTTGCGTGCCCTCTCCTCGGCGTCAGGACCAGAGAAGTAGTGTCCCCAGTAGAACTCCTTCGGCGTGCGAGTGTGCGGCAGCCGATTGAAGCGATGGGTGACGTACTCACCCGACTGATCCTTACGCAGGATCAGACCACCCGGCTGCGTAGCGTGATCGCCGCGGGTGTAGCAGATTTCGACGGTTTCCTTGGTCATGATGCGTCTCCAATGATGTTGATGATCCGCTCGGCATACTGCTCGAGCTCATGGCCTTCCATGTGATCGAGGTTCGAGAAACTGCCGCCCTCGAAGTCATCGGTGATGAGGTTGAACTGATCGGCTGCAATCTGCAGTCGTGCTTGCTGCTCCATGATGAGCGGGTCGTTCGGGTCGAGGCGCTGGGCTTCATGCACCAACATCTCGGCCAACCTGCACAGGAAGTACCCGCGCTTATGCGTGGTGTCGAGCTTCATGTCATACTCCCAATAGCTGCTTGACCTTCTTCAGGTCCTTCGGTCCGAATGCCCAGCCATACGCCGGCTTGACGTAGTTCGATGCACGCAGCAGTGCTCGTGCGGACATCGGCGTGACAGCCGTTCCCTTCACGAGCTCCGACACAGGCACGTAGCCCGAAGGCACAGGAGGCTTCTTCGCGATGCGTTCCTGCTTCGCCTTCGACTGTGGGACCGTGATCGTTTCCGTCACGACAGGCTCAGGCTTCGGGTCCCACACGCCACGACGGAACACGGGGATCCATCGCAGATAGTCAATAGGCAGACGATACGCAGCCTCCTCAGCTGTGAACTCGTGAGCCAGGATCGCATCGATCTGGTAGCTGCGCAGCTTGATGCCCGAGTCGAGGCGCAACTCGTAACCGACACGGACTGCACCTTCGTCGCCCATGATAAGCTTCAGCCAGTGCTTAGCCGCGTAGCACGAGTAGAACCCGACGCAGTGAACGCGAGCATGCTCCTCGCCTTCCATCATCCTGATCGCCGTGATCGCGAAGCACGTCGGCTTGCTCGGGTTGCTGGGGAATGGGTCAGGCAGCATCAGCCAACCTCCATTCGACCGGATCAGCGCAGTGCTGCACGATCAGGCCTTCCTGCTCGAGTTCGGTGAGTGCGCCGTAGAAGCGGATGGGCGACACATTGGCATCGCGCATCAGGTCGGGCATTGGAGTCGGGAACGACCGGACGGTGCTGAACACCTTCCACTTCTCATCGGTCGTTGGGCGCAAGAGCTGCGCAAGGCTTTGAGCTTGCATCATCGTTAGTCTCCATCGCGTGATTGCGATACGGGCATTATGCGATATGCGGGCGATGGTGTCAATCACCCGCATACCACTTTATTCTATCTCTCGGGGGTGTCGTACTGCGCGATCTCACCGCACAGCCTGTGGATGGTTTTGTCCCGGGCATGCTGGAAGCCTCGGCCTCCAGGCAGTGGTCGGTTGAGTTCGGCCTTGAGCTCCGTGACGTATCGCCAATAGGTCACGTCAACCTTCTTCATGGTCTCCATGCCCCGAAGATCTTGAGCGGCGAACCCGAGAAGCTGCAGTTATAGCTTTCGCCGATGGTCCACCATTCGCCGTCGATCTTGAAGTCGAACGGAACACGGATCTCTTCGAGGACACCGCGCTTCAGCTCGTTGCCGTCCCAGTCCTCCGCGATGATGAGCCGGCCGTACAGCTCAGTGCGCGGACCGGGTTCGGGTATGTCGGTATAGTTCCCATCGTTGTTGGGTACCTCCGGCTTTCCGAGCTTCTTCACGAACTCGATGCACTGCTCGGGATCGGACGACTCGAACAGCTTGTCGATGTCGTTGCCCACAGCAGGGTCGGGGTTCGGCACGAGGAAACCGATCTTGATCGGCCCGCCCATGAAGGCATAGAGGTTGTCAACTCCCAGCCGCTTGTTGGCGGCCAGGATGACATCGGATAGCAGGCCTGACCTGCTGCGATCGACTTGAACCATTATCCGTTCCCCAGGAGGTTGCGGCGAAGCTGCTGCTTCGCGCCGTGATCGACGCCGCGGAAGAAGGCATCGCTGTTGAGCGCCTTCGGCCCAGCCGACTTGCGAACCCGAAGCCGCACGTTCAGGACCCGTGCCATATAGTCCTGATTTCCTTGCGCCTCTGTGGTCGTCAACGCGACGAGCGCGCGGGCGTTCTGGTTTGTCAGCAGCGCCTGCTGGGCGGCGCCTGGGAGGAAGTGATGCGCCGCGTCGTACATTTCACAGCAACGGCGGTAAACCTCCGAGCCGGCGCCGTTCATGAACGAGCGTCCCAGCCCCGTGCGACGAGCCTCGACCTGGATCGAACGCAGCACCATCACGCAGATCGCGTGACACATAGCCAGGTTGTGCTTCTCGCCGATGATGGTGATCGTATGTGTCCGTCCCTTCGCGGTCGAGTACCACTTGCAGTAGTACAGCTTGGTGATCCCGGACAGGACGTTCTCCGACCACGGACGACGCTGAACCTCGAGCGTGACGTGTCCGCGCTCGATCTGCTTCTCCTGGGTGTCGAGCTGTGCCCGTTCGATGTTGTACTTGAGCATGAGCTCGTGAGCCTTGGCGTTGAACGCCTGTGCTTCCTGCTCGGTGCAGGCCGTGTTGTTCGCCTTCGCGAGCAGGGCCTGAATCTTCTCGATGATAGTCATGGATGCAATCCTCCAATGGCCAGACGTGATTGCCTGACGAACGCAATATGAACGAATGGCACGCGGACATCAACTGCCCGCGTACCAGTCATTTCTCAGTCGGGCAATTTCTCGACGATGAGTGGACCGTGCTCGTCCACCTCGACCCATTGCTCGTACTTGTTGCGTGGGTAGCGAAGCTTCACGCGGAGTCCGGACGGGGCCCACTCAACGACACTCGCCTCGTAAGGCTTATGACGCAGGCTGTCCGAAGCCCGGAGAAGGTATCGCCCCGCCGCGTTGTCGTGCGGATTGAGTACCTTCTCAGCCATGTTACTTGCCTCCCTTGAGGATCGCCTTGATGTCGGCCGCGGCCTTCTTCGGGAATGTCCAGCGATCCTGACCCTTGGTGTGGAGCTTGGCCAGCTTGTCCTCGTGACGACGAAGCTTCGCACGTCCGACCTTGGGATCGATGCCGAGCTCGCGGCACAGGTCGGCGACGGTGACCTCGTTGGGGTCCTTTTCCTTCGCCGGCTTCGCAGCACGCGCGGCCTTCTTGTCGGCGATATGCTTCTCCTGGCGCTTCGCCTTCTCCGGGTCCTTCTTGGCATCGACCTTGCCCTTCGGTTCGTTGCCCTTCTTGCGAGACTCGGCTTCTTCCTTGATCGCACGCTTCTCCTTCTTGGAAAGCTTGACCTTGGGCTCGGCGTCCTTCTTCGCCTTGGCCTCTCGCTTCTCGCCTTCACGCTGCATCTGCACAGCGAGCCGGCTGTTGCGCGCCATCGTGTCGGTCTCCAGGCCGCGGGCGAGTGATGCTCGACCCTTGGTCTTCGGCTTGTCAGGCTCGGACGTGTTGGCGATGTTCTTCGCCATCGCACCCTCGGGGTCGAGGAGCGACTTGATCTCGGGATCGGTCGTCTCCGGCTTGGCGTCGATCTTCGCACCGGGCAGTGCATCGACAAAGCCGTCGGCCTCGAACTTGGTGATCTGGCCGATCAGCGCTTCCTGGGAACCCTTCCAGGATTTCAGCGGGTTCTTGCCTGCGTTGACACGCAGACGGTTGAGCTTATCGAAGTCACTCGACATGGTTGACAGTCCTTCATCACGCGAGGCATTATTGCGTCGCGATCATGAATGTACCATCATGGCGATATGGCGTCAATCGCCTATTTTCTCTTGGGGGATTTTCTGGCCTTCTCTTCGTCGTCAACCTCAGGCAGCGACCAAACAGTGACACCTTTGCGCTTCGACTTATCGACGCCCATCTTCTTTGCAGCCTTGTCAAGCATCTTCTTCGGGATGCTCCGTTTGTCTGCCATCCTATACAGCTTGGCCTCGTCGAACTCGACGCCGATGATGTTCGCTTCAAGGAACTCCATCGCATCCTGCATGGACTCACCCTTGTTGCCCGAGGCTCGTGCTTCGGACGCAGCATCCATCACTTCCTGTGCGGTCAGGTTCGAGAACCCAGCAAAAGTCAGCTCTGACCTATCACCCTTCGTGCCTTCAATAGTGTATGATAGCGCAGGCGGCTGCGGAGCGTAGTTGATCTTGGTGACAGCAACGACTCGGGTATCCGTGTCAGCGGGGTCCACACCCACTGACATGACGACTCGCGCTGTTCCTGAGAATGCGATCGACCCCTGTCCGCGGTACATGGCTGAACCCGAACCCTTCGTGAGATGTCGGATGACGAGAACAGCGCATCGAAAGTCTCGGGCAAGCTCATAGAATTTACCGAAGGCCTGTCGAGACTCGGAAGCATTGTGGGTATCAGCTCGTCCGATATAGGCATTGAGAGTATCGAAGCAAACGAGGGAAGGCTTGACTTGTTCCATGAGCTCATAGATCTCATCCATTGCATCGTCGTCATCGATGGTGAAGCCTTCTTCGATCTGGAAATAGTTATCCATGTTCTTGAAGCCATTGTCCTCGAGACGAGGTTTAGTGACAGTTGCTCGTGAGTTCTCCATGTCGAAGTACAGCACAGGACCTTGATGCTTAGGCTGTCCCTTCCTATAGGACGGCAACCGTTTGCCCACAGCAATCGAGCCGGCGACGACCTGAGCCAGGTAGCTCTTCCCAAGACCGGGATCGCCTTCGAGGATCGTGACCTCGCCTTTGGCGAGATAGGGATACCACAGGAAGTCGATCTCCTCGCGTACCACGTCCTTCATCGCGGTGAGACTGAACCACGACTTCTTCTCGTCGTGACTCTCTTCCTCGTCGGACTTCATGTGACGCTTATCAGCGCCCTTGGGCTTTTCCTTGAACTGATGCTCGACGATCTTCTCGATCTCACGCCTCAGCTGTTCGTCTTCGCTGCGTCGACCGGCGAACTTGTTCCACACCGAACGCTTGACCAAGGCCAGTGCTTCTTCGCAGGACATGCCTGCCTCGATGCAAACGTTCTCAAGCTTCCATAGCATTTCGCTTCGATCATGGCCGCCTGTAATCTTCTTGGCCATGAGCTCACGGCGTGCCCACCTAGGTAGCTTGCTCTCATATTCCTGGAATACCTCGGCAGCTGACAGCTTTGATGCGTCCTTCTCCTCTTCCTCTTCGGGAAGGAACGACTCGATGCGCTTCGCTGACCACTTCGGTCCGTCATCCCACAGGACGCGAACGCGCGGCTGCGACTTATATTTGTAGTTATGGGTACCGGGGAAACGCAAGACCTGAGTCAAGTCCCAGCCACCGTGATCCGCTTCGACCATGTAGGTCAGGCGTCGGTTCATCGACTCGGAGAACTGACCACTCTTGAGAACCCAGATGCCGACATAACGACCGGGTGACGACTGTATAGCAATCGTCGGCTTGGGCTTGATCTCTTTGGGATCAGCGAAGTCGAGATCAGCATACAGGACGTTCGGCAATACAGCTTCACCCTTCTGTCGAACGCGACGGTTGAACCCGTGCGGACAGAAGTAGATGTCTTTATCGGCATGCTCGCGTAGAAATTCCTTCACCTGTGGGAACTCCTCGCGAGAGAAGAACCAATCCTTCCATTTGCCTGCACCTGATTTTGTCGAGATGCAGAAGAACTTACCAGGCTGTTGTGCCCAAATGTCAAGAACGATCACGCAGCCTGCTCCTGTTTCAGGCGTTCGACTTCGTCCTTGTGAACGAACTTCATCCGACCTACGCTTTTCACCGCGACCTTCCCTCTAGCGATCCTTTGCAGGAGCGCCTTATAGTTTATTCCCGTCTCGGTCGCAGCGACCTCCACGGTACAGTACCCATCCAACGTTTCCAAGGAAAACCCCCACGGTTGACAACGGCGTGAATTGTCGAGTATAACGCCGTTGTCGAACCGAGTCAACAGTGGGGTATGGCACATGATGGTAATTGAAGGCATGGACAACTCGGGCAAGTCGACACTCGCCCAAACGTTGGCCGATCATATGGGACTCTTCATCCAAGAAAGTGAAGGACCGCCTCTGTCGGCAGAGGAAATTAACGAGCGGGTGGATCGATACGAGACGATGGGATTGAACTACCTGTTCGTCCGTCACCCGGTGATCTCGAACGGCATCTATGGTCAGGTGAGGGAAGAGGGTGACCCGATCACACCCGGCCGCCGCATGATCTTCTACGATGCGAAGCCGCTGCTCATCTACTGCGACGCCGGCACTCGTGGCCTCGGCTCGCACGTCGAGAAGGCTCACGACACAGCGAAGCATCTCGAGGACATCACCAACAACTACAATAAGCTCCTGTTCCTCTACCGCACTTGGGCTGCGGAGCGGGCACACTTTGTCTATCGTATCGGCGATGACGTAGACGAGTTCTGTGCGACGGTTGCCTTCGCATATCACTATCGCTTCTCCAACTAACTGAAAGGAAAGACCATGCGGTATACCCACCGGCATGCGGATGGCGGCCTCTACAGCTATCAAGGTCCGCAAGCAGGCAAGGACGAGTCGACCGGTGAATGGATCGACGGCGTCTGCTATATCAGCGCCGAAGACGGCAAGCCTCGATGGACATCGAAGAAACGGTGGAACGAACGCTTCACCGAATTGCCCGAGGCCGAGGTTCTCCATGTTCAGATCGAGCATCGCGAGAACGTCGAGACCGGCGAGGTCGTCGAGTACTCATTCCGGCTCGAAGAGACCGGCGACGTTCGGCATATGCTCATCTCCGCCTCGACCGTTGCCGGCAAGAGTCGTGACTTCTTCGTCGAGCAGGTACTCAAGGCTCAGGCTGACATGGTCATCAAGGGTCTGCACGTTCGCAACCTCGATGACGTGCCGGACTTCATGGGCGACATCGAACGGTTCCACCAGAACTTCGGCCTCGAGTATAATGGCAAGCCGCGCATGCTCCCACAGGGTCTGTTCGATTTCCGGCACAAGTTCCACGTCGAGGAAACGACTGAATACGCCGACGAGCAACCCAAGCTCGCAGATGCTGTCAAGCGCAGCGATGATCGGGATATCACCAACAGCCTTGAGCTTCAGCTCGATGCGCTGGTCGACTCGGTCTATGTCATCCTCGGCACTGCGTACCTGCAGTTCGGTGCGAAGATCTTCAACAAGGCATGGGCGCGCGTGCAGGCGGCTAATATGTTGAAGGTTCGGGCCGAGGCCGACTCGGATGCGCGGTCTCACCGCGACACCAAGTTCGACGTGGTGAAACCCGATGGTTGGGTTGCGCCGGATCACCGTGACCTGGTCGCCGATCACGATCACAAGATCTACGTCAAACCTGGACAGTTGAACCCGGGCGCCGGAAGTGATACACAGGTCGTTCCGACAGCGCAATAGGAGGTACCGATGGAACAGAAGCAGAAGGCCTACGTCGCCAGCAGGGCGAAGAAGGTCGTCATCCCGAAGCTGCCGTACAGCAACCGCATCAATCGCTGGACCGGTAAGCCCCACGAGCACAAGCGGGAGATCGCTCGTCGACTCCGCCAACAGCAGGCCAGGTAAATGAAGAACGAGTGGATCGACATCGTAACCAAGCTGTCGCTGAAGAAGGGCGATATGTTCTCTGGGTGCCGCAAGATCATTCAGGGATACCGCTTCACCTTCCACGACCTGTGGGACGCTGAAGATCCACTCGTGATGGAGGACGCCGGCTACACCAAGTCGAAGATGGCGCACCTCGTCCGTGGCTATGTCCATGAGGAGTCGATCGCAGCAGCCATTATGCTGTGGAACATCAGGCGAAAGAAGACTAGTTACGGCTCGGTTGGCTTCACATGCTACAACCACTTCCTCAAGAACGATGCGGTGAAGAAGTCGAAGCGTGCCTCGGTCATGGGTCCTTGTATCCAGGCCGTGACGATCACTCAGCACAAGGGGAACAACAGCAAGGGCACTGGCGGCAAGTACTCGATTGATTGCTTCTACCGCACTACGGAGCTTCTGAAGAAGTTTCCCGCTGACTTGATCTTCATCCGTGACGTGCTGCTGAAGGACTTCGACTTCAGCGGTATGGAGTTCGGGGGCATCACTTTCCACTTCGCCAACATCACTGTCCACCCTCAGTATTTCGTGACGGCTATCCCGCACATGGATGACCCCATCGAGGTACTCGAACGTATCCGCAAGAGGGATCAGTATTTCTTCGACTGGATCGTTAAGTGGACTGCGCGGTACCTGTGTCCCGAACACTACCGCGGCATCGCCAAGTTCGCACAGGCTCTTCGGGTGAAGGACCATGCAGACGTCGCCATCAAAGGCAAGCGTCGCAAGAAGCTCATCGAGTATCTCAACGAGCATCACCCCGGATACAAGAACGACTACGTAGACCCAGATGGAGACGACGAATGAGAGCCTATGAGTTTGAGAACTTCTCGAAGGCAATCGAGCAGGCCTCGTATTATCTTCAGTACCGCAGCAACGTCGTGCACTCGGCGCGTTGGCAGGGAGCTGACATCGCTAACCGCCCAGAGATGGCGACGCACGAGGTGACTCACGTCTCGTTCTGCGTCAACATGGGAGCGATGAATGTACCCGCTACGCCGGGCATCAGCGTCGGCGGTGACATCGGTGTGCTCGCCGAGGACATCAAGCCCAATCTTCCCTGGGCGGACAATCACTTCGAGGAACGAGTCAGCGGTGCGCCGATGAACCCGGGAACCGAATGGGCCAACTGGCCCTACGGTAAATCCGCGGCGGGGTTCCTCAAGGACGGCAAGTTCAATCATAACTATATGGAACGATACTGGCCGAAGTTCGCAGGAATGATCGAGGCACCGACGACCGACAAGGCTGACTGGGAAGAGAAGTTCGACCTGCTCGGCTGGGAAGCGATGCCGACGACCGAGCCGCGGGTTCAGCCCAACTTCGGGATCATGTATCAGTATGGGGACCTCAACGATGTCATCCGTCTACTATGCGAGGACCCCTATACTCGCCAAGCTTACCTTCCAGTCTGGTTTCCTGAGGACACCGGCGGGGGCGCGAAGCGTGCGCCGTGCACTATCGGATACCACTTCCTTATGCGGGATGGGCGTCTTGATGTCAACTACCATATCCGAAGCTGCGATTTCGTCAGGCACTTCCGTGATGACCTCTACCTTACCGCCAGGCTCCTCCTGTGGGTTCTCTACAAACTTCGAGAGATTGATGACCGATGGAATGATGTCCTTCCCGGCAAGTTCATGATGCAGATCGGCAGCCTGCATATCTTCCGCAACGACTATCTCATGTTGTTCGGCCCCAAGGTAGCGAAGGATCGGTGATGACGAAGAAGCAAGTTCCCACAGACGACAGCATCCATTGGACGACGGCCTATAACATCGGTGACTCCGTCATGATCGACGGCAGTCAGGACATCAAGGCTGTCATCCTCGCAGTCGTCATTCGAGGCACCGGCCGCAACGTCAACTACGACGTAGCCTGGTTTCACAACGGCTCGTCCTACTCGGCCTGGATCGAGGAGTGGAGGATCCTGCCATGGGAGGACTGACAGAGCAGACCTACCACTTCGGTAGCGGCATACTCATCTGTCCCAACGGCGATGAGTACAAGGTTACCGACATCACCATAACCATCGGGCCGCCCATCGAGATAATTGAGGGCGGTCAGGTAGTTCGCCAGGAACCCGGCCGCGAACCAACGCGGATAACCTTCACGGAGTTGAAAGATGGGACGGATCAGCAGACAGACGATGTTCATGGACATGGCGAGGGCAGCGGCAAGACGATCGACCTGCTTCCGATTGAACGTCGGGGCGATAGTGACCAAGGACAATAACCCGGTTGCGGTCGGCTGGAATGGTGCACCTGCGGGAATGCCGCACTGCGCCGGCAATGACTGCCCGGGCGTCATCCCAGGGAACTGTGGGACACTGCACGCGGAGGTCAATGCACTGAAGAAGGCGGAGGCTCTGCTTCCCCGGGCGCCGGGTGTTGATCTCTACACGACGCACTCGCCGTGCATCGACTGTACGAGGTTCATCATCGAACCCGCTGGTGTGTACGTGCTGCGTCTCTTCTTCGAGATACCATACCGCAACACCCAGCACCTCGGGATGCTTGAAGGCAAAACGGAAGTTTACGAGTTGACGCCGGCAGGTTATATTGTCGAGTACTTCACCCGCCGCGTAGTGGAACTCCCGTGAAACGATCCAAGCAAATTATGGTTGTGGGTGAACACTCACAGATTAACCCCCGCGCCAAGTCTCTGTTCTTCGATGCACTGACTGACGCGGGGTTCAACACCGAGAAGATCTCTTGGGTGAATGTGCTGAAGGAGCCGCCACCCGAGGGCAAGAACATCACGAAGACGATGATTAAAGCCAACCTCGATAGACTCGAGCGGCGCATCGAGAAACGTGACCCCAAGTATATGATCCTCTTGGGTAACACGCCCCTTCAGGCGATCACCGGGGCGGCGGGCATCAAGAAAGCACGAGGCAAGCCGGTGCTGCGTGACAAGCGCATCGTGCTACCCGTCAATCACCCGAACCTTGCGTTCCACGACGAGAATTATGAAGACACGTTGGCCGCTGATCTCGCCCGCTTGAAAGAGTGCGTCGAGTTCGGCGGTATCCCCGAGGAACGTGAGCTCGACTTCGTTATCGTGGATAACCACAGCAAGGTCAAAGCGATGCTGCGCGACTTGCGCGGCACAGTCGCTGTAGACTTGGAGACGACACGACTCTACCCCTTCACGACTCAGCAGGATGAGCTGATCGAGCAGGGCCGTGCCTCGCAGGAATTGCTGAAGGATCACAAGGCAACTCACGGCTCGAACAATCTGCCCAAAGTCGTCGCCATGCAGTTCGGCACGAGGACGAAGCAATGGGTCGTTCCTATGGAAACGGCGGGCATCTGGAACCGTGAGGAACTAGAGGTCATTGTCGAGGAATGCACCGAGCGCCTCAAGGACTGCATCACCGTCTTCCACAACGGCAAGTTCGACTGCCTGTGGATGCTGGTTCGTTTCGGCGTGGTGTGGAAGGTTGACTTCGATACGCTCCTCGCTCACTTCATGCTCGACGAGAACGACCTGCATGGCCTGAAGTACCTGGCGCAGAAGTTCTTCGGTGTGCCCGACTGGGACATCGGCAATAAGGAGGGACAGAAGACTACCTGGTCGTTGCAGAACGCGAAGTACGCGGCGCACGACGTCTTCTACACCCGCAAGCTGAAGTTCAAGTTTGCCAAGATGTTCAAAGAGGACGAGGAGGTATACCGCGTCTTCAAGTACATCATGATGCCATGTGTCGAGATGTTCATCGAGGCCGAGTTCGAAGGCGTCTACATCGATCAGGATAAGATGGATGACGCTGAGGTCTTCTTGCGTGAGCAGGTTGCCGAGGCACTGAAGAACCTCGCACCGTTCGAGAAGAAAGCTGTCCTCAAGGATAAGAAGACTGGTAAGTTCAACTGGGGATCGAACGACCAGCTGGCTGACCTCCTGTTCGTTCAACTAAAGATTGATGGTGTCGAGAAGACCAAAGGCGGCAAATGGTCTGTCAGTGAGAGTGTGCTCAAGCGCATCGATCACCCGATGGTTGGGCACCTGCTCAAGTTCCGTGAGGCTCAGAAGCAACTGTCGGCCTTCATCGAGGGTTGGCGACCGTACCTTGATAGCTCTGGACGCCTGCATCCTGTATTCAAATTACACGGCACAGTTACCGGCCGACTCTCCTGTGAGCATCCCAACCTCCAGCAGGTTCCGCGTGACCCGAGGATCAGGACGCTCATCACTGCGCCGCCGGGATGGACACTCGTCGAGGCCGATCTTAGCCAGATCGAGTTGCGCATTGCAGCAGAGCTTGCCGATGAGCATAACCTATTGCAGGTCTTCAATGATGGCGAGGATCCTCATTGGCAGACAGCTATTCGCGAGATTGAACGCGGAGCAGGCTATCGTAAGGAAATGATAAAGACGGCTAAGCTACACGGCGGCGTCAAGCTGTCGTATAGCGACGCGGTTGAATACGTCCTGAAGATGGGTGGTGATGCTGCGGTCAAGGTCGTCGAGGCCTGGGCTGAAACGAAGGCACTTGCTCCTTTCATGAACTGGAAGGAAACCAGAAAGAAGGCGAAGGCGATCAACTTCGGTTACCTCTACGGCATGTGGTGGAAGAAGTTCAAGATCTATGCCCGAGACAACTACGGCGTCACCGTTACCGACGATGAGGCTCAGGCATCTCGTGAGGCGTTCTTCGAGCTATACCCGAAGTTCCCTAAGTGGCATAAAAAGCAACAGCGTTTCTCGCAGGTCAACGGCTATGTCCGCTCACTGTCGGGACGCAAGCGTCGACTGCCCGCTGCTATGGGAAATCGCGATACCCCACAGAGGCGTGAGGCGCAACGTCAGGCGATCAACTCACCGGTGCAGTCGTTCGCCAATGAGCTTAATCTCATGGCGGCCTTGCAGATGCGTGAGGAATTCTCATCGAAGTACTATCGTCTCGTCGGTACGGTGCATGACGCCGTGCTGGTGCTCGTGAGGAATGATAAGGTCGAGGAGGTCTACCGTCGCATCCTGGAGATCATGTCGCAGCCCGATCTATTGACAACGTTTGAAATCAATCTTAGTGTGCCTATTGAAGCCGAAGCGAAATGCGGGCCTTGGGCAGCAGGCAAAGGAATTGACGAATGGCTAAAGGCAAACCCGAAAGCATCAAAGAGAAGCGGTCACGCAAAAAGCGCGAGGCCGCCGCGGCCAGTATGGAACAAGGCGCAAAGACGACTAAGGGAAAAGCTCGCGGCGTAGGCGATAATTCAGGCGCGGCGCCAGCTCACGATCACAGCACCGTCCTCACCGCCGATGGCCAGATCAACATCAGTCAGTCGAAGGTGAAGACCTATCGGCAGTGTCGTCGTCAGTACCACAACAAGTTCGTGCTCGGCTTGAAGAAGAAGCGGATCAAGCGTCCCTTCATGTTCGGCACGATCATGCACGAGATCGCTGAGGCTGACTTCGAGCGGCATGACTGGAACGAGGTACTCGACAAGATCGAGCTGGACAACAAGAAGCTCTTCAAGAAAGAGATCGAGATGTACGGCAACCTCGTCGAGGATATGCGGGACATCATGACTGACTACTTCCGCTTCTGGGAAGGTCAGATCAAGCCGATCAAGCACGGCGGTCGTCGGTCGGAGCATGAGTTCCGCATCGAGCTCGACGACGGCCTGTGGTTCACGGGGAAGATCGACGCGGTCGTCAAGTCGAAGGGCATGCGTTGGGTCATGGAGCATAAGACCTTTGCCCGTATGCCCTCCGAAGATGATCGTTGGCGTTCGGTGCAGGCAGCCGTCTACTTCCGTGCGCTGGAGCAGATGGGCTTCGAACAGATCGATGGCGTCCTGTGGGATTACGTTAGCAGCAAGGCGCCGAATGTCCCAGGCGAACTGACCAAGACCGGCAAAGTTTCTCAGGCGAGGATCGACTCGGTACCGGCGCGCATCGAGCGCTGGTTGAAAGAGCAGGGCCTGAAGAAGAAGGACCACAGGAAGCTGCTCGATGATGCCGAGGCCAACCTCAAGAACCGGTTCATCCGAGTCTATAGTCCGGTGAAGCGCCGCATCGTGGACAACATCTGGAACGACTTCGTTGATACAGCCCACGAAATCCAAGACTTCCACGGCAAAAAGAAGGACCAGAACATTGGCCGGCATTGCACCTGGTGCGATTATCAGGCGCTTTGCAAGGCTGAAGCGACCGGTTCTGATGTTGACTGGTTGATCGAACGCGAGTATAGTGTCGAAACGAAACAAGGAAATGACCACAATGGCGACGACCGTTCGGAAGACTGATAAGGGTGGTGACAGCGCACCAGGGTCCAAGCCCGTCGCCGATGTCAAGCACCCCAACTCCACCGCGCTCTACGGGCGCAGCGGTACCGGGAAAACCACGCTGACCGCATCGTGGCCCAAACCGATACTCTACATCAACGTTAGGGACAATGGGACCGACAGCATCCGCGATGTCGAAGATATCGACGTGGTGGACATCAACACCTCAGACGAGATGAAGGAACTCGTCCTCTGGCTTCACAAGAAGGCCGAACGAGGCAAGCTCAAATACAAGACAGTCGCTATCGATACGATGACGCAGTTCCAGGGCATCCTCATCGAGGAGATGGGCGAGAAGAAGAAGCTTAAGCCCAAGGGTAAACGTGCAGGTGACTTCGGCACACTGACGAAGCAGGACTGGGGAAGCATCGCCGGTGACCTCAAGTCCCTCATCATGGACGTGCGCAACCTGCCCGTCGAGTCAGTCTTCATCGCACAGGAGCGAGTGTTCAACGCCGGCGACGAGGAAGATGATGGTGTCGATGCACTCGCTCCCGAGGTCGGCACGAAGCTCATGCCTTCGGTCAACAAGGACCTGTGCGCGTCGGTGTCGATCATCGGCAATACCTTCATCCGCATCAAGGTGCATAAGGAGAAGGTCAAGGGAAAGACCACCCGAACGGTCGAGAAACAATTCTGCTTGAGGTTAGGCCCTAACGAAGTCTATACCACCAAGATCCGAAAGCCCAAGGGGATCGAGGCTCCGGATTATATCATCGATCCTACCTTCCGGAAGATAGTGAAGATCATGAAAGGAAAAGAGTAATGGCCCGTCGTAAAAAGGGTTCCAGTGTCAAGGTCAACTTCAAGGGCGTCGAGTCTCGGCAGACGCCGCCTGAAGGCGACTACAAGGTCGAGGTCCTCGAGGCCACGCTCGGCAAGAGCGGGAACAACAACGACCAGATCGAGTTCGTGCTCGAGGTCGCCGAGGGCAAGTACAAGGGCACCAAGCTCTGGTTCTACTGCCCGCTCCAGGAGAACAGCCTGTGGAAGCTGCACGCTTTCCTGACTGCGCTCGGCCAGGAGGTTCCCGAGGACGAGATGGACATCGACCTGTCCGAACTCGTCGGCGAGAGCTGCGTCGGCGTCCTCACACACGAGACCTACCAGGGTCGGAAGCGTGCGAAGATGACCGACTTCGACAGCATCGAGAACTACAAGGGTTCCGATGACGACGATGATGACGATGACGACAAGAAGGGCAAGAAGTCCAAGGGCAAGAAGTCCAAGGACGAGACGCCCGACTATGACGACATGGACGAGGACGACCTCCGCGACCTGGTCATCAAGCGCGAGCTCGCCGACAAGAAGGCGGCGAAGAAGCTCGACGAGGACGAGCTCAAGGAACTGCTCGAGGACGACGACAAGGCCGCGGCCAAGAAGTCCAAGGGCAAACCCAAGGGCAAGTCCAAGGATGACGACGATGACGACAAGCCGGCCAAGGGCAAATCGAAATCCAAGTCGAAGTCCAAGGACGACGATGACGATGACGATGAGCCGAAGGGCAAATCGAAGTCGAAGGACAAGGGCAAGTCCAAGAAGAAGGCCAAGAAGTACGATGGCGATGACATCGACGACATGGACGAGGACGAGCTCCAGGAGGTGATCGACGAGTCGGGCATCGACGTGGACCTTGACGACTACAAGAAGCTGCCGAAGAAGGTGGCCGCGGTCAAGGACGCACTCGAGGAAGCCGACCTGCTCGAGGACTGATCCGGCTAACGCCGGCGGAAGGGAAGGGCGGCTCGAGAGATCGGGTCGCCCTTTTCCATAGGAGGACATCATGCAAGAACCGAAGTACGAGACCGGCCCGATTATCAACCGGGCATCTGGTGAGACGATCCCACAGGAGGAGCCTGTGATGATCTTCCGTGGTCGTGATAACCATGCACTCGCCGTCCTGATCCACTATCACAGCTTGATCCAGGATCCCAGTCACCAGGAAGCGGTGCGCCGTCGCATCGAGGACTTCGCCCGTTTCAAGAACGAGTATCCGGAACGGATGAAGGAACCCGACACGGAGCTGATTGACTGACATGGCCAAGAAGGCTGAGTCCCGGTTGCAGCAACGCATCCAAAAGGCATTGAGGAAAGAAGTTGGTGGCAAGTGGTTCAAGGTCCATGGCTCCGCGTTCCAGGAAGCTGGCCAGCCGGACATCATCGGTACGGTCGACGGACTCTTCTTCGGGTTCGAGGTCAAGCTCCCCTTCACCGGAAAGCCTAGCGCTATTCAACTCCAGACTCTCGCTGACTACCGAGACGCGGGAGCAGTCGCGTGTATCGTGGAAACGCCTTCGCAAGCAGTCGCCTTGGTTAAAGCTGCTCAAGAGGCATCAGCGAAGGGGCGTCGAGGCGATCGTCTCTACAAATGGATTTGCCGCTCTCTTCGCGCAACGCACGGGGAAGACCTGGGTTACGGGCGCGTGCCTCGAGGTTCTAAAGCCCGAGTCCCACGACGTTCTGCTCGTTGGGCCGTTAACCAATATCGAGTCCACCTGGGTAAAGTTCCTGACAGAAAAGCTGCCCCATTACTCGGTGCACCGTGACCTCGCATCCTACGACGCCCACAGGAAGGCGCATCCCAAGAAGTTCCGCGTCCTCGCACTAAATCCTGAGGCAGTCACACCGATCCGCGATAAGCTGAAGCGGCGCAAGTGGGACTGGATGATATGGGACGAGGCGCAACGGCTGAAGAACAGGTCGTCTCAGTCATCGAAGGATGCGTACTTCATCGGCCGCAGCGCACGACGACGCCTAGCGCTGACAGGAACACCAATGGATCTTGACCCGAAGGACCTGTGGGCAATCCTTCGCTTCATCGAACCTCACGTGCTCGGCACAGTGTGGAAGGACTTCGAGAAACACTTCCTGGTCGAGCCGACGATTGACCTCAAGAAGAAGATGGGAATGGTGCAGCGTCAGAAGATGATGCTGGCCTATCAGATCGCGAAGCGCAAGGCGCCGATGCGTGAGGATCGACTCGACGAGTATGCAGACCTCATCAGTCCACACGTCATGCGGATCAGTAAAGCAGACGCAGGGATCGAGCCTGCTCATGTCCATGTAGTTCGCTTCGACTTGCCCGATGATGAACGTGCTCGATATGAGAAGCTCGAGAAGAACATGGTCGTCAAAGTTCGGGGCACCGTTATATCGACGCCGTTGAAGATCACACAGATCGGCAAGCTGCAGCAAATGACAGGCGGGCATATCAAGGACGAGGACGGTGACGTTCATGTCATCGGCACAGCGAAGCGTCGACTGCTCCGTCGTCTCATCAGGAAGCATGTTGAACCCGGCAAGCCTTTCGTCGTCTTCTGCAAGTACACTTGGGAAGTCCACATGATCGCGCGCATGATCCGACGTATGGGTTATGATCGAGTCGCTGAGCTGTGGGGTAAGGTCAAGGACCTGAAGAAGGATAAGCGACGGACTAACATGCTGCTGGGTTTTCAGCGGGGTGACTACGACGCGATCATCTGCCAGCAACGCACCGGCGGTGTCGGCGTCGATCTATACCGAGCCAGGAAGTTCTTCGTGTACTCGATGGGCCACTCCTACATCGACTACGATCAGATGCTGAGCCGGGGTGATTTTCTCGATCAGGATGACAGGGCAGATTATTTTTTCCCAGCGGCACGACGGTCTATTGACATAGACATCATTACCAGTGTAAGAAGGAAAATGTCGATCACGGAAACCTTCTATGATCGATTGTCGAAACGTTGACCATGAAGGGACGAACAATGGCGAAGGACAAGAAGAAGGACAAGAAGGCCGAGAAGCCCGATACCAAGGGCAAGTCGAAGGCCGCCGACAAGGACGAGGACAAGGAGAAGGCCTCCGAGTTCAAGTTCGGCGTCGAGGACATCGCCGAGGAGCTGGGCATCAAGCCGGCTTCGGTGCGCGTCCAGCTCCGCAACAAGGGCATCGAGAAGGCCGGGAAGTCGTACGGCTGGAACTCGAAGGCCGAGCTGAAGGAAGTCATCTCGCAGCTCAAGTCGAGCGACGACGATGACGACGAGAAGCCGGCGAAGAAGTCCAAGAAGGACAAGTCGGACGACAAGCCCGCCAAGAAGGGCAAGTCGAAGGGCAAGTCCAAGAAGGACGATGACGACGATTGATCGGCGCCGCTCGATCTGACCCCGCATAAGCGCTCGGTGCCATCAAACGCACCGGGCGCTTTTCGCTGGCCGGGTGAGTGATCGCGTAGTGCGTGACGTGCGCCTAGCGCACCGACCTCAGCGACGCACCCGGCGCACGCGTATCATGCCATTCGACACGTCGCCGACACGTCCCCGGCATGGCAGTTGACCAAAACATTACCAGGAAGTATCATGCCCCCTAATACCGCATGAGGGCATTGGGCAATGGTACCGTCACGAGAAAGACAACTTGAAGACCAGGTAGAAATCCTGACGCAGCAGCTCAAGGAGCTGACTGGCTCGGACAAGGAACTGGGCGTCTTAATGGCCCTTCGATGCGGTATGACCCACAGGATGGCGACCGTCCTCCATATCCTCGTCAAACGTGCTCCCGCAGTCGTGACCCGATCCACCTTCCATTCGGTGGTCTATGGTGATCGCGACGACGGCGGTCCTGAGCCCAAGATCTTTGATGTCCATATCAGCCGACTGCGCAAGTTCTTCAAACGGGTCAAGTGCCCGGGCAAGATCGACACTGTGTGGAACGCAGGTTACCGCGCCAACCCCGAGCTCGTCAAGTGGGTGCAGGCATTATACGACGAGCAAATCCCCAAGGAGAAGTAGCATGTTCGCAGGACTACTGGCCCGAGTCGCGTTCAGCGCCTTCGGCAAACAGATCACCGTTGGCCTGATCGTCAAGATCGTCGGCGGCCTCATCATCGCCGGCCTCCTGTGGTTGGCGTACTCGAAGGTGCATGAGCACTTCCAGCATATCACCGACCTCGAAACGCAGGTCACCAACCTCAACGCCGACAACAAGAAGCTCACCGATCAGAAGGACGAGCTCATCAGGATCAACAAGCAGAACGCCGCGGTCGCGAAGACCACAGGCGAGCAGAAGGATGCAGCGACGGGCATCGCGAACAATGAAGCCGCCGCAACGACCAACCGTTCCACCAAGTACAAGGAGATCCACGATGTCATCAAAGCTGTCCCGGCTACCACTCGCCCTGTTGACCCTATCATTACTCGCACCCTTGACAGCGTGTGGGGGCCAGAGCCGACCCGCAACAGTCAGTGATGTCGTCGTCCGCGAACACTACACGGCCGCGACCCCGGATGAACGCCTGCGTCACTGCAAGGCCAAACCCGGTCGCCGTCCTGTGAAGACGGACAACGACGTTGCGGACGTGATCGCCGACGCGTTCGAGTATGGGGACGACTGTGCCTCGAAGCTCGAGTCGACATGGAAGTCCATCGATGACGCGGCAGCTCGCGCCAAGAAGCTGAATGAGGATCAACCGAAATGACCGAGCCGACCCCTTATGAAGTTCTCGGGGTCGCGAAGGACGCCGGCGATGCGCAGATCAAGGCAGCGTATCGCCGGCTCTCCGCGAAGCTTCACCCGGATAACCTGGCGACGGGTGACATCAATCAGTTCCGTGCGATGAAGAATGCCTATGACATTCTGAGCGATCCAGATCGTCGCAAGCGATTTGACGCGACAGGACGACAGGACGAGTCGCGCGTGACGCCTGCGCGCGTTCAGGCGTTCCTGAGGGACACGATGAAGAACGCGATACACGCGCAACGCAAGGACGGAACGACTGATGATCCTACGCGGGAGAATATCCTGCAGAAGCTCATCATCTCGATGGGACAATCGAGGCAGCTCGTTCAGCAGGAACGCCACGAGACGTACAAGAAGCTCGAACGCGCCCAGCGAATTGCCGAGCGCTTGGTCACCACAGCAGACAAAGACATCCTCGGACCTATCATGGAAGCCGAGATCAAAGAACTCCGCGCTGAGCTGCTCGTTCATGAGGATGCGCTGGAGCTATCGATGGAGGCTGAACGAGTCTTCCGTTTGTACGGGTATAAAGTCGGCCCGGGACCGGAGGGACATTTCAGCCCCGGGCCAACTGTCCGCGCTGAGCGAACCTCGGAATGGCGTTAAGGTTGTCCGCCCTCAGGTGGTGAGGGAGGAGTCGTGTTCAACGCACTGGCGACTCCCTTATCCTTCGTACTGATCGCGAGACCACCCGCCGTCACAATAGCTGCAAGCATTCCGCCGTATGCGGTGCAGAATGCCAACGGGTCCCAGGCCTGTCCTTTCATCATTGCCCACGCCTGAAACGTCGGCGGCATGATGACCCCGTTCAGTCCACCGATCGAGAACAAGATACGGACGACATCGAAGTGACCGCCCGGACCCTTGAACATCATCAGCAGACTGTCAAGCTTAATACCCATAGCTTTATCCAATCAATTCCCAGTGAGGATTGTCCGTCTCGCCTTTCTCATGCGCGACGTTGTTCTGGTTCCAATCCGCACCCCAGCGGATCTTGACGCCGACATCGGCAGCGGCCTTCATCATGTCCTTGTTCATCTGTGCGAACAGGGGCAGCCATTCCTTGTCGGGTCGACCGAGAACGAGCGACACAGGATAGGGATACATATCAACAGCCCAGCCGTAGCCGTCATCCTTCTTCCTGTGGTTCGAGGACAGGGCGTGACCGAGCCACGTCACCTTCGCTGCGCCGGGGTTCGCATACTTGGCGGGACACCCGCCGGCGACGCATTGGGCCGCGGTACGCCCCTTGCCGAAGTTGATGAAGCACTGCTCGTCCGTTCGAAGACCCTCGACAATGGTCGAGTCATAGGTGCTGATCTCGATGTATCGGTTCAGTACCTTCTGAAGCCTCGGCTCGAGCAGGAGGATCTTCGCCTTATTGCTATCACCCCAAACGTGTGTCATCTTCATTCTCCTTGTTGATTACCAATCCTGTTCCCATCGATCGACAATACCGATGGGGTTGAACTCATGGTTTGTAAGGCCCGTAGACGTGTGAAGCTTAAAGCCAATAAGATCGGGTACGCCTCCCAGGTAAGAGGAATAGTTATCCACACGAACTGCTCGCCATGTCTTACCATCCGGCGAGATAGAGAATGTCAGATCTCCTGTGGTGTGGTTATAGTGAAGCTTCATATGAAGCAGAATAGGCGCAGCGCTAACAAGGAGCGCATTAACCCCCTGTGCGACATTCGAGTGCTGACCCAAGATGAAGTAAGACGTAGTACCGAAGATTGTCTGAGCATATGTCAAAGTCTTATCAGTACTGGAGCATCCCACAGCAAGCCCGCCATAGATGTAATTAGCCGCATATCCTCCTAGAATAACTCGGGTAATTACTTCCCAATCGGTTCCTGATGGCAATGCCTTGAAACAGCCCTCGCTCTCATCATTACTTCCCTGATTTCCCATCCACTGTAGGATCATCCCATTGTCGGGATCATCACTGACAGTCAGGTCCGTACCAAGATGGTTAACGAGGGTGGGGAAGTCAGCTGCGGCTGGGGGACTGAAGTACCATGTTCCTGCGGTGATCTCCGCGACACCCGATCCCGCATCTACAACCTTTACACCTCCTTTGAAGTTCAGGGTGCCCGCAGCCGGAACGATCGAGGTCCCGTCATGCTCAACGTCCAACAGGATACCCACACCCGAGCTTGATTTCTTTCCCAGGTTGATGTAGGCGGTGATTGGTCGATTATATCCGACATTCAAGCTACCGCTGAGGATTGCGGGAACGTTCATGTCAAGCTCAGCGATTGTACCCGAGTGGTTCCACGTTGCGTCATAGGCGGTCTGGGTCAGGCCGGTTACCGAGTCATAGGTGAACGTACCATTACCGTCATGCTCAACGAGGTTGATCCTCATGCCTTCACCAAAGCTCGGCAGCGGAGCAAATACGTGGAAGTCACTACCGCTACTATCGGTCTGCAGGTATCGGATCTCCCATTCAGCGAAGTCGAGGGCATCGAGCTCTAGCAACCATCCGCTCTGGACATCACCCGAGTTGAAGGTCCAAGCGGCGGGATCACCCGTTTCCACAATGCGAGTATAGACAGCTACTCGCTGATACTGGGGAGTCTGCAATTCCTGATTTCCGACGTTGCCGATGGCACTCCACCCGATAGCGGTCGGAGACAAGCCTGCATTAGCATAACCCATAATGATGCAGACGAGAACATTCCCTGCTGTGGGCGACCCGGGAAGGGTGAGTGTCAGGTTTCCGTAGTTGCGACCGTCAGTCCGCTGAATGATCGTTGGAGCAACACCCGCAGTCGATCCACCGATGAAGCCAACCTTTTGCAACGGCAGGTCATAGGACTCAACGACATGGTCCGCAGCGGTACGAGGCTCAAGTATAGCAAGAGTATGCCAGAACTCACGATCATCGGAGTACTCGACAGCGACCTCCATACCCACAGTCCACGGGAACCCGGTCAGCGGTGCAAACTCGACGCTCGCTGGTTTCACCTTTGTAAGGAAGTCGTAGCCAAGATACGGACTAGTGAAGACCTGTCCCAGGGTGGTCGAACCCGAGTACCAACCATGACTAGATGCACTTGATCCATCAAAGGCAGCTGCAACGGACCAGCCCCCGCCTGTGTCAGTTGCATTGGCAAATCCATGGGTGCCCGGGGTCGGGATCAAGGCTGTACCCGTCGAGTCACGGAAATTCACGAGGGTATAACCGATACCATCCGTGGGAGTTCCACTGTTACCGCCACGGAAACCCCTAAGACGCCAGTACCTTGCACTAACCTCGATTGATCCCGCGGGTCCGCCTCCGCCACCTCCCGTGATAGCAGTCCATGCTCCATTCTTACGGCCATAGATTGTACCGTCACTTGGTGCATCGGGGATACCCCCTTCACCTGGAACCCACAGGTTGAGTGCATTATCCCAGACAAGTGCCTGGCCATCGAGGACACCGTAGACTGCGACATCATCAAGGTCGGTTAGGGATACACCGGAGGGTTTGCCGCGGACACCGACAATTGATCCATAGTCCGCACCCGGGTTGGAGAATGAGAACGTAGCAAGCTGCGAACCATTAGCAGCTGCGGGGTTGAGCTCGTTAAGGACAGCAGACACGTCACCCAGACTGTTCTGCTCAAGCTGAGTACCAAGGTCAATGGTGTTTGTGCTCGTGGAACGGCTTACACCGAAGAACAAGATAGCGTCGGTTCCCTGGATATTACTTCCACTTGCTAGGGTCCGGGTTGACGCACCCCCGCTATTACGGAAGTTAGTATTACCCGACAATACGGATGCACCACCTTCATAGGTCGCAATCGCCCAAGCATGCCAGTAGGAGCCCGACGTCCCGATGACTACGTGACCCGTGGTGATGTCACCGGCGGACAAGACCTTCCAGTAGGTCTCGCCGTTCATGTTGCTGCCGATCATGTTGGAGATACGAGTCCAACCGGAAGGAGTCCCAGCATCCCATGCACCGCCGAAGAAGATCACCGCTAGGTCACCGGCGGCGGTTCCTGCTGGCCAGGGGATCGTATAACTGTTGGTATTCGCACCACCGATGTCCGTCCCTCGAAGCACAGGAGGCGACCTACCCGAGAAGCCGTCAATAGCAATGTCAGCCTGTCCGCTACCGGCATTAACCACAGTGACGCCGGCACCTGTGAAATTCAGAGCAGTGGCCGGTGATACGATGACCGAGCCGTCCTCCTTGACATCAATCGATCCACCGCCACCGGTCGAGCTCGTCGTCGCATTGCTTGGTCCTGCCGGGCCGGACTCACCCGCGAAGTTTGATGCAGTCACCCAGTATCGCCAGGTATCGGAAGGAACAAGCCCCGTGTGAGTCCACCTATCGATGCCGACAACCGTGGCGATCTTCGTCGCCGAGCCGAACGAGCCTGACGATCCGTGGATCGCATAGATATTGAACTCACGGACAGCACCGCCGCCTACACCGGCATCCCAGGTGAGATTGTTCGCGAGGACAGCACCCGAGGCAACCAGCGTCGTGGGATCGGCCGGCGCAACTGTCGCAAGCGACCCCGAGCTGACAACCCCTGTGGTCACCCAGTTGCTGGGAGTACCGCCCACAGCAGACGACACTGCGCGGGCTCTAGCCTTGTAGTTGGTCGAGGGAAGCGCAGGCTGGAACGTCGACTTACTCGACAAGGCGGACACCTTCGCGATGTCCTGCCAGGTGGTGTAAGGATCGACGGCGATCTGCACGTCGTAGTGATCGAGGTACGGTCCGGGTGAGGCTCCCACAGTAACCGTGCCTTCAATGATGTTCGTGCCGTCCGCCTGAGTCCTCGAGTTGAATGCGAGACTGCAGGATGAGGGATCACCGATCAGGAAGCCGAGACCTGATGGGGTGTAGGTGTAATAGGCAACGTCTGCAACGTCCTCGAGAGCCTGGCCCCAGATGTTGAAGCTGACGAACTTGAACCACAACGGCACACCGATGTATTCCGGTGGTAGCTGATACTTGAAGATGGCTTCATCGAGACGAGCAAAGGGTACACCGGACAGGTGGGATCCAGGTGCCGTCCTGTACAGCCCACGGTAGATGGTCGACAGGTCATACTCGTTCGTAGCCGTAAGGGCAGCATCCTGATAGCTGACGAACTCGCCGCCGAGCAAGCAGAGAGTCGCATTCGCCTCGGCATCATCCGGGCTGACTGACAATAGTTCACCATTGGACATACGCAGATCGACGCCGACTGTGTTGACTGTGTCGGGATTAGTACTGCCGTATGCGGGAAGCGCATCCATGGTCTTACCCATACGGGCGGGGATATCCACAACGCCGATATTGGTATAGGTCGTGTTGTCTCGCGAGATATAAACCTGACAGCCACCCCAATACTTGTTGTAGGTAGTGCCGTTGCCTCCGCTGACGGCGATCCACACCTGGGGAATGCCGTTCGACAGATCAGCGGGAACGTCGAAGATCATCGGCGTATTGACTGGACCGGGGTCAGCGAGCTGGTTGTTGCCGCTCGGGGTGATCGTCGGCGGGGTAAAGCCCTGTGAGCTCGACACGGACAACGTCACCTCTTCCGACGTGACCTTGAAGTCGCCATCATCATCTTCCTCGACGTTGGTGACGCGGACAAGGACACTGCCGATCTTCTTGTCGATCAGGATCAGCAGATCCATCGGTTCGATCAGGCAGTGTGCCGGCCCGAGGTTGACAATGTAGGTATTGCGGATATAGGCTTCACGCTGTCCCATGATCGCCACGACCTTGGTCGCCATGTCGATACGGGTGATGTCCTTGGTCTCGAACGTACTTGCCTGACGAAGACCGAACTGATCGATCAGGCCCTGGTCCTTCCATTCGACCGGCGCGTCGTTATACTCATTGGCCGCGTTCGAGAACGTCAGCTTCATTGAGTTCGATGCGTCGGCAGGATCGACACGCGAGACCTGCACCGGATCTTCCTTATTCGAGACGTAATCGTCATCGGTCAAGGTATAGGCCGGCGTACGGTTCGGGCGATACTTATACCCGTTGCCGTCGATGTCCGCGATGTCGTACGGGATGAAGTTGAGTTTGTATCCGGTCCACACGACCGCGGTGTTCAGCATCTTCATCCACTTGTCGAAGGTATCCGATGCTGACGTAGGATCACTGAGCACGGGTGACAGGCCAAAGCCCTGAGCGGCGCAGTACGTCTGGAACGTAGCGTCACCCGTGGTCGTAGCGTGACCCGTCGAGTAGAGCGTGTCGAGGCCAACGTTATCTGTCGGCATTCCCACACCGAACGCGGGGCTGAGCAGGAAGTCATCGATGATGTACGCGGGGTCTGCGTCGTTCGATCCATCCTTCGACGTCTGGAACCGAAGTGCCTTAACCTCGAACGAGTGGTTCGGCAGTGATGCGCTTGAGCCGAGGTCATAGTTCGCTGCACCGACGTAGGACACACCGGGATAGCTACGTGCCTCTGTGGGATGCTTCGAAGTGACATAGCCCCAGGGTGCCTGAGGAGTCGACCCGTTGAAGAAGCTGAAGCCCGACGCGGAGAAGTCCTGAGTCGACTGATCCTTCCAGTACTTGCCGATACCATAAGTGACACCCTCGCAGAGCGCGAGGATGCACGAGGCGCTGTAGGTATAGGAGTCGACTGATCCGCCGCCCTTACCGACTTTCTGCTTCTGCTTGTGCGGGGTGAAGTCGTTATACCAGATCAGGTTGGGTGCAACTCGGTTACAGCCCCACACAATGGCGAGAGCGAGAACCGACGAAGCGGTCTGCATCTGGATACCAGTGTACTCGGGCTTGACCTTCTTGCCGCCACCACCAAGGAAGAAACTCATCGTTCGTATCCCTCAAACGTATAGACCCTTGCAGGTCGGCGAGACATCGGCGTATTGCGGATATCGACTTCCTCCACAATACCACTGGGAAGATAAGAGTGAATGAACATGGGCCATGACGATACGATACCGCCGTGCGAGAACGTTCGACCGACGCGAAACACGATCACGTCGCCGGCTGGAGCATGCCAGGAGGCGTCATTCGCTAGGCGTGCATCGATGCTCCGGTCGTCGTCATCAACTCGGGCTAAATGCGCCTCGATGAACCCGAGGTATTTCTCCTCCCCGCGATGCAAATGCCAGTCTGGTGTGTAATAGCCAGTCTTAAAATCCTCGACTGCACCGGCATCTACGAAGCCAGCAATGATGAGCTGACCGCAGTCTACACCTTGGCCCTTCTTTCTTGCCATGTGATGATAGGGCGTACCGAGCCAGTCTCGAGTAGCCGCGATGACCTGTTCCCGCTTCATTAGTATGCGGTCTCCGCCTTGGGCACAAACTCGAAAGCCTGGTACCTCGCCTGATTTCCATACTCGCCGCAACGACCATAGGTTCGATTGCATCCCGGGTAGCAGGAGAAGTGAACTCCGGAACCGGGCTCGAAGTCTAGCGGATACGCCAGGACGAAGTTTCCACCCACAACGTCCTTGATCGTTCGGACCTCGATCACTGCGTCTGCATCCTCAATATGGATGACGCCGTTGACGAAGTTACCCGTGCCCGTGATCCCGGTCGGGATAATCAGACTGCTGGTCGATCCGCCTGCGGTGATCCCATACTGGGTATAGTCGTCTCGGTTGAGCCCACAGTTGAGGTCGAATACAGTCCAGTTGCACATGGGCTGGAACAACTTGCGCGGCATATTCATGGACAGCAGGACCAGGTCAGACTTGACCTTGATCGTCGCGGAGGATCGACCGACGCTGTCCGCAGTCGACGTCTTGCCGATGAACATTGTGGTTCCGCCGATCAAAGGCGCGCCCCACTTCGCACAGAAGTACCGATCACGTCGGATATTTGCACCGTCGAACCGACCGCGAAGGATCGCCGTCGAGAACGCCTGCCCCTGATACTCCTGCGTCGCCGAGTAGTCGAGCTTCATCTCCTGCTCGTCAACCTCGACGCCAACGCCGATGACAGTCTTCAGCCCGGAGATCTTCACCTCCTTCGAAGTAAAGGTCACCGGGACGATTGCGTCGGGATCATCGATGGGAAAGACATCGACGTTCTTCTGGGCGGTCGAGTAGCGAAGGGTATGACCGTCAGTCGAGACGATGGTGAAGCAGTCTACGTAGACAAACCTCTTCGACGCGAGCAACGCATGGATATCCGCTTCGGTGTAACCGGGCTGTGGGAATACGGGCCTCACTGGATGATGCTCCTAAAGTTGATCTCCTGAAGGTTCCAGAGCTTCGTGGAGAACTGCGCGAAATCTGCCTCGTCGTCGAGGAACCGACAGACGAAGTAATACTCATAGGTGCCCGAGAGGATCGATCCTTCGGGCGGGGCGGTCTCGAGCACGAAAGTGCGCGGCGACAGGATGGAGAACTCATCGCCGAGACGAAGCGTTCCTTTGTATGAGATCTTGAACCCGGTCCAGCTTGCATGGGCGATGTTGAACTGTAGCACACCCGTCACCGGGTTGAAGGTATACTCATGAACGCCTGGTGCCGAAGCAACCTGCGTATAGACATCACTGCCTTGCTGGACGTGGCTGATCGTCGCCTGCCACGGATAGGTCAGCGTCATCGAGGCACCCGAGTCTAGCGTATGATCCTCGTTGGTCAGCTCGAGATACAGAATGCAGGTATCGGCCTTAAGCTGTCCCACAGGCATAAGGAACCCATTGAGTTCCTGGACAGCCGTCACCTCGACCGTGTCACCATCACCTGTCAGGAGATCGAGGTTCTCGACACGATAGAAGTCCGGTGCCCGAAACAGGAACTCCTCGAAGGCACCGCTGCAGGTCAGGAAGAAACCGACCATTCGCTTGAGATCAGTGACACCCGCCGACTTGTTCGGCAAGTAATCATAGGTCAGCTTGAAATCCCACTTCGGGTCAGCCCAGAACGACGTGCGAGTCTCCTTGCCCGACGTATGGTCCGCGACCTTAGTCGAGAACACGGGCTTCATCTCCGTGTCCCAGCTCAAGCCGATCAACTGTGGGAATACAAGATCAGTCACGTCGTCCTCCGGTGCAACCTGTGCATATTGGGTCATGTAGAAGCCGGTCTCGAATTGCGGCTTACGGTTTTGGTACTCAGCACGCTGGATTGTAATGTATCCAGCCTGAACGTTTGTTGGTCCAATGGGTAGATATAGTGGCTGTAGTACCAGAAAGCCGGCCAGCAGATTGCTCTCACCAGACTCGGCCTGACTGATATGGAAGTATGATCCCTTCAGTGCCATGTCAGTCGCTCGCCTGCAGCTTGGGTCCAGCCTGGATCGGTGCATTCAATTCTGCTGTCGTCCAGAAGTCACCGGTGTCTGGGTTGCGATCCCAGTAGTCAGTGATCGAACCGTAGTTCGTCTGGTTCAAGCCTAGCGGTGATCCGCCGTAGACCGTTCCTCCCGTCTTGAGTTGGTTCTGACCGAACAGCTGTACGCCATCATCCTGCATATAGAAACCCTTGAGCTGCAAGGCCAGTACATCACGGGCAGCAACGTTCGGGTTCATCTGATACAGATCGGCATCACCAACGTCCGGTGTGTAGTTGTACTTCGTCACGTCGAGGACATTGTTCCCCGCGATCTGCCAGTTAAAGCTTGCACCATTTGCGGTAAGCTGGGTCAGGTCACCGGCGGCAATAGCTGTCTGTGCCCGGACAACGATGTTGCCGAGATAGTCATGGTTGGTTGCTCCATCCACGGGGTCATTCATGTAGATGTCATCGAGGAATAGTGCACCCTGAGCATAGGCGTTACCCAGGGCCATCGAGTCGAAAGAGGGACAGCTTGCGATGCTCGTGAGGTTAATAACCACGTCGCCGTTGATCTTGACCTGGAAAGTATTGCCGACATACTTGATCTGCATATAGAACCAGGTGTTCGCCTTTACTGTTCCCGTACGGGTACGAGTTGTCCCGAACGAGCTGATGAAGCGAAGAATACCCGCAGCACCTGCCCCGGGAAACTCGATGCGGAAGATCTCGACCTCAGCTTGCGAGTCACGCAGGGTAATGGTAGGACCCTGGGTGCCTGGCGGCTGAAGGATTGCAATACCCCAAACAAAGCCGTCATTAAAGACCCAGTTCAAAGGACGAGAGGCGAATACGCCACCCGGCGGGTCACCCAGAACAAGACAACGACCAAGGCCGAAGCGACCTGTGGCCAACCCGATCCCCTGACCATATCCAGTCCAATGACCCCAGTACCCGTCGGCAACGACCATCTCATTGAAAGCCGCATCATTGCCCACAGGCAGGTAGTCGTAACCCTCGAGGAACTTCGTGCTCATAGCTTGTCCTTACTTCAAGTTGCCATTGCGGTGCTGGTTCCTCAACCACTTCCGCAGCGTTGCACCGTCACGGCGGAGAAGGTCATCAAATCCCATCATCATGTTGTTCTGCGGCTGATAGTAGAAGTTCGCATCACCATTGCGGCTATTGTTGACCGATGCTGCACGAGCGACATCGCCCGATGCACCTGCAGCCGACATCATGCCCGAACTCGATGGACGACGCAGTGACTGACGGAACGGCTCTGCGATATACGCCGGCAGGATCATTTCCTTGTTATGGACCTGCATGAGCTGATCGCCTTCGACGCTGCCGTAACCACCGGCTGCCGAACGGATCAATGCAGTGAAGCCCATGACCGCGGCTAACGCAAGTGCAGCTGCAGCAGGCGCAGCAATCGGACCGATGAACGGGATGACCACAGTCGACTTGTATGCGCCTGCTGCGGACTGTGCTGCCTGGTTACCGACTTCTGCGATACCCGCAGCGGACGACACAGCTGATTGGGTTGCGGCGCCTGTCGCTGCTGCAGCCGTTCGTGTCCCGACACCGGCGACCGTCGCACCGGTGATGACGGCCTGCTTGCCGACCTCGGTCGCGACAGTACCCGCGGCGATTGCCTTATCCGTTGCAGCCTCGGTCAGCTTCGCACCGCTGCGAGCTCGTCCACCGAAGATAGCGATGGCGGTCTTGCGTGCCTCATTCACCGCCCAATCGCTTAGCATCTTCAGGCCGGCGTTTGCGAAGGTGAAGACCAACTGGTCGGCGAGGTTGACCATGTCCTGCAGGAACGTGCCCTGACGAGTCCAGATATTCTGGAACGCAGTGCCCAGCGAGTTGCTGATCGAGTCCGCCGCCATGCGATACCCGGCAGTGCTCGCCTTGATGACCTCGAGGTTCAAGCTGTTCTGCGTCTGCGTGTTCTTCGCGGCGAGGATCGCCATCGTTTGGTTGTGCTGTGCCTGCAGCTGCTCGATGTCACCGTTAGTCTTCGCCCACTCCTTTGAGCGGGGTGGATACGTCGCAAGCTCATCCTGCAATGCCTTGAGCTTCAACTCGTACATGCGGTTCTGGAACTCGACCTCAAGCTGATACTGCTGCTCGAGGATCGCGCGGCGTGCTTCGATCTCACGACGACCCGACGGGATGACACCCAGCTCGTTCGCAGTCTGCAGGTTCTCGGACGCCATCGCAAGGCCGATCTCCTTGATCTGCCTCTGTGCGTCGATCTCCTGTTCTGCCGCAGCTGCACGAGCCTTGATACCCTCACGCTGGATCGCGAGGAGTTCGAGGTTATGAGCCCGCTCCATCTTCGTCAGTTCTTTGCGGGCGTTGGCGGCCTCCTTCGACTCCTTGCCATAGAACGCCTCGATCGCCTTGATCTCTTCGTTCTGGATGCGGACCTGCTCTTCGTAGTTATCCTGAGCCGCAGCCTTCTGTTCCTCGAGACCAGCGATGTAGTCATCGAGGGCATGCTTGCGAGCCTCCTGAAGCTTCGCCAATCCCTTGAGCTCGGCGTCCTCCGCATCACCGGGAACGGTCTTCGTCTTGGGGTCGATCGTCTTGCCGTTGCGACGAAGCTCGTAGTGAAGGTGAGGACCTTGGGAGTTACCCGCACCGGGAGCACCCTTCTCACCGCCGGAGTAGCCGATCAAGTCACCCGCATCGACCGTGTCACCGGGCTTCGCTACGATCTTGCTCAGGTGACCGTAACGTGCCTCGGTCCCGTTGCCGAGATTGATGGTGATGAGATTGCCGTAGCCCGTCGCTGTGGGACCAGCCTTTCCGATCACGCCGGGCCCCGTTGCATAGACGGGTGTTCCCACAGGCGTAGCGATGTCAACGCCCGGATGGAACTCGCGTCCGCCGCGGATATTCCGCCAACCGTATCCCGAGCTGACCGGGTAGTTGCCCTTGACCGGCTGACCGAGGTCGACCATCGATCCGGGGTTCCGAGTGTTCGTTCGCTGCGAGTCGCTCCAGGCCTTCTCCGCCGCTGTCCGCTTATTGATCGCGGCGGTCAATCCGTCTTGCAATGCCTTCTCGGCGGCAGCTGCTGCAACCGCACGCTTCTTCGCATCAGCAATCTCGTTGACCTTCGCCATCTGCTGACGATAGATGTTGTAGAGATTGGTCTGCTGCTTATTGAACTCGATCTGGGCAGCGGTCGCACCGTTCGTCGCACCTTCCGCCTCACGCATGATCTGCGGGATACGAGTCTCGGTGATCGCAGCCTCCGCATCGCGGAATGCTTTCTGCGCCTTCTTGAACTGATCGGTCAGGTACTCGACCTGAGCACGTGCTGCGTACAAGGTACCCTGCTGAGCCTCGAAGCCACCCTTGCTGGTCGACATCGGCTCGGACTCAAGCGACTTCAATCGTGCCTGTGCTGCGGCGAGTTGCTTCGACAAATCGTCCATGATTGTCTGAGCGCGGTCACGAGCACCCTGTGCTGCGATCTGGCTAAGACGATTGGACTCATCGACGTTCTGGTTGGCCTTCTCCTGTTCCTTGTTGAACGCAGCGAGGGCTTCGGTCAAGGCAGACAGCGAGGCGGTGCGGACTGCTTCCGCATCCGTCAGCTCGAGCGTCTTCTTCTTTGCCTTCTCGTTGTGCTCGGCGAGCATCCCGATCAGCAGAGTGAAGCCGATGATTGCCGCGCCCCACGGTCCTGCCATGAATGCAGCGACCCTGCCCACAACGCCGCCCATAGTCGAGAGTGCGGCTGCAGTCTGACCTCCCTGCTGCGCAAGGATGACGAGCGGGTTGATCCCGGAGGCGAGCGATGCGGTGACGTCCTGCGCCTGGTAGCCGAGCTGAACATAGGCAGTGTTCATCCGACCGAGCGAACGCTGGTTGATGTCCATCTGCGCTTTGGCCTGGCGCTGGATCGCAATCCACTCGCCCTCCTGAAGCTTGTTCTGCATCAGCAGCGCAGTCGCCTGCTGCATCGTCGAGTTGTATCGGGTCTGCGCGGCGAAGAGTGGATCGAGGCCTGCGCGCAGTTCGACCAACGCCTGAGCCTGCTGCCGCTCGGCAATCGCCGCACGACGAGTCTCCTCGGCGGCGTTACGTGTTGCGGCTGCGGCCTCGCGTTCTGCGTTCGCCTTGTCCTTCGCTGCCTGCTTCGCTACTGCGGCTGCTGCTCGGGCGGCATCCTGCTCTTCTTTCTTAGCTGCTCGTTCAGCTGCAAGCGCCTCTTCAGTAGCAGCTCGTTCTGCAGCGGCCTTTTCTCGAGCAGCTGCTTTCGCTGCGGCCGCGGCTTCTCGGATGGCGGCTTGCTCTGCCTGCTTGGCTGCCCTAACTTCGGCGGCTGCCTGTCGAGCCGCGTCTCGTTCAGCATTGAGCTTGTCGCGTGCAGCCGTTCGTGCAGCAATGGCGGCCGCCTTGGCATCTGCGATTTCCTTCTGTCGCTGCGCGGCCAATTCCGCGGCAGCCTGACGACCTGCGGCACTGTTCGCCTGGATCGATGCACGCGCCTGGTCGAGCGCCTGCTTCGCGGCCTTCATGCCGGCGGCAAACTCCTGACCACCGATCATCCCCTCACGGAAGAGAGCACGGTTATCGGCCAGGGCCTTGTTGTACTTCTCTTGTGCCGCATACAGCGGATCGATCGACTGCTGCAGACGACGGAACGCGGACTGAAGGTCACCAGCGCCCTTGCCTACGTCAGTTACCGCCTTAGCGGCACGGCGACCTCCAGTCTCCGCACCGCTAGGGTTGATGTTGACATTGATGCCAATGTTGTCGGTTTCGTCAGCCATCAGTGGATCATCCCGCCTGTACCCTGGAACATCTTCACAAGGTCGTTAAGATCACCGCCTCCCTGTGGGGAAGCGACGGTTGTCTTACCCGGCCCTCCCTTCTTTACCTTGGGCGGGGTCTTGAGCAATCCCAGATAGGCGGCAGCGGCAACGTAGACAGGAGGTCCGTTCTTTCCCCAGTGCTCAAGCATGTACTTGTACTTGCGGAAAGACCAGCGCTTCCTTACGCCGTTCCAGCTTCCTCCTTCGCATCCTGCGGCGACGAGCTCTGCGATGACGGGGTTGAAGTCTCCATCAAAGTCTTCTCCTCCTCCGTCATCTCCAGGAGTTCCCCCGGTTCTGCCTCCAGGCCGGCCTCCCTGAGGATTTCGAAGATGGCGAGCTGTGCCGGCCCGATCTCCGTCGCCTTCAACTTCTTGCGAAGGAAGTAGACGACGCCGTGGAAGATCTGCTCCTCACGGTCAATCGTCGGCGCCAGGTCTTCGGGGTTGATGTTGAAGACAGCCATGTCGAAGTTGTCACCCTCGACGATCCCACTCGCGATGATATGGATACCGGCATTGACGGCCTCCATGGGATCACGCGACAGCTGAGCCTGCTGGGTGTAAGGCCACGCCCTCTCAAGCGCGACGAAGTTGAGTTCGGGCACCTCGTACTCGGTGCCTCCGATAGTAACCTTTGCCATTTGGGTTGTCCCTCCCAAGAGTGATGAAGAGGACGGGA
>Ga0209758_1000716_pt1 | contig 48984 bp, 45 predicted proteins | sample AraplaMF_Col_mMF_FD_184258 | JGI IMG/M metagenome (GOLD analysis project Ga0209758, IMG submission 184258) | Arabidopsis root microbial communities from the University of North Carolina, USA - plate scrape MF_Col_mMF (SPAdes) (version 2) | ecosystem: Host-associated > Plants > Roots > Endosphere... | reverse complement strand
CACAAAAAAACCGGCCTGGATATCTCCACGGGCCGGGATCACAGAGGTCCCCGGCCTGTTTAGCGACTTATTTAACGTGGCTGCAAGCCGGCCGGCTCAAATCACCACGGGATAAGTGATGCTCATATTCCGCAATGCCCTTTCCGTCAAGGCGTCCATCGGATAGCCGTAAACGCTGGTATTTTCACATGTCCGGATGGGTGTGCCCCTGACGAGGATCCCCGGTTGAGTTTCACGGTCGCCGCCGACGCCAATGGTATCCTGCCTGACCGCATGATCGCGGCGATGGCGGAAGAGGGTCTCATCCTGCCCGCCTATGATTTCGTCGAAAGCCAGATCCAGCCGGCAAGCCTCGATCTGCGTCTCGGCGACATCGCCTATCGCGTGCGCGCGAGCTTCCTGCCTGGACCCGGCGCCACCGTCGCCGAGCGCATCGACCAGTTGAAGTTGCACGAGTTCAGCCTCGCCGATGGCGCGGTGCTGGAGACCAACTGCGTCTACATCGTGCCGTTGCTGGAGAGCCTCGCATTGCCGCCGGAGATCGTCGCGGCCGCGAACCCCAAAAGCTCGACCGGCCGCCTCGATGTCTTCACCCGCGTGATTGCCGACGGCACCCGGCGCTTCGACATGATCGGCGCCGGCTATCACGGCCCGCTCTATGCCGAGATCAGCCCGAAGACCTTTCCGGTGCTGGTGCGCGAGGGCTCGCGCCTTAGCCAGGTGCGCTTCCGCACCGGTGATGCCATCCTCAATGCCGACGAGCTCGATGGGCTGCATGCCACTGAGCGTCTCGTCGACATCGACGATGCCGATCTCACGGGCGGCGTCGCCGTCTCCGTCGATCTCTCCGGCGAGAAGGGCAGCGGCTTCGTCGGCTATCGCGCCAAGCGCCACACCGGGGTCGTCGATGTCGATCGTCGCTCCGGCTATGCAGTGGAAGATTTCTGGGAGCCGATCTCGGCGCGTCCCGACGGCAGCCTGATCCTCGATCCCGGTGAGTTCTATATCCTCGCCTCCAAGGAAGCGGTGCAGGTGCCGCCCGATTACGCCGCGGAGATGGTTCCGTTCGATCCGCTGGTCGGCGAGTTCCGCGTGCACTATGCCGGATTCTTCGATCCCGGCTTCGGCTATGCCGGTGCCGGCGGGCAAGGCGCGCGCGCCGTGCTGGAAGTGCGCTCGCGCGAAGTGCCGTTCATCCTCGAGCACGGCCAGATCGTCGGCCGCCTCGTCTACGAGAAGATGCTGGCCCGCCCCGATGCCATGTACGGCCAGCGCATCGGCTCCAACTACCAGGCGCAGGGCCTGAAACTGAGCAAGCATTTCCGGGTGTAGTGCTCACCGCACCCTCTGCTGTCATGCCCGGTCAAGTCGGGCGATGACACCGAGCGTGTGGCAAGGTACCTCAGGACATCCATCGACATGCGAGGTGGCGCCATGACCGATCAGTTCCAACTCGACGCAAACATCCTCAACGACGTCGCCGACGCGCTGATCTATTCGGATCGCTCCGGCACCATCACACGGTGGAATCGCGCATCCGCTGTGCTGTTCGGCTTCCCAGCGGACGAAGCGCTCGGCCAAAATCTCGATCTGATCATTCCCGAACATCTGCGCGCTGCACACTGGAAGGGTTTTGAGGCCGCGCTCGCCAGCGGCACGATGAAGCTTGCGGGCAAGCCGACACTGACCCGGGCGCTGCACAAGAGCGGACGCAAGCTCTACATCGAAATGACTTTTGCGCTGGTGCGTGACGCCGCTGGCAACGTGCTCGGATCGGTTGCGATGGCGCGCGACGTCACCGATCGGGTCGAGCGCGAGCGCGCCGCCAAGGCAGCACAAAACAAGCCTGCGCAAAATTCGTGATGCGGAATTGACGGGCTATCGTGCAGGCCGCCCTGCTCGCACGTCATGTTGCCTGCTACGGGACGCAGTGACACACTCGATCAAAACAACGATCGGGAGTGAACATGACCGCAGCAGCAGACGCGGCGCATGCAGCGCAATGGAAGCGCTGGCGCGCGGTCGCCGACCTCTATCACGCCTATTTCACCAGCCTCATCCTCACCGTGGTCACGCGCCGTGGCACGGCCGATGCAGCGGAGTTTGTCTTCCGCGTGTTCCGCCGCCAGCAGCAGGAGCGCTTCCTGCCGGGGCTCAAGAAGCTCGGGATCGATCATCTGCCGCCGGCAGTGGCGGCCGCGCAATATCACTACCTCTCCAACTGGATCGGCGGCGTGCATGTCGAATACATGCATGAGAGCGACACCAAGGCTTGGATCCGCTATCCGCCGCCGCGCTGGATCTGGAAGGGCGCTGCGATCTGCGGCGTGCCGGGCGAGGTGAGCCGCGCGATGTTGCGCGGCTGGCACGCCAACAACGGCGTCGCGCTGGGCGACACCAGACTGGGCTTCGTCTGTACCAAGCAGAGCGTCGACGGCCAGGACGGGCTCGAAGGCTATTATCATCAATACGACCATGCGCTCGAGCTCGACCAGCGCCTGGTGTTCGCGCGGCATCTCGAAGCGCCGCTGTTCGACGAGAAGACCGCGCCGGCGCTGCCGGTCGCAAGCTGGCCGAAACCACGGCTGGAAAAAGCCTATCGCAACTACGCCATGGAATATGTCCGCACCGCTGCACCGGTGATGGTGCAGCTGTTCGGCCCGGAAGATGGCGGCTATCTCCTGCACCTCACCGGCAAGCTGATCGGGATGCAATGTTTCGATGAAGTCGCGACGGCGCTGTCGATGAGCCGCGGCGGTGCGAGGGAGTTCGCCTCGTTCCTTGACGCGCTGTTCGCCGCGCAGGACGACTCCGCCGAGATCACGCAATCCGAAGGCAGCTTCGAGATCGCGCAGCAGAGCTGGAAGTTGATGGACGACGTGGCCGAATATCATGGTGCCTGCACCAAGGTGCTGGAGGGATTGTTCGAAGGGTTGGCTGCCGGATGCGGTCGGCATATCCCGGTGCATTTGCGCCCGACCGCCGCTGGCCGGCCGCCGCTGGTCTGGACGATTGGATAGGGAGAAGACCGCAATTCCACGGGCTGAAATGCACTGCCGCAGGGCACGGCTGCATCTGGCGCAGGAGGAATCGCCAGCCGCCGTGCTAACAAGTGCTGACGCGCCTTTCGCGCGAGCAAATTCATTGGCACACCTACGCATTGCGGCCCCGTAATGGCGCTTATACCCTGGAGAGGAAATGACTGAGATCGCCGAGATCCCGGTCGATGAGCAGGAACGTCCGCTGCCGCCATCCCCGCGCCCCGCACGGAGCGCGCTGACCGACGGGCCGATCCTGCGCACTCTGCTCTCGCTCGCCTGGCCGAACGTGGTCGCGCTGTCCGCCGGCACCTGCGTGGTGATCGCAGAGACGTCCTATATCGGCCGCCTCGGCGTCGAAGCGCTGGCTGCGATGGCGCTGGTGTTTCCGACGGTGATCCTGACCATGACGATGTCGGGCGGCGCCATGGGCGGTGCCGTGGCTTCCGCTATCGCACGCGCGCTGGGCGCCGGCGATCGCGAGCGCGCCGGGACGTTGGCGGCGCATGCACTGCTGATCGGCATCACCTTCGGCCTCGTCTTCATGCTGGGCATGCTGATCTTCGGGCCCCAGGTGCTCACCATGCTCGGCGGCCGTGGTGACGTGCTGGCGCATGCGATCGCCTACACGCAGGTGTTCTTTGGCGGTGCGGTGCTGCCCTGGACGCTCAACACCATGGCCGGCGTGTTGCGCGGCACCGGCAACATGAAGCTGCCGTCGCTGTTGATCCTCAACTCCGCGGTCTGGCAGATCGTGCTCGGCGGAACTCTCGGCCTCGGGCTCGGACCCGTACCGCAGCTTGGCATGCGCGGCGTCGCGGCCGGCGCGCTGACCGCCTACTCCATGAACATCTGCATCATGGGTTGGTACCTCTTCTCCGGCCGCGCGCGTGTCGTTCCCAAACTGCGTGGCTTGCGCATCCAATGGGCGATGTTTTTCGACATCCTGAAGGTCGGCGCAATCGCCTGCTTCTCTCCGCTGCAATCGGTGCTGACCATCTCGATCTTCACGCACATGCTGGCGAAGTTCGGCACCGCGATCCTCGCCGGTTACGGCATCGGCGCGCGGCTCGAATTTCTGCTGACCTCGATCGCGTTCTCGTTCGGCATCGCCTCGGTGCCGATGGTCGGCATGGCGGTTGGCGCCGGCCGTATTTCGCGCGCCCGGCGCATCGCCTGGATTGCAGGTGCGAGTGCTTTCGTTGCCGTCGGTACGCCCGCCTGCCTCGTCGCGCTGTTCCCCGATCTCTGGGTCAACATCTTTACGGACAGCGCCAATGTGCGCGCGACCAGTCATCAATATCTGTCGACCGTAGCGCCGTTCTACGCCTTCATCGGGCTCGCCTCGACGATGTACTTCTCGTCGCAGGGAGCGGCCAAGGTGATCGGTCCGGTGCTGGCGCAGACTGCGCGGCTGATCTACATCGCGAGTTGCGGCTGGTGGTTGTCGACGCACGATGCCAGCGCGCAAAATTTCTTCTGGCTTGCCGCAAGCTCGATGGTCGTGCTCGGGCTGCTCTCGAGCTCCAGCGTGGCGTTGACGCGCTGGGGTCCGCGCGGGACGAGGCCGGCGGTTCGCGCGGTGCTCTCAGCCGCCGATTAGCGATGCCTGTGGCGGCGATGGCCGCCACAGCTGACCTCGCGGGATCGGACAAGAGAGCTAGCCCGCCGGGAAAGCCTTGTGCATCGCGACCACGGCGGCCTTGGTCTGCTCTCGCACGTAAGGGGCAAGCTCGTTCGGCAGCATGTCGATGATCCAGGCCAGGCGACATTTCGCCTCGCCGTCGGCGATCACCTGCACCGAGGCACTGTAGTGCTTCAGCCGCTCGTTGCTGATCGCGTAGACCAGCCGCTGCCGTGCATCGTCGCAATCGACCAGCACCTCGCGTGCAACCGAGCCGTTGGCGAAGGTGACGATGCGCGCATCGCCGTCGAGCTCGCAAGCGGTGACGAATCCCGGCACCAGCCGCCGAGGCAGCGCACCGAAATCGCGCACCGCATCCCATACGTCGCGGGCCGGGGCGGGGAGGGAGACATCGTTGTGAATGGAGGCCATAGAGAGTCCCATTTTTCTGGAGTCATTCCCGGGCGTTCGACGAGCCGAGCCCGGAATCTCGAGATTCCGGGTCTGGTGCTGCGCACCACCCGGAATGACATCGTATGTGGGGCCTTTGGTTGCGCCCTACGTACAAACCGCTTCGACATTGTTTCCATCAGGATCAATCAGAAAAGCCGCATAGTAAGTCGGACTGTAATCCTTGCGCGGCCCGGCGCCGCCATTGTCACGGCCGCCGCTTTTTAGCCCCTCGCTGTGAAACGCCTTCACCGCGTCATGATTCCCAGCGCGAAACGCGATATGCGCGCCGTCGGCCTTGCGGCCCGTGTTCAGATGCAGCCAGAGCGCAGGCTCGCCCTTCGGCCCGAACCCGGCATAGCCGTCGCCGCTCGAGCACAGCACGTAACCGAGCGGCGCCAGCACGGCGGCGTAGAAACGCGTGGCGGCGTCGAGGTCGGCAACGCGCAGCCCGATATGGTCATACATGGTCGTCTCCATTGCAAAGCGCGCCGAACTGGCGCGCGCCGGAGACGACCCTAGTCAGTTGAGGGCGAGCGGCTCTTGGAGAATCTTGCGCTTCCCTTTCGCAGCCTGCCGGAACCTGGTCGGCGACACGCCGGCGGCGCGGTGGAAGGTGCGGACGAAATTGGAGAGGTCGCCGAAGCCGACATCATAGGCGACATCGGTCACCGCGATGTCGTCCTCCGTGAGCAGGCGCGCCGCATGCCGCAGCCGCGAGCGCACCAGATATTGATGCGGGGTGACGCCGAGCACGTTGGAAAACAGCCGCAGGAAATGGAACGGGCTCAGCCCCGCCAGGCGCGCGGCCTGCTCGAGATCGATCTCGGCATGCGAGTTGTCGTCGATCCACAAGGCGGCCTCCACCGCGCGGCGGCGGTCGCGCGCCGTCGGCGCTACCCGCTTGCGCGGCTTGCCCGAGACCACATCAACAAAGCGGCCGGCCAGAAGCTGTCCGACCTCGTCGAGCCCCAGGTCGCTATTGCCATCTGCCGCCGTCTGGGCGAGCTCGCCCAGCACCATCAGCTCGGGCAGCGGCGGCGTTGCACCGATTTGCCAAGTCTCACGTCGTCCGCCGAGAGCATCGACGAGGTCCTCGCTGAGGAAGAACGACAGGCAGACATCGCCGCAGACGTGCTCATGGGTGCAGGTGTATTCGTCGCCGGGCGCTCCGACCAGTAGCGAGCCGGCCACCAGCTCGAAGAAGCCGGCGCTGCAATGGCAGCCAAAGCTTCCCGAGCGGACATAGGCGATGGAATGACCGGTGCGGCACTCGGCAAACGGCTGGTCGTCCGGTCCCGCGTCGCAGCGAAACTCGGAGACCGTCATCGTCTGGGACGTCAGCAGTGTGGTCGCATCCATCCCCGGTATTTAGGAGGGCGAGCGCGGCGGAGCAACGGGCAGCAGCACCTCGAACAGCGTCTTGGTGGCGATCGGATGGGCACCTTCGAGCGACAAGAGGCGCCGCTTCGAGATCACGCCGCCGTAAGGCGAGATCCGGTCAGTAGAGCCGCTCGCTTCCAGCACCCGGTGGCAGGGCACGATGATCATGTAGGGATTTCGGGAGATCGCCTGCGCCACCGAATGCGCGGCGCCGGAGGCGCCCAGCGCCTTGGCGACCTCATGATAGGTGCGCGTCTCCCCGCGGGGGATGGTGCAGGCATATTCATAGACGCGCCGGTTGAAGGCAGGCACGCCGCCGGCATCGAGGCTGACGTCGGAAAAATCGGGATCGCTGCCTTGCAGCAAGGTCACAATGCCCTCGATCGCCAGCTCGGTATTGAGCGGTGGCGCCTGCTCGCGCGCCTCGGGATGGATCTGAAAAATCCGGCGGCGGGTGTCGATCTCCCGCGCCTCCGGCAATTGTACGGCAGCGACGCCAGTGCTGCTCCAGATGATGCCGCAACGGCCTATCGCCGTGTCGAAAATCGCGTAAGCACTCCCCACCATGCACACGCCCCACTCAATGCACGTTTCTCCCCAGACGTTCGATCATAACACCGCCACAATCCGGCGCACCCAAAATCTTGCCAGGACGTTAACATCAGTCCGGCTTGAGGCGCCAAAGCTCTTGGCGCCGGACACCGTCTCGGCTAATCAGGAATAGTGCACGACACGCGCATGAGCGGGCGTAGTTCAATGGTAGAACGGCAGCTTCCCAAGCTGCATACGAGGGTTCGATTCCCTTCGCCCGCTCCAAATTCCTGGGACTATCAATGGCCGACAAGGACGAGAGCGCGCGCTTGGTCGCGATTGCCTGTGATCACGGGGGCCATGCCCTCAAGGAAGCCCTGATAGGCGCGCTGCCCGATGTGACATGGTTGGACCTGGGCACCGACAGCGCCGCCTCCGTCGACTATCCCGATTTTGCCCACAAGCTGGCCGAGGCCATCAAGGCCGGTAAAGCCGGACGCGGCATTTTGATCTGCGGATCGGGTATCGGCATTTCCATGGCCGCCAATCGCCATGCGCATATCCGTTGCGCCCTCGTTCACGATGTCACCGGTGCGCGGCTGTGCCGCCAACACAATGATGCGAATGTTCTGGCGCTGGGCGGCCGGACGACCGGCGATGTGGTGGCGAAGGAATGCGTTGAAGCCTTCCTGAACACGGCGTTCGAGGGCGGCCGCCATCAAAAGCGCATCGACAAGCTGGGCTCCTGCTAAGGGCCGCTTACCCGACACCGCCTGATCCGTACGTTCGCTTTTTGTGCATCCCGAGCGTTGCTCCCCGGCATGCAAAGATTCCAATATATTAGCCTCTCGCTCCCGGCACGCATCGTTTCACCGCCTTAAGCTCTTCTTGCCCGGCGGATGCGGTCCATGTGCCGGGCGATGTGCGGATCAGAGGCCATGGACCAGCAAAAACTCGACAGGGCGATCGGTCGCCGATTGAAGATTCTGAGGACGCAGGCCGGCATGACCTTGAATGAGCTCGCGGCGCGCTCCGGTGTCAGCCGGGCCATGATCGGGCGGGTGGAGCGGGCGCAGAGCAGTGCCACCGCGGCGCTGCTCAACAAGCTCTGCGCCGCGCTCGACGTCACGCTCAGCGATGTGGTCGCGCTTGCGGAGAAACCGCCCGAGCGGCTGGTGCGCCTCGCCGACCAGCCGCAATGGCGCGATCCCGACAGCGGTTACCGCCGCCGTCATGCCTCGCCGGCCGATGCGGCAAGCGGCATCGAGATCATCGTCGTCGACCTGCCGGCCGGCGCGCGCGTGGCCTACAGCCCGTGGGGGCGCAGCGCCTTCACCCAGCAGCTTCTGATGCTGGAGGGCGCGGTCTGCGTCTACATCGATGCCAAGACGCTGCGCCTGCGCGAGGGCGATTGCCTCGACTTCGACGTCATGCGCGCGATCACCTTCGAGAACGAAACCAGGCAGGATGCCCGCTACGTCATCATCACGCGGCGCGGCACCTCTTACGGGAAAATGTGATGTCGCCGATCGTCCGGGACGCCACGCTCGAGGATGCCGGGGATATCCTCGCCATCTATAATTTCGCCGCTATCAACACCACGGCGGTGTGGACCGACGGCCCCGCCGATCTCGCCTCGCGACGCGAATGGATCCGCGCGCGTCAGGAGGCCGGCTATCCCGTGCTGGTCGCAATGAAGGGCAGGGACGTCGTCGGCTTCGCCTCCTTCGGCGATTTTCGCCCTTTCCCAGGCTATCGCCACACCGTGGAGAATTCGGTCTATGTCGACGAGCGGCATCATCGGCTTGGCATCGGCCGCAGCCTGGTCACTGCGCTGGTCGAGCGCGCCAGTGCGCTGAACAAGCACGCGATGATCGCCGGCATCGAGGCCGCCAATATAGCCTCGCTCGGATTGCATGCATCGCTTGGCTTTGTCGAGGTCGCCCGCATGCCCGAGGTCGGCTGCAAATTCGGCCGCTGGCTCGATCTCGTCTTCATGCAGAAGACGCTTGCAGGCAATGTGAGGCCCTGATGATGCAGATCCGCACCGGCGATACCTTTGATCCGCGCGTCGTCGCGCTGCTCGACCGCCATGTCGCGGCGGCGCGGGCGCAGACTGCGCCGGGCAGCGCGCATGCGCTCGACCTCGCAGGCCTTCGTGCCAGCGATGTCGCATTCTGGACCGGCTGGGCCGGCGAAACGCTGGTCGCGACCGGCGCGCTGAAGACCCTCTCGCCCGACCACGGCGAGGTGAAGTCGATGCACACGCTCCAGACGGCGCGCCGCCGCGGCTTCGGTGGCCTCATGCTCCGCCACGTCATCGCCGAGGCCCGCAGGCGCGACATGACGCGGCTGAGCCTCGAGACCGGCTCGTGGGATTATTTCAAGCCGGCGCACGTGCTCTACCGCGCCCACGGCTTCGTGCCTTGCGCACCGTTCCAGGGCTATGTCGAGGACCCCAACAGCCTATTCCTGACGCTCGATCTGACCGGCGTCTAAGAGGTGCAACGCAACCGCGGCTCGAAAACATTGCCACATCCCTCAAAATGAGTTGCGTACCTCAAAACACCTCTGCTAGCCTTCAGTCATGGTTGAGGAGACCGTTTCCGCCGCGCTGACGCTGAAGGACATCGCCCGCGAGGCCGGTGTCAGCTTGGCTACGGTCGACCGCGTCCTGCATCACCGCCCCGGCGTGCGGCCGGACACGGTCCGGCGCGTCCAGGAGATCATCGCGCGTAACGCCTTTCAGCCGCACGTGGCTGCCGCCGAGCTTGCCCGTGGCCGCGCCCGCCGCTTCGCCTTTGTGATGCCGACCGGCGCGAACCCCTTCATGCAGCAGATCGAGGCCTATCTCGGGGAGATGTCGGGCTGGCTTGCCGCGCGCCGTCTCAGCGTCGAGCTGGTCAATACGGATGTGTTCGATCCAGCCGTGCTCGCAGCCTCGCTCGAGGCGCTGTCGGGCAATTACGACGGCATTGCCGTGGTGGCACTGGATCATCCCGGCGTTCGCGCTGCAATCAACGACCTCGTCGATGCCGGCACCAAGGTGGTGACGCTGGTTTCGGATGTGCCGTCGTCGCGCCGCCACCATTACGTCGGCATTGACAACATTGCGGCAGGCCGCACCGCCGGGGCACTGGTCGGCCGGCTGGTCGGCCAAAAGTCCGGCAAGATCGGCATCATCGCGGGTTCGCAGGGCCTGCGCGATCACGCCGAGCGCATTTTCGGCTTCAATCAGGTGATGGCGTCGGAATTTTCGCACCTCGATGTATTACCTTTGCTCGAAGGGCGCGACGACGACGATCGTTCCGAGCAGCTGATCTCGCGGCTCCTCGGCAAGCACCCCGACATCATCGGCCTCTACAATGTCGGCGCCGGCACGCAAGGCGTGGCCAAGGCACTGACCGAGGCCGGCCGCGAGAAGCAGGTCGTCTTCATCGCCCACGATCTCACGGCGATGACGCGGAGATTATTGCTCCAAGGCGCGCTGGATGCCGCGATCTCGCAGAACCCGGGGCATGAGGCGCGCGCCGCCGTGCGCGTGCTGCTGTCGCTTGCACGGAACGAGCCGATCTTGAGCGAACAGGAGAATATCCGCATCGACATCTTGATGCGGGACAATTTGCCGTAGCGGCGGCGTGAAGAGGATGGTCCGTGGAACGGGCGACGGAGATCGCCAACCGGGCCGGCAAGGGAGGACGAATTGTATCTCGGACTGGACATCGGCACGTCAGGTGTGAAGGCAGTGCTCGTCAGCGAGGCCGGCGCGGTTGTCGCGACGGCGGCGCGCGAGCTTGCGCTGTCGCATCCGGCGCCGCTGTGGTCCGAGCAGGATCCCGATGCCTGGGTTGATGCGGCGACCGGCGCGGTCGATGATCTCGCGCGCCAGCATCCGCGTGAGGTCGCGCAAGTCGTGGGCATCGGCCTGTCAGGCCAGATGCACGGGGCGACGCTGCTCGGTGCGGACGGCCGTCCGCTGCGCCCGGCCATTCTCTGGAACGATGGCCGCTCGCATGCCGAGTGCCTTGAGCTCGAGCGCCGCTGTCCCTCGCTGCACGCCATTGCCGGAAATCTGGCGATGCCCGGCTTTACCGCGCCAAAGCTGCTCTGGGTCGCGCGGCACGAGCCGAAGATATTCGCCCGCATCGCCAAGGTGCTGCTGCCGAAAGCCTATGTCCGCTATCGCCTGACCGGCGAGATGGTCGAGGACATGTCGGACGCATCAGGTACGCTATGGCTTGATGTCGGTTTGCGACGCTGGTCGGCACTGCTGCTGCACGCCACCGGCCTCGATCTGCACCACATGCCGCGCCTCGTCGAGGGCGGCGCGGTGAGTGCGGTGCTCGCGCCCGAATTTGCACGACGCTGGGGCATGACGAAAGACGTCGTGGTCGCGGGCGGCGCCGGTGACAACGCGGCGAGCGCGATCGGGCTCGGCGCGATCGCCCCCGGCAATGCCTTCCTGTCGCTCGGTACCTCCGGCGTGGTGTTCCGCGTCACCGACCGCTTTGCGCCGGCGCCTGAAGCGGCGGTGCACGCATTCTGCCACGCGCTGCCGGGACTTTGGCACCAGATGGGCGTGATGCTGTCGGCGGCGGCTTCACTCGGCTGGCTCGCTGGCATGATGGAGGTGCCGGCCGCGGCTCTGCTGGTGCCGCTCGGTGAGCGCGTCGACGGGCCAAGCCCAGTCAAATTCCTGCCCTATCTCGACGGCGAGCGCACCCCGCACAACGACGCCGCCGCGAGCGGCGCCTTCGTCGGCCTGCGGGCTGCGACCGATCGCAGCCAGATCGTCCAGGCGGTGCTCGAAGGCGTCGCCTTCGCGGCACGCGACAACCTGGCGGCGCTGAGTGCGGCAAGCGGGCCGATCGCCGAGCTCGATCTGGTCGGCGGCGGCTCGCGTTCGCCACTCTGGGCGCAGATCTGCGCTGACGTGCTCGGCATTCCCGTGCACCGCGTCGAGGAGGGCGAGGTCGGCGCGGCCCTTGGCGCAGCGCGGCTCGGCCGGCTCGCCGCCACCGGCGAAGATCCCGCGCAAGTCTGCACCCGTCCGCGACGGCTCGCCAGTTTCACACCTCGCGCACCCGCTGCGTCCGCCTATGATGAGGCCTATCGCAGCTGGCGCAAACTTTATCCCGCATTGAAGGAGACGACCTAAGTGAACGCGCCAGCCAGATTCTTCGATGCAAGCACGCCTGTCGCCTTTGCCGGCAAGGACGCGGAAAATGCGCTCGCCTTCCGCTGGTATGACAAGGATCGCATGGTTCACGGCCGCAGGCTGGAGGACCATCTGCGCTTCGCGGTCTGCTATTGGCATTCCCTGTGTTGGCCGGGCGGCGATCCCTTCGGCGGCGAGACGTTTCTGCGGCCCTGGCATCGCGGCTCTGATCCGATGGCGATGGCGCGCGCCAAGGCCGATGTCGCCTTCGAGCTATTCCGCCTGCTGGACGTGCCGTTCTTCACCTTCCACGACGTCGACGCGGCGCCGGAAGGAAATTCGCTTCAAGAGTCCGTTGCGAACCTCAACGCGATTGCGGATCTGTTCGAAGCGAAGATGGCGTCAGCCAAGGTCCGCCTGCTCTGGGGCACCGCGAACCTGTTCACGCATCGCCGCTACATGGCCGGCGCTGCGACCAATCCGGATCCTGATATCTTCACCTATGCCGCCGGCCAGGTTCGCGCCGCGTTGGAGGTGACGCACCGGCTTGGCGGCCAGAACTATGTGCTGTGGGGTGGCCGCGAGGGTTACGAGACGCTGCTCAACACCGATCTGAAGCGCGAGCTCGACCAGCTCGGCCGCTTCGTGTCGCTGGTGGTCGAGCACAAGCACAAGATCGGCTTCAAGGGTCCGATCCTGATCGAGCCGAAGCCGAAGGAGCCGACCAAGCATCAATATGATTTCGATGTCGCTACCTGCTATGGCTTCCTGGCGCGCTACGATCTGCTCAAGGACGTCAAGCTCAATATCGAGCAGAACCACGCCATCCTCGCCGGCCACTCCTTCCAGCACGAGGTCGCCCTGGCCGAGGCGCTCGGCGTGTTCGGCTCGCTCGACATCAACAGAGGCGACGATCTGCTCGGCTGGGATACCGACCAGTTCGCGATGAATGTTCCCGAGCTGGCGCTGGTGTTCCACGAGATCCTGAGCCGCGGCGGCTTCACCTCGGGCGGGCTCAATTTCGATGCAAAGATCCGTCGTCAGTCGATCGACCCCGATGACCTCATCCACGCCCATGTCGGCTCGATGGATGCATGCGCGCGGGCGTTCCTCGCAGCTGCCGAGATGCTCGATGCCGGCGTCCTCTCAGGGCCGCTGGCCAAACGCTACGAGGGATGGGCCGGGCCGGAGGGACGGGCCATTCTCGGCGGCCAGCGCTCGCTTGCCGATCTCGCCGATCGCGCGCAAGGTCCGGGTTTCGACCCGCAACCGCGCTCGGGGCGGCAGGAGTATCTGGAATCCCTCGTCAACCGCTACGTCTGAGGTCGCTGATGGCAAGTGCTGACACAACACCGGTCCTCGAACTCACCGGCATCGGCAAGGAGTTCGGCGCCATCCGCGCGCTGCATGACGTCGACATGCAGGTGCGTCCGGGCGAAGTGGTCGGCTTGATGGGCGACAATGGCGCCGGCAAGTCGACGCTGGTCAAGATCATCGCCGGCAATTTCCGCCCCACCCATGGCGAGATCCGCTTCGACGGCAATGCCGTTCACTTCAGTCGCCCGGTCGATGCTCGCGCGGTCGGGATCGAGGTCGTCTATCAGGATCTCGCGCTCGCCGACAATCTGACGGCCGCGGCGAACGTCTTCCTCGGTCGCGAGTTGAAGCGCAAATTTGGACCGATCGCGCTGCTCGATCACAAGGCGATGGCCTCGCGCGCATTGGACTTGTTCGGCGAGCTGCGCTCGGAGACCCGGCCGCATGACCTGGTCAAGCAGATGTCCGGCGGCCAGCGCCAGGCCGTCGCAATTGCCCGCACGCGACTGTCCAATGCCAAGCTCGTGATGATGGACGAGCCGACCGCCGCGATCTCCGTGCGTCAGGTGGAGCAGGTGCTCAGCCTGATCCATCGTCTGAAGGAGCAGGGCGTCGCCGTCATGCTGATCTCTCACCGCATGCCCGACGTGTTCGCCGTCTGCGACCGCGTGGTCGTCATGCGCCGCGGCGAGAAGCGGGCCGACAAGCCGATTCACGAGACGTCCCCCGAGGAGGTCACAGCCCTCATCACCGGCGCGAAGGAGGCGGCGTAATGTCCGTGCCCATGGAAAGCCCGATCTCCTTCACCAATGTCGGCCGCAGCAAATGGTGGCACCGCGGCATCTTTGCCTCGCAGACCGGTTATGTGCTGCTGGCGCTCGTGGTGCTGATGATCGCGATGCGGTTTGCCAGCCCCTATTTCTTCACCGAAGGCAACATGCAGAACGTGGCGAAGAACTTCTCGTTCATCGCCATCGCCACGCTCGGAATTACGTTCGTCATCATCACCGGGGGCATCGATCTCTCCGTCGGTTCGATGATGTGTTTTTCCGCCATGATCACCTCCATGGTCATGGTGGAGCTGTCGGCGCCGGGATCGCTCTTCGTCCATATGGCCGCCGATGGCAAGACGGTCGTCGCCAACACGCCCGGCTTGATCCTGCTTATCTCGGTACTCGCAGGCCTGCTCGCCGCGTTCATCGTCGGGCTCATCAACGGCTTTTGCATTGCGGTGCTCGGGCTGTCGCCCTTCGTCACCACGCTCGGCATGCTCTCGATCGTGCGCGGGCTCGCTTATGTGGTCTCGAACGGCCGCGGCAGCTTCCCGGGCGGGCCCGATGCCGATCTTTTCTACGCGTTGACCTCGGGTGATGTGTACGGCGTGCCCGCGCCCTTCATTTACCTGGTGATCCTCGCCGTGGTGATGGCGGTCGTGCTGCATCACACGAGCTTCGGTCGCCACGTCTTCGCGCTCGGCGGCAACGAGAAGGCGGCGGAATTGACCGGCATCCCGGTCGTGCGCGTGAAGATCGAGGTCTATGTGATCTGCGCGCTCGCCGCCGGCCTGCAAGGCATCATCATCTCGGGCTGGCTCGGATCCGCACCCGCGAACATGGCGACGTCCTACGAGCTCAACGTCATCGCCGCCGCGGTCATCGGCGGCGCCAACCTCGCCGGTGGCCTCGGCGGACCGCTCGGCGCCATCGTCGGCTGCGTGCTGCTGGAGGTGATCCGCAACGGCCTCGTGCTCGCGCAGGTCAACTCCTACTGGCAGCAGACGCTGGTCGGCGTGATCATCATCCTTGCCGTGCTGGTCGATCGCATCCGCTCGCGCATGACTTAAAGCATGATCCGGACCCGGAGGGCCGCGTTAGCGCAAAGCGTGAAGCGGTTTTCCGGAAAGATCATGCTCAAACAACGATCTGAAGCGAAATGATGATCCACCCAGATCTCATTTCGCTTCAGGGGATTACTCCGGAAGGACAACGAAAGATCGTCTATCCGCCTGCCGGAGCATCAGATCACAAATGGATAGGCATCAAAGTGTGGAGGGAATGTAATGAAGAAGCTTCTTCTGGCCGGCGTGACCATCGCGATGATGGCGACCCCGGCGTTCGCCCAGACCTACAAGTTCGCTGTCGTTCCCAAGGCGATGAACAACCCGTTCTTCGACGTGGCACGTGACGGCTGCATGAAGCGGGCCAAGGAACTCGGCAATGTCGAGTGCATCTACAAGGGACCGATCGAGCACGAGCCGGCGACGCAGGCGCAGATCATCCAGGACTTCATCACCCAGAAGGTGGATGGGCTCGCGATCTCGGTTGCCGACGTCGCGTCGATGACCAAGTCGATCGAGGCTGCGACCGCGGCCGGCATCCCCGTCATCACGTTTGACGCGGACGCACCGGGCTCCAAACGCATCGCCTATATCGGCACCAACAACAAGGACTTCGGGCTCGCACTCGGCAAGCAGCTGCTGCAGCTCCGGCCCGATGGCGGCAAATACGCCATGGTCTCCGGTGGCCCGGGTGCGAAGAACCTCGCCGAACGCGTCGATGGCGTTCGCGAAGCGCTCAAGGGCTCCAAGTGGGTCGAGGTCCAGGGTTCGCCGACCTTCTGCAACGACGATTCCGCGCTTGCGGTTCAGCAGATGACGGACCTTCGCACCGCGACGCCGGATCTCGCCGCGATCGTTCCGGTCGGCGGATGGCCGATGTTCGCGCCGGAGGGCTTCAAGGCCTTCGTCAACAAGAACAAGAAGGACATCGACAGCGGCAAGCTGACGCTCGTCGTCGCCGATACGCTGAAGATGCAGCTCGAGTTGCTGCGCGACGGCTACTCCAACGCGCTCACCGGCCAGCGGCCGTTCGAAATGGGCGAGAAGTCGATGGACACGTTGCTCGCGATCAAGAAGGGCCAGAAGGTTCCGGAAGTGATCTACACCGGCCTCGATCTGGTGACGAAGGATAACGTCGCTCAACTCTTGAAGTAGAGACGTCGAGCAGGAACGTCTCCCAGCCCCGACGTTCCTGCGCTACACTCCCTCTCCCGCCCGCGGGGGAGGGAGTGCTGTTTTGGGAAGGAAACTGCAATGAAGCGTACCCGGCTTGCAGACGGTCTCGATGTCACTTCGATCGGGCTCGGTTCGGCCCCGCTCGGTGGATTGTTCTCGGCGGTCAGCGATGCGGACGCGGAGGCCACGATCGAGCGCGCCTGGACGCTCGGGGTTCGCTTCTACGACACCGCGCCGCTCTATGGTTTCGGCCTGGCCGAGCGTCGTCTCGGAAACTTCCTGCGGCAGCAGAAGCGCGACTCGTTCGCGATCTCGACCAAGGTCGGCCGGTTGCTGCGCGCGCCTGGCGGCGCGACGGTCGAGGACGATCATTACAAGGGCGCGCCTGCGCTGCGGCCGCAATTCGATTTCAGCTATGATGGGGTGATGCGCTCGGTCGAGGAAAGCCTTGGTCGCCTCGGGCTCGACCGCGTCGATGTTCTGCTCGTGCATGATCCCGACGATCACTATGACGAAGCCGTCAGCGGCGCCTTCCGCGCGCTGGTGAGGCTGCGCGACGATGGCACCGTCAAGGCGATCGGTTCCGGCATGAACCAGTCCGAGATGCTCACGCGTTTCGCCGAAACCGTGCCGGTGGACTGCTTCCTGCTGGCGGGCCGTTACACCCTGCTCGACCAGGGGGCGCTCGATGCGCTGTTCCCGGTCTGCGTCGCCAAGAACATCGGCATTCTGCTCGGCGGCATCTACAACAGCGGCATCCTCGCCAACCCGCACATGGGCGCGAAGTTCAATTATGAGGACGCCGACGCCGCGCTGGTCGCGCGCGCGCTCGCACTCGATGAGCTCTGTCGCAAGCACGGCACCGAGCTGAAGGCCGCCGCACTCCAGTTCTGCATGGCTCATCCGGCCGTGACGGTTGCCGTGATGGGCGCTCGCAACGCCGCCGAGGTCGCCGACAACATCGCGATGTCGGAGCGCGCGGTGCCGCAAGCCTTCTGGCAGGAGCTGCGCGCGCGTGGCCTCGTCGACGCGCGGGCGCCGCTGCCGGGCGGAGCGTGAGCGATGATCATCGACGCTCACCAGCATTTCTGGGATCCCGCGCGCGCAGATTATCCCTGGATGAACGCTCCCGAGCTCGCGCCGATCCGCCGCCCCTTCGGTCCCGCCGATCTCGCGCCATTGCTGAAGGCGAACGGCATCGACGCCAGCGTCGTGGTGCAGTGCCGCTCCTCGGTCGCGGAGACCGAAGAGTTCTTGCGGATAGCGCAAGCCACGCCCTCCGTCATCGGTGTGGTCGGCTGGGCCGACCTGACCGATGCTGCGCTTGGTGACACGCTCGACCGCCTGCGCGCACTGCCGGGCGGCGCAAAGCTGGTGGGTATCCGTCACCAGGTTCACGATGAGGCCGATTCCGACTGGCTGTTGCGCGCCGATGTTCAGCGTGGACTCGCAGCACTGTTCACCCGCGATCTCACCTACGACTTCCTCGTCCGCTCCCGCGAGCTGCCCGCTGCGATTGCAAGCGCAAAAGCCTTTCCGAACGCCCGCTTCGTGCTCGATCACGCAGCAAAACCGCCGATCGCCGATGGCGGCAGCACCGATTGGTCCGATCACATCAAGGCGCTTGCGGCTTGCAGCAATGTCTGGTGCAAGGTCTCAGGGCTCGCGACCGAAGCGAGGTGGGATGATTGGGACGCGGAGCGCCTCTTTCCCTACGTGCAGCACGTCGCGAATTGCTTCGGCGAGGATCGCCTGATCTTCGGCTCCGACTGGCCGGTGTGCTTGCTGGCGGGCAGCTACGGCGAGATCAAGAGCGCGCTGGAAGCGTGCCTGGCGAAGCTCGGTGCGCACGTGCGCGAGAAGGCGTTTGGCGTGAACGCGAAGGCTGCGTATCGGTTGGCCTGATTGCAGTCGATGCGCGCTCTTCCCCTCTCCCCTTGTGGGCCCCTTGCGGGAGAGGGTGGATCGCCGCGAAGCGGCGAGACGGGTGAGGGGTATCTCTCCGCGAGTCGCCGCTCGCATGCGAGTTCGCAGAGGCAACCCCTCATCCGCCGCTTCGCGCCACCTTCTCTCACAAGGGGAGAAGGAAGAAAGTGGCATCTGGCGGCCTCACGCGCCCGTGGGCAGCTGATCCAGAAATCCCGTGATGCTCTTGATTCGCCCGTCCTTCAGCACGGCGAAATCCGTTCCCTTGATCGGGCTGTCGATACCGTCAGGGCCGAGGCCCCACGAGAAGCGCACATGGTCGCCGTAGCCGTTGGGCTCGCCGATCAGGCTGAACTTGAAGTCCGGAAATCGCTGCTGCACGCCTGATATCAGCGCATCGATGCCATCAAGGCCGTCGCCCTTCATCAGCGGATCGACATAGCTCGCATCCGCGGTCCAGTTTTCACTCAGTAATTCGCGGCGGCGATTTTGCGCGCGCTCATTCCAGAGATCGATATAGCGGCGGGCGATGCTGACGTGGTCGGTCATGGTGCTCTCCTTCGATGGCGCCGTAGTCGGCTGTTGCAACTATCGAAGGTTCGCGGGCGAGGATCGATTACCTCGGAGATCATGGGGCCAAAAAAGATGGAGCGCGATGATGGTCTCATCGCGCTCCGGCCGCATGCAGAATGACTGCGAGAATTACTTCGCCGCGGTCACCATGATCTCGACCGTGTACTGCGGAGCCGCAAGCTTGGCTTCGACGGTGGCGCGGGCCGGGGTATTGCCGGGCGAGACCCAGCCATCCCACACCGCGTTCATTTCCTGGAACGTCTTCATGTCGGTGATGTAAATCGTGGCCGACAGCAGCTTCGACTTGTCGGTGCCGGCCTTGGCGAGATGGCCGTCGATGGTCTTCAGAATGTCCTGGGTCTGCTTCGTCACGCTTTCACCGGCGGCGTTGCTGGCGACAACGCCGGCGAGATAGACGGTGTTGCCGTGCACGACGACCTGGCTCATACGCGGGCCGGTTTCAAAACGCTGAATGCTCATTTACGGGGATCTCCTTAAGGGAATGGCGGCCTTGTCTAGCGCAGCACCCCGCGCCGAGCCACCCCGGGCATGCAGGCATTGCCGGCCACGCATGCGTTGCCGACAATGCGCGCGCCTTCACGGAAACCGATGGGAGAATGTCCAGGTCGTCTCGGCGCCGTCGATGTCGCCGTTCATCACGCCATGAACGTCGATCGTAGCGGCCGTACGGGAGGAAAGCCAGCAGCTCGCTCTCAGCAGAACGGGACAGCGTGGAGGAGGGCTCTTGTCACTTTGGCCATGGTCGCACCATCATCGACGGCATTCAACCGCTTCGATGAGCGTAACCAAGTTCAAGACCTTGGCGCGACCTTCAACCGCATGTAAGGACCTTCCGAAGTGCACAAATATGTTGCAGCAATCGACAATTGAGCTGCGTCAACGTATGGAACTGAGATAGGCTGCAATTGGGAGTTGAGACTAATTTCGCGACGGGGGCTGAATTGCGCCACCTGGAAAAATACCTCGACCCTTCGGATATACTTCGTTTTTTTGAAGAGAAATTTGGGACCGGGGTCTGGCGTTGCGATGCCGAAGGCCGGATGCAGTGGTCACGCGGCTTCTATAGCCTGCTGGGCCTCGATCCCGATGCCGTCGCGCCCACCTATGCGGAGATCGAGAGACGAATCCATCCGGAGGATCGCCGGCCGCCGCACGATCCGCGCGAATTGGTCTTTGACCGATCGTTGCTTGATGGCGAGTTTCGCATCATTCGACCGAATCGCGCGCTGCGCTGGATCCGTATCCAGTCCGAGACGTTTCTGAACTCCGCCGGCGAGCCGGAATGCGTGCTCGGGATCGCCATCGACATCACCGAAGAACGCAGATCGCTGCAGCCGCTCAAGACGAATGCGGGTCGCTACGCGGCGCTGACGCGGGTCGCAGACGGATTGCTGTGGATCGGTGCTCAGGACGGCCGCATCACCGCGCTGCTGAACGCGGAGAACAGGCCGGACGCGCACTGGTTCTTCGGCAAGAGCTGGGTCGATCTGCTTCCGGAGGAGGAACGCGAAGCTGCCTTGCGGATCTGGGCGGCAGCTGCCGAAAAGGGGCAGCCCTATGACGTGGAGCATCAACTGCGCCAGCCCGATGGCACTTATCGGTGGTATCATTGCAAGGCTTTGCCGGTCACGGACGCGGATGGCAACATTCGCGAGTGGTTGGGAATCTCCACGGACGTGCACCAGCAACGACCCTCGATTCAACACGCCGCGCTGCCAAGATTGACCGGCGCGCAATTGCGCGCGGCCCGCGGCATGCTGAACTGGTCGGTGAAACAGCTCGCCGCACGAACCGGGCTTTCTGCCGCCGTGATTCGCCGGCTTGAAGAGCAGAACGGCTTCTTGCGACTGCCGGACGATACATTGACGACTCTTTGCGACGCGCTCTCGTCTGCGGGCATAGAGCTCATCTTCGGCGCTGGAAAACCTGGTGTGCGGCCGAGATAGTCGTCTAGTCGTCACGCAGCCATTCGATTTCGGCGGCAGAAATAGTGCTCAATTTTTGCGTGTTGAGAGAGCTCACGCGCAAATTTTTCTTAATGCCGCAATAAGCAATTTTGGCCACACTCGGCCTACACACGCCAAAGTCAGAATCGTGAAGACGTGAAACTGACGGTAGTAGCCGGGTAGCGGGCGCTGCAGGGTATCGACAGATCTGGTCATGTCAAACGGGCGTATCCGTCCGCGGCAACGTCCGTGGGGCAAATTTTTCATGCGACGTCTTAGGCTTCGGAGTATTTGCAAATGTCTTATTTCAGATTTCGCATTGGCGGCCGGTTGATCGCCGGATTTGCTGCAGTCTGCGCCATCATCGCACTTTCCGTCGGATACACCATGTTCGAGGTCGGGCGTATTGCAACGACGGTCGATCGCATGACGAAGCTGCGCACGCCGGTCGCACTGGCGAGCACCGAGCTGATCGGCAATCTCTACTCCACGCTCGCGACCCTGCGCGGCTATCTGCTGAGCGGGAACCCGCAAGGCAAGCTCGATCGCATGGCCATGTGGAAGGAGATGGATCGAACCGTAGCCGCGTTCGACGAGCAGGCGGCGCAGTTCACCAATCCCGAGAACGGGCAAAGATGGGAGCAAGCCAAGGCGCTGCTCGCCGAGTTTCGCGCGGCGCAGGAGAAGGCCGAAGCGATCGCTTTCACCCCCGATGCCTATCCCGCGACCAAGCTCATGATCAGCGAGGCCGGCCCGCGCGCTGACGTGATCTTCTCCGAGATCACGAAGATGATCGATCAGGAGGAAGCACAGGAAGCCACACCGGAGCGGAAGAAATTGCTCAAGGCGATGGCCGACACGCGAGGCAATTTCGCCGCTGCCACGGCCCTGCTCAGGATGTACCTGCTCTCGGGCGAGAAGGCCGACAAGGAGAAATTCGCGAGGCCGTGGGAGAGCTTCGAGAAAGGCTATGCCGGAGTCAATGCGCGAAAGGACCTGCTCACTGCCTCGCAACAGGCGTCATTCGACAACATTGCTAAGGCGAAGCGCGAGTTCGCACCCCTCTATGAAAGGATCTTCGCGCTCCGGGAGGCCCAGGACTGGAATGCGCCGGTTTACCTGCTGCTGACCGAAGCCGCGCCTCGCGCGGCAAGAATTCTCGACCTGCTCGACGGACCCAAGGGGGTCGACGGCACGCGCTCGGGAGGCATCAAGTCCAATCAGAAGAGGATGCTGGTCGAAGAGACCCGCGAGGTGCAGGAGAGCATCTCGCTGCTGAAGATGGTGCTGTGGATGCTGCTGGCTGCCGGAGTCGGCCTCGGCGCGACCATCGCGTTGCTCACGTCCCGCTCGATCGTCGCCCCGATCCGGGGAATGACCAGCGCCATGGGCAAGCTCGCCGGCGGCGACACGTCGACCGCGATCCCCGGCGTCGGCCGCACCGACGAGGTCGGCGAGATGGCCAATGCGGTCCAGGTGTTCAAGGACAACATGATCGAAGCCGATCATCTGCGCGCCGAACAGGCGCAGACGGAGGCCCGCGCGGCCGCCCAGCGCAAGGCCGACATGCACAGGCTCGCGGGTCAGTTCGAGGAGACCGTGGGCGAGATCGTACGGACACTCTCATCTTCCTCGACCGAGCTCGAGGCCGCAGCCAGAACCCTGAGCAAGACCGCCGAGACCACCCAGGAATTGTCCAGCGTGGTCTCCGCCGCATCCGAGGAAGCCTCGACCAATGTTCAATCCGTGGCTTCCGCTACGGAGGAGATGAGCTCGTCAGTCAACGAGATCAGCCGTCAGGTTCAGGATGCAGCCAAAATTGCCGGTGCCGCCGTCGAGCAGGCGCAGCAGACCAACGATCAGGTCAACGAGCTGTCGGTAGCCGCCGCTCGCATCGGCGACGTGGTCGAGCTGATCAACACGATCGCGGGCCAGACCAACCTGTTGGCGCTCAACGCGACGATCGAGGCGGCGCGCGCGGGCGAAGCCGGCCGCGGCTTTGCCGTGGTCGCCTCCGAGGTCAAGGCGCTCGCAGAACAGACGGCGAAGGCGACCGGAGAGATCGGTCATCAGATCGCCGGCATTCAGTCCGCCACCCGGGACTCGGTGACTGCGATCAAGGCGATCAGTGGAACGATCGTCCGGATCTCGGAGATCTCGTCGACGATCGCCTCCGCCGTTGAAGAGCAGGGCGCGGCGACGCAGGAGATTGCCCGCAACATCCAGCAGGCGGCGCAAGGCACGGACCTGGTGGCTGCCAACATTACCGAGGTGAAGCACGGTGCCTCGGAAACCGGCTCGGCTTCCACTCAGGTGCTTGCCTCGGCCCAGTTGCTGTCCAACGACAGCGCGAGGCTGAAGGCGGAGGTCGACCACTTCCTCAGCACGGTCCGCGCCGCCTGAGACGTTTTCGACGCCCCGCGGCAGGGGCGGTTACCCCACCGCCTTCGCCGCGGCGCGACCCGCATTCCGGCCCGAGAACAGGCAGCCGCCGAGGAAGGTGCCCTCCAGCGTGCGGTAGCCGTGCATGCCGCCGCCGCCGAAGCCCGCGGCTTCGCCGACCGCATAGAGCCCGGGAATGATCTGCCGCTCGTTGCCGAACACGCGCGAGTCGAGATCGGTCTCGAAGCCGCCCAGCGTCTTGCGCGTGAGGATGTTGAGCTTGACCGCGATCAGCGGCCCCTGCGCGGGATCGAGGATGCGGTGCGGCGCGGCCGTGCGGATCAGCCTGTCGCCGATATAGCGCCGCGCATTGTGGATGTTCATCACCTGCGCGTCCTTGACGTAGGCATTGGCGATTTCGCGGTCGCGTGCCTCGATCTGCGTCTTGATGTCGTGGAGCTTGAGCAGATCGTTGCCGGCGAGCTTGTTCATGGCCGCGACGAGGTCCTCGATCCTGTCGCGCACGATGAAATCGACACCATGGCTCTTGAACGCCTCCACCGGCGCGGGCGCGCCCTTGTTGGTGGCGCGGCGCAAGGTCATGCGCCAGCTTTTTCCCGTAAGGTCCGGGTTCTGCTCGGAGCCCGACAGCGCAAACTCCTTCTTGATGATGGCCTGCGTCAGGATGAACCAGGAATAATCGTAACCTGACGACATGATGTATTTGAGCTGGCCGAGCGTGTCCGAGCCGGGGAATAGCGGCGCCGGCAGCCGCGTGCCTGTGGCGTCGAACCACATCGAGGAGGGACCTGGCAGGATGCGGATGCCGTGGCGCGGCCAGATCGGTGACCAGTTCTGGATACCTTCGACATAGTGCCACATGCGATCGCGGTTGATCAGCCGCGCGCCCGCCTTCTCGGTGATGCCGATCATGCGGCCGTCGACGTGCTCGGGCACGCCGGAGATCATGAACTTCGGGGGATCACCGAGGCGCTTGGGCCAGTTGGCCCGTACCAGATCGTGGTTGCCGCCAATGCCGCCGGAGGCGACGATGACAGCCTGCGCCTTCAGCGCGAACTCGCCGACGACGTTGCGCGACGAGCTCTTGCCGCGCTCGACGTTATCGGCCGCAAGGATCGCGCCGCTGACGCCGTCCACGGTACCGTTGGCGATCGAGAGCGCATCGACACGATGGCGGAACTTGAAGATCAGCCGGCCGCTCTTGGCGGCCTCGCGCGCGCGGCGCTCGAACGGCTCGACGATGCCGGGGCCGGTGCCCCAGGTGACGTGAAAGCGCGGCACCGAATTGCCGTGGCCCATCGCATCATAGCCGCCGCGCTCGGCCCAGCCGACCACGGGGAAGATGCGATGGCCCATCGCACGCAGCCAGTCGCGCTTCTCGCCGGCGGCGAACGCCACATAGGCCTCGGCCCATTTGCGCGGCCAGAAATCCTCCTCGCGGTCGAAGCCGGCAGTGCCGAGCCAGTCCTGCATCGCGAGCTCGAAGGAGTCCTTGATGCCGAGCCGGCGCTGCTCCGGCGAATCGACCAGGAACAATCCGCCGAACGACCAGAATGCCTGGCCGCCGAGCGACTGCTCGCCTTCCTGATCGACGACGATGACGCGTTTGCCGGCATCGGCGATCTCGGTCGCCGCCACCAGTCCCGATAGTCCTCCGCCGACGACGATGACGTCCGCTTGCTCAGCCATGAGTTCCCCCCCCTGTAGTTGCCCGGGATTGAAGCCAGCCGGCGCAACTGAGATCAAGGGCTTGTCGCGTAAGACATCGTTAACGTGTTCCACTTGGGATCGAGACTGGCCGAGTGCAGCGCGGACGCAACACTGGATTTGAATTTGTTTTGAGTAAGCCGGCCTGCCTAGACAAAGCCGCAGAGTCGACGGACGCTAGGCGGGCATCACCACCTGACACGCAGATTCGAAAACGACTTGGGGCGGGGGAACAATGAAGTTTCTGACGGGGTTGCTTGCGGCGGTTTGCTTGATCGCCTGCATGGGGGCTTCTCACGCGGTGGTTCGGATCGCGGATGACCGCGGCGGCCGGATCGGAACCTACGTCGACAAGTACCAGGATCTGCGCCAATCAGGTGATACCGTCATCATCGATGGTCTCTGTGCATCTGCCTGCACCATCGTGCTCGGCGCCATTCCGCACGACCGGATCTGCGTGACCTCGAGCGCGACGCTCGGCTTCCACGCCGCTTGGGATTTCGGCGCCAATGGCCGCGCCGTCACCAATTCCGAAGCGACCCAGATGCTCTATGCGATGTATCCCTCACAGGTGAAGCGCTGGATTAGGGAGCGCGGCGGCCTCACCCCGCACATGCTGTTCCTCAGGGGCAGGCAGCTCCAGGCGATGTACAAGCCCTGCTACCTGGACGCACAGGCTTCCACCATCAAGCCGTCGCGTCGGCCTCTGCCGCAATCGGACCAGCTCGAATCCGCCCGCGGCCAGCTGCTGCACTGACATTTCGGTCTGACTGGATCGTCCTGGCCCGCCGCGGCGCCTTGCCCGCTGGCGGCGCCTTGCTTGCTGGCGGCGCCTTGCCCGCAGGCGGGTCAAGGCTTATCTGGAGCCTGGAACCGGGGTCTTCGCCCCGATCATTGCCATGGCTCAACCCATGCATCCGGCAAATCCTGTATCGGACAATTCGCCCAGTACCGGCCGGACGCCAGCCGTGCTGCTGTTGGTGGGCGCAAGCGCCGGCGGTCTGGTCGTGATCGGCGCGCTGGCGCTGTGGTTCCATTACGGCACCCAGGTGTTCTTCGAAATGATCAGGACCGGCTTCGCCGCCTGCTTCTGACCCGGAAAGTCTTCGCTCATGAGCTCCACCGCCCGTCCGCTGGTGATCGCGACCGCTTTCGCCGCAAGTCTCGTCGTCGGTCTGCTCGTGCTGTTCTGGGCGATGGGCGGGGTCAGCAAGGTGGCTCAGCCGGCCGCGATCGGCGGCCCGTTCCAGCTCACCGATCAGAACGGCAAGGCCGTCACCGAGAAGAGCCTCAAGGGCAAGCCGACCCTGATCTTCTTCGGCTACACCCATTGCCCTGACGTTTGCCCGACCTCGTTGTTCGAGATGTCGGAAGTGCTGCGCGCGATGGGCAAGGATGCCGACAAGGTCAACGCCGTCTTCATCTCGGTCGATCCCGAGCGCGACACGCCCGCAACCATGAAGGAGTATCTCTCGAGCTTCGATCCGCATCTCGAGGGCCTGTCCGGCGATCCCGCCGAGACCGCCAAGGTGATCACTTCCTACCGGGTCTACGCCAAAAAAGTCCCGACCAAGGACGGCGACTACACCATGGACCACACCGCGTTGATCTACCTGATGGACCGCGACGGGCGTTTCGTCTCGCCGTTCAACCTGAAACGGACCCCGGAAGAGGCGGCGGCGGATTTGAAGAAGTATCTGTAGGAAGAGCGCAACGATGGCGCGGCGTCCTCGGTGCAGCCTCTCCCGCTTGCTTGCGGGGAGGTCGGCGCGAAGCGCCGGGTGGGGCTTTCGCCTCTCGGGGACTGCCCCATTGTGGCGACACCCTCTCCCCGACCTTGCTCCGCAAGCGGGGGGAGGGGGCGCACCTCCCCCTTGGCCGCATTTCGGCTCGCCTTCCCGGCCGGATGGTCTATAAGGCCTTCCGATCCCAATGAAATTCATTCATTTTCTGCCGATGGCTCCATCGCGACAGCCAAAATCGTCCAAATCCGCCCGCAGGTTGCTGACGGGGCTGACTTTGGCCGCGTGTCTGCTTGCTGGCCTGTCCGGGGCCCGCGCACAGGTCCCGGCCAAGCAGCCGCCGGCGGCCCCTGAAGCCACGCCAAAGGTCGCGCCCCAAGCCGCTCCCCAGGCCGTGCCCGGCTTCTGGGATCCGCGGCGGCGCCCGGAGCGGCCGGACCTGTCGCGCCTGACCGTGATCCGCTTCCTGACCGAGACCGACTACCCGCCGTTCAACTACACCGGGGCCGACGGCAATCCGGCCGGCTTCAATGTCGATCTCGCCCGCAGCCTGTGCGAGGAGATCAAGGTCAGCTGCACGGTGCAGATGCGCCGCTTCGAGACGCTGGTCGATGCGCTCACCTCCAATCGCGGCGATGCCATCATCGCGTCCATGGCCGTGAGTCCGCAGCTGCGCGCGCGCGTCGACTTCACCGATCCCTATTACCGCGTGCCGGCGCGCTTCGTCTCGCGCAAGGATGCGGTGATGCCGGAGATCCGGCCCGAATATCTCGAGGGCAAGAAGGTCGGCGTCATCGCGGGCTCCGCGCATGAAGCGTATCTGAAGGCGATGTTCACCGACGCCGAGCTGCACGCCTATCCCAACGACGACGCATTGCGCGCCGCGCTTCGCAAGGGCGAGGTCGATTTCATCTTTGGCGACGCCATCTCGCTGGCGTTCTGGATCAACGGCACGGACTCTGGCGATTGCTGCGCCTTCTCCGGCGGCCCCTTCGTCGAGAGCCGCTTCTTCGGCGAGGGCATCGGCATCGCCGTGCGCAAGGGCAACGACGTGCTGCGCCAGGCCCTGAACTGGGCCCTGTTCCGCGTCTGGGAGAAAGGTCGCTACACCGATCTGTGGCTGCGGTATTTCTCGGTGAGCCCGTTTTAGCTTCTGCGCTGCCGCCTCATCGTCATTGCGAGGAGCGTAGCGACGAAGCAATCCAGTCTGTTTCCGCAGAAAGATTCTGGATTGCTTCGCTTCGCTCGCAATGACGATGAGGCGGCAGCGTTGCCCCGCAAAATTGCATTCTGCCCGGAAATCGCTATTTTCCGCGGCCCGGAGGCCCTTCTGAATGTCCGTTATCGATTCCAACATGAGCCCGAGCGATCTTCGTGCGCTCGCCGAACAATCCAACGCCTGGCCATTCGAGCAGGCGAAGGCCATTGTCGCCCGGCTGAAGAAGAGCCCGAAGGACGAGGTGCTGTTCGAGACCGGCTACGGTCCCTCCGGCCTGCCTCATATCGGCACGTTCGGCGAGGTCGCGCGCACCTCGATGGTGCGGCATGCCTTCCGCGTGCTGACCGAGGATAAGGTCAAGACCCGCCTGCTCGCCTTCTCCGACGACATGGACGGCTTCCGCAAGGTGCCTGACAATGTGCCGAACAAGGAGCTGTTGGCGCAATATTTGGGGCGGCCACTCACGTCCGTACCGGACCCGTTCTCGAACGAGCATCCGTCGTTTGGCGATGCCAACAACGCGCGCTTGCGTGCGTTCCTGGATCATTTCGGCTTCGATTACGAGTTCGCGAGCTCGACCGTCTATTACAAGTCCGGCCGGTTCGATGCGACGTTGCTGAAGATGCTCGCCGCCTACGACAAGATCATGGACATCATCCTGCCGACGCTCGGGCCCGATCGTCGCGCGACCTATTCGCCGTTCCTGCCCATCAGCAAGACCACAGGCGTCGTGCTCCAGGTGCCGATGATCCGCCGCGACGTTGCGGCCGGCACGGTGACCTATGTCGACCCGGACACTCATCAGGAAGTCGAAACATCGGTCACCGGCGGCAACGTCAAGTGCCAGTGGAAAGCAGATTGGGCGATGCGCTGGGTCGCGCTCGGCGTCGACTACGAGATGGCCGGCAAGGACCTGATCGATTCCGTGAAGCTCTCCGGCGCGATCGCGAGGGCACTCGGTGGCACGCCCCCCGAAGGCTTCAACTACGAACTCTTCCTCGACGAGAAGGGCCAGAAGATCTCGAAGTCGAAGGGCAACGGCCTGACCATCGACGAATGGCTGCGCTACGCCTCGCCGGAATCGCTGTCGCTGTTCATGTATCGCGAGCCGAAGGCGGCGAAGCGGCTGTTTTTCGATGTCATCCCGCGCCAGGTCGACGACTACCAGCAGTTCATCGACGGCTTCGCCAGGCAGGACGCCAAGCAGCAGCTCGGCAATCCGGTCTGGCACATCCACAACGGTAAGCCGCCGCAGGGCGACATGCCCGTGACGTTCCAGCTGCTGCTCACGCTGGTGTCGTCGTCGAACGCGGAAAATGCCGAGACGCTGTGGGGCTTCATCGGCCGCTATCGTCCGGGCGTGAGCCCGCAGACGCATCCGAAGCTCGATGCGATGGTCGGCTACGCCATCAACTACTACCGCGACTTCGTCGCGCCGACCAAGCAATTCCGCGAGCCGACCGAGACCGAGCGCGCCGCGCTGCAGGACCTGCGCGATGCGCTGTCACAGCTGCGGCCGGATGCCTCGGCCGAAGACATCCAGAACGTGGTCTACGAGATCGGCCGCCGTGAGCCGTTCCTCGACCAGGTCAAGAAGGGCAAGGATGGCCGCCCCGGCGTCACGCTCGACTGGTTCAACATGCTCTACCAGGTGCTGCTCGGCCAGGAAAAGGGCCCGCGCTTCGGCTCCTTCGTTGCGGTCTATGGCGTGCAGAACGCCGTCAACATGATCGACGGTGCCCTGGCGCGGAGCGCGTGAGGTATACCCTCGGCGTCATCGCCCGGCTTGACCGGGCGATCCAGTACTCCGAGACGGTTGTGATTAGGCCGAGACGCCGCGGCGTACTGGATTCCCCGCCTTCGCGGGGATGACATCGAGTAATACGGCCAAGTTGCGGAGTGGCGCCACCCCCTCAAATCGACTTGAGCACGTAGCGCCTGTTGTCCTTCTGCACCGGGCGCGCATTCATCGGATAGAGTTTTGCGAATGCGGCGACATCTGCGGCCGAGACCTGGATCGGGTCGGTCAGCAGCAGCCATTCCACCACTTCCGAGCAGGGCGGCGTCGTCAGCGAGCCGGGATAGCGGAAATAGCTGAGCCTCGTCGGCAGCAGGGCGTGGGGATCGATGCCCGCATCCGCCTTCACCGCGGGGCCTTCCGCCGCCGGCATCGTCTTGATGATCTTGCCGAACGCTGCGTTCGGCTTGCCTTCCGCCATGAGCACGCCGACCACAGCGAGCCCGCCGGCATCGTTGCGGTGAACGAAATGCGCCTCCATCGGAAAATTCTTGCCGCCGATCATATGCTCGCTCGGCCGGTGGAAATGCACCTGCACCAGCTTGTATTTGACGTCGCCGAGAAGGAGCGTGCTGCCCTCGGCGAAGTTGAGCTGGATGGTGTGGCCGTTGTTGACGATGGTGTCGGCGCTCTTGCCCCAGTTCAGCTTCAGCGCCGGCAGTTGCGATTTGACCGTCGCCTCGATATCGATCGGCGATTGCTGCAGGCCGACCGCGCAGGCCTTGTTGGCCGCGTCGAGATCGCCCCATTTGGCGGGAGCGCCGGCCCCCTCATAGCTCCAGTGCACGCCCTCGGCGGCGAAGGCCGGCTTGCACACCGGACAAAGCGCGAGACCTGCAAGGGCCTTCAATGCGTGACGACGATTCATCGTAATTCCCCCTAACTGAACCTGGTCGGCAATATCGGCTGCAACCTATGCGAGAGGGGCGGTGAGTCGCAATGGTGCGATCGCTCGCTGGATCTATTGGCTTGCCCACACGATCCGCGCAATCCAGGCAACCTCGCTCGCCGCCAACCTGCGCTCGGGCTGCGAGGCGTCGAACGGCTGCACATCGAGCGTCTTCGCCGTACGGCGTTTCAGCGTTGCCGCGATCACCTCGCCCGTCCCAGTCTTCACCACGACACGATCGCCCTTGCGGATCGGCGCACCGTGCGAGACGAGGATGACGTCACCCTCGCGGTAGGCAGGTAGCAGCGCATCGCCTGACATTGCCAGCGCGAAAGTGCCGTTGTCCTCGGCGGTCGGCAGCGCGATCTCACCCCAGCCTTTGCCGGACGGCAAGCCTTGCTCGTCGAACGCGCCGCTCGCGCCGGCGAGCGCGAAGCCGAGCAACGGTACGGTGCGGCCGTCGCCGGAATCGTCGTCGATCAGCCTGACAAAAATGTCGATCGAGGAGTCCGCCGCTGCCAGCGCCTTGGCGATCGATTCGGTCGAGGGCCAGCGCTCGCGACCGTCGGAGGTGACACGTTTGGACTTGTTGAAGGTGGTGGGGTCGAGCCCGGCGCGCTTGGCAAGGCCGGACGGCGACAGCCCGGCACGCGCGGCCAGACGATCCAGCGCGGCCCAGATCTGGTCGTGGGTCAGCATCCTCCGTGCTTTGGCCTGTTTGACCATGGCAGGTCCAGCCCGTCGCAACTCAGGAAAACTATCCTCAAATCAACCGGTTTTCCGTTTTTCGCGCAAGGGGCACTAAGGCGTTTTCGAGCAAAGTGGTTGCCGGTTCGGGTTAGGAAAGCGCGCCGAAGCAAGAATTTGGAGCCTCATTCCGATTTCAGCCGAACGAAGCAGCTCTAACCCTTGAGTTCGGAGGGGGCGGCCTTTACGGTCGCGCCGGGTTTTAAGACCCTTGAGAGACGAAAAACCCCAAGAGAGTCAAAGAGCTGACTCAACGAGCAAACAGGACTCCGGTAAGCGGTGGTCAAGATCTATAAAATCTGTCCGGCCCCGGCCTGGCGCGAGGCGGAACGGCAGGGCGTGTACCGGGGGAGCGCGGATGATGCGCGCGACGGGTTCATCCATTTCTCGACCGCGCTCCAGGTTCCGGAGACCCTGCGCAAGCACTATTTCGGCCAGCGCGCGCTGTTCCTGGTCGAGGTCGACGGCGATGCGCTTGGCGGCGCGCTGCGCTGGGAGCGTTCGCGCAATGACGAGCTGTTTCCGCATCTCTATGGCGAGCTCGATCTCGGCGCCGTGCTGTCGGTGATAAACCTCAATATACGCTCGGATGGCGGGCATGACATACCGGAGCTTGCGCCGTGATCCGCGCTTTCGATGCATTCTCGCTGCCGGTGTTGCGCTGGCTCGATCCGGAGGATGCGCACCGGCTCGCGATCCAGGGCCTGCGCTTCCTGCCGCCGGTGAAACCGAGGCCTGACGATCCCAAGCTCGCGGTGCGCGCTTTCGGGCTCAACTTTCCCAACCCGATCGGTATGGCCGCGGGCTTCGACAAGAGCGCGGAAGTGCCTGACGCGCTGCTGCGGCTCGGCTTCGGCTTCGTCGAGATCGGATCGGTGACGCCGAAGCCGCAAGCCGGCAATCCTCGACCGCGGCTGTTCCGGCTCGAGCGCGACGAGGCCGTCATCAATCGCATGGGCTTCAACAATGACGGAGCGGAAGCGGTGCTGCGGCGGCTTGCCGCGCGCGCGGCGAACGGCGGCATCGTCGGCGTCAATGTCGGCGCCAACAAGGATTCGCCTGACCGTGTTGCCGACTACGTCAAGCTGATCGAGACCTTCGCGCCGGTCGCGAGCTATTTCACCGTCAACGTCTCCTCGCCCAACACGCCCGGTTTGCGCAACCTGCAGGAAGGCGCGCTGCTCGACGATTTGCTCGGACGCGTGATCGATGCGCGCGAGCGTGTCAGGCAGAAGGCCGGCGACACGCCGGTGCTGCTGAAGATCGCGCCCGACCTCAGCCTCGCCCAGCTCGACGATGTCGTGCAGGTCGCGCGCTCGCGCCGGGTCGACGGCATGATCGTGTCGAACACGACGATCGCGCGGCCGAGCACGCTGCGCGAGGAGATGCGCGCGAAGGAGCAGGGCGGCCTGTCCGGCCGGCCGCTGTTCCGTCTGTCGACGCGCATGGTCGCGGAAACCTATGTGCGCGTCGAGGGCGCATTCCCTCTGATCGGCGTCGGCGGCGTCGATTCCGGCGGCGCCGCGCTGACGAAGATTCGCGCCGGCGCCAGCCTGATCCAGCTTTATTCCTCGCTGGTCTACAAGGGTCTCGGCCTCGTCGACGAGATCAAGCGCGATCTGACCTCGACGCTGCTGCGCACGGGGCGCGACTCTTTGTCAGAGATCGTCGGCGCGGATGCCGCCACGCTGACGGCGGAAGACTGGCCGGGGATGTAGGTCTCGTGCCCCGGGCGCAGCGCAGTGCGCCGCGTCTTCGCGGCGTGATGCGCTGCTGGACCGGGGCCCATGCCGCCGCATTCTGGGTCCCGGCTCGCGCTTCGCGCGTCCGGGACACGAGAGCTACGGCTTGGAAAACGTCGCCCGATACAGCGCCGGATACCTCGCGCCCTGCAGTCCGCCACGCGCGACATAGAACGCGAGCAGCGCACACCAAAGCCCGGCATTGCCGAGAGATTGCAGCGCCCACCACACCCCCAGGAAGATCGCGAGCGAGGCCAGCATCAGGTTGCGCATCTCGCGCGCCCAGGTGGCGCCGACATAGATGCCGTCGAAGCCGAACGCAAAGACGCCGGGGACGGGCGCAAGCACGATGAACGGCAGGAACTCGCGCGCGGCGCGGCGGACATCCTCACTCGCGGTCATGAAATTGATCAGGTTCGGCCCGAACAGCGCGAACAGCACCGCGACGACCATCGCGAAGCCGAGGCCCCACAGCAGCACCAGCCGGGTCGAATCGGCAAAACCCCTGGGATCGCGTGCGCCAAAGGTGCGGCCGCAGAGCTGCTGGGCGGCATTGGCGAGGCCATCAAGGAAGAAGGCGCTGACCAACAGGAAATTGTTGAGCACGGAGTTCGCCGCCAGCGTGACGTCACCGGCGCGCGCGCCCTTGGCGGTGAAGAACAGGAAGACGGTGATCAGCGCGGCGGTGCGGATCATGATGTCGGAGTTCACCGAGAGCAGTCGCATCAGCTTGGCGCGATCGAACAGCGTTGCGCGGGGAACGGCAAGGCCGCCATCCGCATGGCGTCGGCAGACGATGACGCCGAGCACGAAGCCGACGCTCTCCGACAGCAGCGCGGCGATCGCCGCGCCTGCGATACCGGTGTCGTAGACCAGCACCAGCAGTATCGTCGCCGTCATGTTGATGAGGTTGATGACGACCTGGAGCGCGAGCGCCGGATTGGCGCGGGCCTGCCCGACCAGCCAGCCGAGAATGACGTAGTTGGCGAAGGCGAATGGCGACGACCAGATCCGGATCATGAAATAGGTCTTGGCGGCGTGCGTGACGCCCTCGCTGCCGCCCATCAGGTCGAACAGCGCGCCGGCCAGCGGCATCTGCAGCGCAATCAGTGTGCCGCCGATCAGGCCGGCGACGATGAAGCCGCGCACCAGGATCACGGTCTGCTCGCGCGCTTCGCCGGCACCGAGCGCCTGCGCAGTGAAGGCGAGCGTGCTCATGCGCAGGAAGCCGAACAGCCAGAACAGGCAGTCGAAGATCACGGAGGCCATCGCGACGCCGCCAAGCAGGGCGGCATCGTCGAGCCGGCCGATCGCCGTGGTCGAGACCACGCCGATCAGCGGCGTTGTCAGGTTTGCGACCATCGCGGGACCGGCGATGGCGAACACCTGGCGTGAGCCGACCCTTTGAGGAAGCGGTGCATTCATGTCAGGGGCGTGTATCCGAACGCCAAGCCGAACGCACCATCGCAGCCGGCATGGCGTGATTGCGCCGGTTGCGCACGTCCAAAAGCCTTACCGGCCGCGCGGTGAGCCGAACAGACGCGACAAGAACCAGATCGGGATCACGATGACCGCGCCAAGCAGGAAGTAGCGCCATAGCCAGTTCACGGCATCGAAGCCGAGATCCCACAGGCGCTGGAACAGCAGGCGAATGCTGGTGAGGATATTCCAGGGATCGAAGCCGATCGCGGCCAGCACGACGCCGACCAGGATCGAGAGCAGCACCAGGCGAAACGCGACCGCCAGCGGCGAGCCGCCGAGAAAGCGGTGCAGGCCATCGCTGTGGCCAGCCGGCAAATCTCTGACGTCGTGGGCCATCTCAAACTCCTCGCGGGGATTCGATCCCCATTATAGGTCACGGCGGGGGACATGGGGAACCCGTAACGGCGCGTCAATCGGGTTACCGCGTTTTAATTCGGGCAGCTTCGGAAGATAGATTTGATGGAATTAGGTCGGGCCGCAGCCGCTAAACCTCGCCTGCTTGCGGGAGAGGTCGGCGCGAAGCGCCGGGTGAGGGCTCTCGCCTCTGGGGGAATCCCAATGCGGAGACAGCCCTCTCCCCAACCGGGGCCCGCAAGCGGGCGAGGGAGCGCACTGCCTTCGCGACGGCAATTCACGCCTCAATCTCCGCCGCCTCTTCCTTCAGCATCCTTTCCAGCGTCTCCAGCCTATCCGCTTCCCGCGGCGGCTTGTCCCAGCGGAGGCGGCTGATGCGGGGAAAACGCATCGCGACGCCGGATTTGTGGCGCGGCGAGCGCTGCAGGCCCTCGAAGGCGACTTCCAGCACCAGCCCCTTGTCGCCCTCGTGCACGACGTGGCGGACGGGGCCGAACTTCTCGGTAGTGTTGCGGCGGACGAAGCGGTCGATCTGCAGCAGCTCCTCGTCGGTGAAGCCGAAATAGGCCTTGCCGACCGGCACCAGCTCCTCGCCGTTCTCGGTCTCGGACCAGACGCCAAAGGTGTAGTCCGAATAATAGGACGAGCGCTTGCCGTGGCCGCGCTGCGCATACATCAGCACGGCATCGATGATGTGCGGATCGCGCTTCCATTTCCACCACTGGCCCTTCGGGCGGCCCGGCAGATAGGGTGCATCGCGCCGCTTCAGCATGACGCCTTCGACCGCATCGGCGTCCTCACCGGCGCCGGCGCTTGCGGGATCGGCGCGCGCGGCGGTGAGAGCGTCCCAGCTTGCGAAGGGGACGATAGGCGACAGATCGATGCGGGGATCGTCGAGCTTTGCGATGAACGTCTCGAGATGCTCGCGCCGCTCCGCGAACGGCAGTTCGCGCAGATCGTTCTCGTCGTCGCCGAGCAGATCATAGGCGCGCAGGTGAATCGGAAACTCCTTGATCAGTTTTGGCGAGACGACCTTGCGGTTGAGCCGCTGTTGCAGAACGTTGAAGCTCTGTACGCGCCCCTCGCGCAGGATCAACAGCTCGCCGTCGATCGCGCCCGGAAGGCGCAGCGACGGCACGAGGTCCGGGAAGCTTCCGGTGATGTCCTCACCGGTGCGGGAATAGAGACGCGCGGTGATCTGGCCGCCGTCGTCGCGGCCGGCGACGGCCTGCACGCGAATGCCGTCCCATTTCCATTCGGCGATGTAGTCGGCCGGATCGAGGCTTGCGAAATCGCTGTCCTCGATCGCATGCGCCAGCATCACCGGGCGGAACGGCGCGGGATCGCGATTGACCGGCTTCTGGCTGCGGCCTTCCAGCCAGGCGAACAGGTCGAGATAGGGCGGGATGAGGCCGGGCCAGATCAGCTCGATCTCATGCGGGTCCTTGTCGCCGAGCGCGGCTGCCGCGGTCTTCGCCAGCCGCGTCGAGATACCGATCCGCATCGCGCCGGTGACGAGCTTCAGCAGCGCCCAGCGGCCGGTCTCATCCAACTCGTCGAGCCAGCGTTCCAGCTGCTTTGGCAACTCCGTCTTGCCGAGCGTGCGGAGCGTGGTGACGACTTCGGTGAGCGTCGGGGACGGCGGGTTGTTGTGGGCCGCCATCGCGCTCTTCGGCCACATCAGCGCGACCGTCTCCGAGAGATCGCCGACATAGTCGTAACTCAGCCCGAACAGCACCTCATCCGTGCGCGATGCGATGAGATCGCGGATCAGCGCGGGCTTGGCGTGCTTGAAGCTGAGCGCGCCGGTGAGTGCCGCGAGCGCGTAGCCGCGGTCGGGATCGCCGACCTCGCGGAAATAGCCTGACAGCAGCCGCAGCTTGTTGTTACGGCCCGGCTCGTAGGCGAGGCGATCCAGCAATTCGGCGAAGCGGTTCATGCCTCGGCCTCGGCTTGGATCGGTGTCTCGCCTTCCTCCTCGCCATAGCCGACGAGATCGAGCGGCCGCGCGTGCAGACCTTGCGTCTTGCACCAATGCACCAGCGCATCTTCCTGGCCGTGGGTGACCCAGATCTCGCCGGCGCCGGTCGCGGCGATCGTTGCGGTGAGGCCGTCCCAATCGGCGTGGTCGGAGATGACCAGCGGCAATTCGATGCCGCGCTGCCGCGCACGGGCGCGCACGCGCATCCATCCAGAAGCGAACGCGGTGAGGGGATCGGGGAAGCGGCGCGTCCAGAGGTCTGCCGTTGCCGAGGGCGGGGCCAGCGTGATGGTGCCTGCGAGCGCCGCCTTCTTCACGCCCATCGCCGGCCTGAGTTCGCCGAGCGCGATGCCGCGGCTCTGGTAGTAATGCGTGATCGTCTCCATCGCGCCATGCAGATAGATCGGCGCGTCATAGCCGGCCTGGCGCAGCAGCGCGATCACGCGCTGCGCCTTGCCGAGCGAGTAGGCGCCGACGAGATGCGCGCGCTCCGGAAACAATGCGACGGAGGCGAGCAGCTTCCGCACCTCCTCGGCCGCATCGCCATGGCGAAACACCGGTAGGCCGAACGTGGCTTCCGTGATGAAGACGTCGCAAGGCACCAGCTCGAACGGGACGCAGGTCGGGTCGGGCGCGTCCTTGTAGTCGCCGGAGGCGACGATGCAGGTGTCCTTGGCGGACACCGCGATTTGCGCTGAGCCCAGCACGTGGCCCGCCGGGTGGAATTTCACTTTGACATCGCCGAGCCTGAGCTCCTCGCCGTAGCGGATCGCTTGGGTCGATCCGGCGAAATTCTCGCCGTAGCGCAGCCGCATCATGTCGAGCGTCTCCTGCGTCGCCAGCACCGCGCCATGGCCGGCGCGGGCATGATCGGAATGGCCGTGGGTGATCACGGCCCGCGCGACCGGGCGGATGGGGTCGATGTGAAAGCCGCCAGGCTTGCAGCACAGGCCGTCAGCAGTTGGCAGCAGGATGTCTTGCGGGCGCATTTCTGTCATATAGGAAGTGGTCGTCCCTAATTAACCCGTCATGCGCGGGCTTGACCCGTGCATCCATCCTCTTAAAGAGTTGCTTTTTTGATGGATTGCCGGGTCAAGCCCGGCAATGACGACCCTGGTTCCCAATGCCGCTCCGCCTGTTCCTGACCTCCGGCGATCTCATGGCCGACCGCCGTTTCGAGTTCGCGCGCGACCTCCAGCTCAAGGGCGATCTGCCCGCGGCCGCCGACCTGATCGAGCAGGCGATCGAGCTCGCGCCAAACTTCACCTCGGCCTGGTTCACGCTGGGCGAGATCCGTCAGCAGCTCGGTGAACGCGACAAGGCCATCGCGGCGTTCCGGAAAGCGCGCGAGTCCGACCCCGACGACCAGCACGGCGCCGGCCTGCATCTGATGCGGCTCGGCGACGCCGAGATGGCGGAGATGCCGAAGGCTTATGTGCAGGCGCTGTTCGATCAATACGCGCCGCGCTTCGAACACGCACTGATCAACGATCTCGGCTATCGCGCTCCCAGCCTGATCTTCAAGGCGGTGCTCGCCGCGCGTGTCGCCGCGAAGAAGCCGGCCTTCTTCAAGCGCACCATCGATCTCGGTTGCGGCACGGGCCTGGCGGCGGCGGCCTTCGCCAAGCAGGTCGATCATTTCATCGGCATCGACCTGTCGCCAGGCATGATCAAGGAGGCGCGCGCCACCGGCCTCTACGCCGAGCTCGAAATCGCCGACATGATCGAGGGCCTGCGCACGAAGAGTGACGCCAGCGCGAACCTCGTCGTTGCCGCGGATGCGTTCGTCTATCTCTCCGATCTCGCGCCTGTGCTCACCGAAGCCAAACGCGTGCTCGTCTCCGGCGGCGTGCTTGCCTTCACGCTGGAGACGCATGATGGCGATGGCATCGTGCTCGGTGACGGCCTGCGCTATGCCCATTCCGCGGAATATGTCCGCGGCGCCATTGCGAAGGCTGGACTGAAGCTGCTGACATTGGAGCCGGCCTCGCCGCGCAACGAGAACAACGAGCCGGTGCGCGGCCTCGTCGTGGTCGCCGAGAAAACTTGAGTCTAGGCGCTAGAGCCAAGCGATTTAAGCGTCGTTGCGTCGCAAAGCTGCGCCTTCCCACTTGCGAGCCGTGCTGCGTTCCCAGCAAAATGCGCGCATTAGGGAGAAAACAACAATGACGAAGAATCCATCGCGGCGCGATATCGGCGCCGCCGCATTCGCCACCATTGCCGCATCCGTGCTGCCTGCGCCCTACGTCCGGGCCGCCGAAAAGAAGTACGATGCGGGCGCCAGCGATACCGAGATCAAGATCGGCCAGACCGTGCCGCATTCCGGCCCCGGCTCCCTCTACGGCGTGTTGGGCCGCATCGGCGAGGCCTATTTCCAGATGCTGAACGAGAAGGGCGGCATCAACGGACGCAAGATCAAGTTCCTCACCATGGACGACGCCTACAGCGCGCCGAAATGCGTCGAGGCAACGCGGCGCCTGGTCGAGCAGGAGGAGGTGCTGGCGCTCTACGGCTCGCTCGGCACCGCGCCGCAGACATCAGTGCACAAATACCTGAATTCGAAGGGCGTGCCGCAGCTCCTGCTCAACACTGGCGCCTCGAAATGGAATAACCCGAAAGAGTTCAAATGGACCATGGCCGGTCTGCCGCTCTATCCGACCGAGGCGCGCATCCTGGCGCGGCACGTCGTCAGCGTGAAGCCGAACGCCAAGGTCGGCATCCTCTACCAGAACGACGATTTCGGCCGCGACTTCTTAGGTCCCTTCAAGAAGGTGCTGGCCGATGCCGGCGGCACCGCGCAGGTGATCATGGAGCAGACCTATGATCTCACCGATCCCACGGTCGATTCCCAATTGATCAATCTCTCGAAGTCGGGCGCGGACGTCTTCTACAACATCTCCACCGGCAAGGCCTCGTCGCAGTCGATCCGCAAAGTCGCCGAACTCGGGTGGAAGCCGCTGCAGCTGTTGTCGGCCGGCTCGACCGGCCGCTCCATTCTCAACGCCGCAGGGCTGGACAATTGCGCCGGCATAGTCGCCATCCGCTACAACAAGGAGGTCGGCCTGCCGAAATGGGAGAAGGATCCCGACGTGATGGCGTTCGAGGAGCTACGCAAGAAATACATCCCGACCATCGACCCCGACAACACCATCGCCTTTGCCGGTTATGGCCAGGCGGTCACCATGGGCGAGATCCTGCGCCGCTGCGGCGACGATCTCACCCGCGCCAACGTGCTGAAGCAGGCCTCCAACCTCAAGGGCTTCCATTCGCCCTATTTCCTCGACGGCGTCACCTACGACTACACGCCCGACGATTACACGCCGATGAAGACGCTCTACATCTCGATCTTCAGCGGCAAGGATTGGGACATCTCCGACAAGCCGATGTCGGAGTAGGGCGTTTCTTCCTTCTCCCCTTGTGGGAGAAGGTGGCGCGAAGCGCCGGATGAGGGGTTCTCACCGTACGCAAAACTGTTCGCGAGGATGGAAACCCCTCACCCGTCTCGCCGCTGCGCGGCGATCCACCCTCTCCCAGAAGGGGCCCAAAAGGGGAGAGGGGAAGACCGCCCACGACACCCGCGCCCACCCCTCGACGAACCAGCCCCCACGGCTTACCTCTAACGGCGTGCCGCCCCGCATCCTCAAAATCCCGGCCGAGCCGGCCACGCTACTGCCCGACCGTTTCCAAAAATGGTTCGCAGGCCGCGGCTGGTCGCCGCGCGCGCATCAGCTCGCACTGCTGGAAAAGGCGCGCGAAGACTGCTCCGCGCTGCTGATCGCGCCGACCGGCGCCGGCAAGACGCTGGCCGGATTCTTGCCGACGCTGGTGGAGTTGTCTTCTTCTCCCTCCCCCCTTGTGGGGGAGGGGCGGGGAGGGGGGTGGCCACAAGCACCGCTCGTGGGGCTACCCCCCTCCCGGCAGCCTGCGGCTGCCGACCTCCCCCACAAGGGGGGAGGTGACAACAAGCTCGTCTCTACCGGCCGCAGCGTTCAGCGCGGCGGCGGCCTGCATACACTCTACATCTCGCCGCTGAAAGCGCTTGCCGTCGATATCGCGCGCAATCTCGAGCGTCCCATCGCCGAGATGGGCCTGCCGATCAAGGTCGAGACCCGCACCGGCGACACGCCGGTGTCGCGACGCCAGCGCCAGCGGCGTTATCCGCCTGATATCCTGCTGACGACGCCGGAGCAGCTCGCGCTGCTGCTCTCCTCCGACGACGCCCCGTTTCTATTTTCGTCACTCAAGCGCATCGTGCTCGACGAGCTGCACGCGCTGGTGACGTCCAAGCGGGGCGATCTGCTCTCGCTGGGCCTCGCGCGGCTGTGGCGATTGGCACCGCAGATGCGCGCGATCGGCCTGTCGGCAACCGTCGCCGAGCCGGAGCAGCTCGCACGCTTCCTGGTGCCGCAGCCCGAGGGCAAGGAGAAGGCGGCCGACATCGTCGTCGCCGGCGGCGCCGCGCCGCCGCTGGTTCAGATGCTCGACACCCGCGAGCGGCTGCCCTGGGCCGGCCACAGCGCGCGGCATGCGCTCCCCGAAATCTACGAGCTGATCAAGGCGAACAAAACCACGCTGGTGTTCGTCAATACCCGCAGCCAGGCCGAGATGCTGTTCCAGAATCTCTGGAGCATGAACGACGATGGGCTCGCCATCGCGCTGCATCACGGCTCGCTCGACGTCGCCCAGCGCCGCAAGGTCGAGGACGCGATGTCGGCAGGGCGATTGCGCGGCGTGGTCTGCACCTCCTCGCTCGATCTCGGCGTCGACTGGGGCGATGTCGATCTCGTCGTCAATATCGGCGCGCCGAAGGGCTCCTCGCGCCTGATGCAGCGCATCGGCCGCGCCAACCACCGCCTCGACGAAGCCTCGCGCGCCGTGCTGGTGCCGGCCAACCGTTTCGAAGTGCTGGAGTGCCGCGTCGCCATCGACGCCATCGCCGAGAATGCGCAGGACACGCCGCCGCTGCGCCTAGGCGCGCTGGACGTGCTGGCGCAGCACGTGCTCGGCTGTGCCTGCGGCGAGCCGTTCTTCTCGGATGAGCTCTATGCCGAGGTCCGCACTGCCGCGCCCTACGCCAATCTCAAGCGGCAGGATTTCGATGATGTCGTCGATTTCGTCGCCTCCGGCGGCTACGCGCTGAAAACGTATGAGCGCTTCGCCCGTATCAAGCAGGACAAGGAGGGCCGCTGGCGCGTCGCCAACCCGAAAGTGCGGCAGAGCTACCGGATGAATGTCGGCACCATCGTCGAGGACGACATGCTGAAGGTGCGGCTGGTGCGTTCGCGCGGCGCAGGTCACGGCTCCACCGGCGTGATCGCGCGCGGCGGCCGCCTGCTCGGCGAGATCGAGGAGGCCTTCATCGAGGGCCTCTCGCCCGGCGACACCTTCGTGTTCTCGGGCGAGGTGGTACGCTATGAGACCCTGGTCGAGGACCAGGTCTACGTCTCGCGCGCGCATGACAAGGATCCGAAAGTGCCGTCCTATATGGGCGGCAAGTTCCCGCTCTCGACCTATCTTGCCGAGCGCGTGCGGCGGCTGCTCGATGATTCCAGCGCGTGGCGTGGCTTGCCGGAGCAGGTGCGCGACTGGCTGTCGCTGCAAAGGGAAGCTTCGCGCGTGCCCGCGGTGCGCGAGCTGCTGGTCGAGAGTTTTCCGCGCGCCAACAAGCATTACATCGTCTGCTATCCGTTCGAAGGCCGCCTTGCGCACCAGACCCTCGGCATGCTGTTGACGCGCCGGCTGGAGCGCGCCCGCGCCCGGCCGCTCGGCTTCGTCGCCAACGAATATGCGGTGGCGATCTGGGCGCTCGGCGATCTCTCCTTCATGATCCGCGATGGCAGGATCGACCTCAACGCATTGTTCGACCCTGATATGCTCGGCGACGACCTCGAGGCCTGGCTCGCCGAATCCGCGTTGATGAAGCGCACCTTCCGCAATTGCGCGATCATCTCCGGCCTGATCGCGCGCCGCCACACCGGCGAAGAGAAGAGCCGCCGCCAGGTGCTGTTCTCGACCGACCTCGTCTACGACGTGCTGCGCAAGCACCAGGCCGACCACGTCCTGCTGCGTGCCGCGCGCGCCGATGCCGCCACCGGCCTGCTCGACCTGCGCCGCCTCAGCGACATGCTGATGCGCATCCAGGGCCGCATCACCCATCGGGAACTCGACCACGTCTCCCCGCTCGCGGTCCCCGTGATGCTGGAAATCGGCCGCGAGTCAGTTTATGGCGAAGCTGCAGACGAGCTGTTGGCCGAAGCCGCCGACGAGCTGGTCAAAGAGGCGATGTCGTAGAGAACCTGTCTGTGGGGCGCACCGATCTATCAACCCAACGCGGTCATTCCGGGGCGTGCGTTAGCGCGAACCCGGGATCTCGAGATTCCGGGTTCGATGCTTCGCTTCGCCCCGGAATGACGGTGAGGCGCGGCACGTGACGGAGCAAGTATTGATCTCCATCACCTCGACGTTCGCGCTGGATATTGCAGGCGTGTCGTTCCACACTGACCTCTCCGGCGCGCTGTTCTGGGAAGAGCAGCGCCTGCTTGTCGTCTCCGATCTGCACCTCGAAAAAGGCTCGAGCTTCGCCACGCGCGGCGTGCTGTTGCCGCCCTACGATACCGTTGCCACGCTCGGCCGCCTCGCTGCTGTCATCTCCCGCCATAATCCGCGCATCGTGATCGCGCTCGGCGACAGCTTTCATGATCGCACCGCGCATGAGCGCCTGTCGGCCGACGACCGCGAGTCCGTTGCCGCGCTTCAGAGCGGCCGAGACTGGATCTGGATCTCGGGCAATCACGATCCCGAGCTGCCGCGCGATCTCGGCGGCACCGTCGCCGACGAGGTCGCTGTTGGACCGATCACCTTCCGCCACGAGCCATCAGGCGCGCATGGCGAGATCGCCGGCCATCTCCATCCCAAGGCCCGCGTCTCCGCGCGCGGCCGCTCGATGGAACGGCGGTGTTTCGCCAGCGACGGCCTGCGCGCGGTGATGCCGGCCTTCGGCGCCTATGCCGGCGGCCTCAGCATCCGCGACGCGGCATTCGCCAGGATTTTTCCGACAAACGGCTTTGTCGCCCACCTGCTCGGCGACCGCCGCGTCCACGCGATCGCCGCGGCAAGGTGTTATTGAGGCGCAGGCCTTGTAGGGTGGGTTAGCCGTGCAGAACTGCGCGAAGCGCAGACCGCTTGGCGTAACCCACCGCTTCTGTTTCCGCGCAGTAGAGGGTGGTGGGTTACGCCCCGCAGATGCACTTCGTGCATCCGCAGCGCTAACCCACCCTACGCATCTCACAGGCTCACGCCGCCTTCGCCTGCACGTCTTCGCAGAACTCCGCCAGCCGGTCTGCCAGCCGCAATGTTGCGGAGCTCGCGTTCGGCGCGGCCATCAGCGCCACCTCGGTGCGGTTGATCGGCGCAAACCCGTCCTTCGCCGTCAGCACGCGGTGATCTGATTGGATCGACATCTCCGACAGAATGCTCAGCCCCATGCCGGCGGCGACCGCGGCCTGGATGCCGGCGAGGCTCGACGACATATAGGACATGTGCCAGGCGCGGCCGGCGCTTTCCAGCGCGTGGATGGCGCCGGCGCGGTAGAGGCAGCCGAGTGGAAAACCGATCAGCGGCACCGAGGGCACGTTGATCTCAACCGGATGGCTCTTGCTGGTGACCCAATGCACCTGCTCCGGCCACACCGCGATCGCCTCCTTGCCACCGGCCTCGCGCTTGTAGAGCGCGAGATCAAGCTCGCCGCGTTCGAGATCGCGCGCGAGGTTCTTGCTCTGGTCGGCGCGCACGTCGAGCCGCAGGTTCGGATGCGAGCGCGCGAACGCGCCCAGCAGTTTTGCCAGCCGATACGCCGCAAAATCCTCGGGGATGCCAAGCCGGATCGCGCCTTCGCCTTCCTCGCGCAGCACGTCGCGCGCCTCTTCCGCCAGCGTGAGCAGCCGCCGCGCATAGGAGAGCAGCCGTTCGCCGGCTTCAGTGGGGCGGACGTCCTTGCCGTCCCGATGCAGCAGCACCTGGCCGACATCCTCCTCCAGCCGCTTGATCTGTTGGCTCACCGTCGATTGCGTGCGGTGGACGCGCTCGCTGGCGCGGGTGAAGCCGCCGGCCTCGACCACCGAGACGAAGCTGCGCAGGAGCTCCAGATCGAGCATTCCAGCCTCCATTCGAAAATCCACTGATATCGAGTTAATCATTTAATTTCCAAATGGCAAGGACAGTCCCTAGATCGAGGGCTCAGGAGAATGCCCTCATGTCCCTCGCCGCTTCGATTCCCGCGCCCCGCAGCCGTCTCAACACGCTTCCGCTTGCCATCGGCCTGTTTTGCCTGCTCTGGAGCTACGCTTTCGTCGCCGGCAAGATCGGCGTCACCCATTGCCCGCCGCTGATCCTGCTCGCCGCGCGCTTCTCGCTCGCCGGCGTTTTGATCCTCGGGGCCACCTTGATCCGTGGCGATTGGTCGTTGTCCTGGCGCGACGCCCTGATCTTCGCCGTGCTCGGCATCGCCAATAACGCGCTCTATCTCGGGCTCGGCTACACCGGCCTGCAATCGGTCTCCGCCGGTCTCGGCGGCCTGATCGTCTCGGCCAATCCGGTGTTCACGGCCGCGCTCGCGGCGCTCCTGCTCGGCGAGGGCATGACCTGGCGCAAGGCCAGTGGTCTCTTCCTCGGGATCATCGGCGTCACGGCGATCGTCTGGCATCGCCTGTCGGTCGGCACCGACTCTCTGCACGGCATCCTCTTCACGCTAGCTTCGCTGGCGTCGATCGTATCAGGCACCATCCTGTTCAAGCTGCTCGCGCCCAAGGGGAGCTTGTGGATCGGCAACGGCGTGCAGAATCTTGCCGCCGGTATCGTGCTGACGCCGGTGGCGCTGACCTTCGCGGACGTTCACGCCATCGATGTCACGCCCAGCCTGATCGGTGCCTTCGCCTTCCTCGTGCTCGGCGGCTCGATCCTCGCCTACTGGCTCTGGTTTCATCTCCTCAAAGTGTGTGGTGCGACCGCAGCCAGTGCCTATCATTTCCTGATGCCGCCGCTCGGCATGCTGTTCGCCTTCATCGTGCTCGGCGAGCATGTCGAGGCGCGCGACTTGCTCGGGATCATTCCGGTCGCGCTGGGCATTTACCTGGTGACCCGTCCTGCCAAGTCGGTTTCGTAAGAGGAGTTCCCCTCATGACTGTTTCCATCACCCTGATCGGCGGCCCGACCGCGCTGATCGAGATCGACGGCTTTCGCCTGCTCACCGATCCCACCTTCGACGCGCCCGGCGCCTACCAGCTGCCGCATGTGAAGCTGGAGAAGACGATTGGCCCGGCGATGAAGGCCGATGCGATCGGCCCTGTTGACGCCGTGCTGCTCAGCCATGACCAGCATTCGGACAATCTCGACAATTCCGGCCGCGACTTTGTGCTCAAAGCCAGGCGCGTGCTGACGACGGAGGCCGGCGCAAAGCGCCTCGGCGGCCATGTCGAGGGTCTCGCGCCGTGGGCGACCGCGCACCTGAAGGATGATGACGGCAACACGCTGACCATCACCGCGACGCCTGCGCGTCACGGCCCTGCCGGCATCGAGCCGCTGTCGGGCGACGTCATCGGTTTCGTCCTGCAGTCGAGCCGCAAGGACACGCGCCCGGTCTATATCAGCGGCGACACCACCTGGTTCGACGGCGTTGCCGAAGTCGCGCGCCGCTTCAAATGCGGCGTGGTGCTGCCCTTCGCGGGCGCCGCGCAAACCCGCGGGCCGTTCCATCTCACCATGGACACCAACGACACCGTCGAGACCGCGCGCGCCTTCCCCGATGCGATGATCGTGCCCGTGCATACCGAGGGCTGGGCGCATTTCCGCCAGAACGGCGAGGATCTCCGCAAGACCTTCGACGCGCTCGGCTTCGGGACAAGGTTGCGCTTGCTGGAGCCGGGCGTGCCGACGGTAATCGAGGCGCCGTAACTCCCTCTCTCGTGTCCCGGACGCGCTGCAGCGTGCAACACTGCTGCGCATCGTCCAAGAGACGCTGCGCAGCGTCCGGGGCACGAGCGCGGAATGCGGCCCTAACGCGCCGCTGACGCGCGGGCGCGGGAACGTTGACGGCGTCATCGGCGGTGAGCGAGGCGCCGTAGTCGTCATTCCGGGGCGACGCGAAGCGTCGAGCCCGGAATCCATCGCGCCACCGGCTCTGCGGATGAATGGATTCCGGGCTCGCGCTGCGCGCGCCCCGGAATGACAATTCTCAAATCAATGCGCCGCTGACGCCGTCTTCTTCGTTGCGACCGGCTTCGGTGAGGGCTTGATAGCCGCTTGCGGCGCGTTGTCCCAGCCGCCCGCGGGCGCGGGAACGTTGACGGCATCGTCGGGCTGCGGCTCGGCGCTGAAGGTCTGGATCGCGAGCTTGGCGGCGGCGAGCGATTGCGGGTCGAGGCGCTTGGCGACGTCGTCGCGCTTGCTCGCCGAATCCGCATCGCCCTGGGCCGCGGCGAGGCTGAACCATTTGTAGGATTCGGCGAGGTTCTGCTCGACGCCGATGCCGCGGGCATAGAGGATGCCGAGGTTGAACTGGCTGTCGGCAACGCCGCGATCGGCCGCTTTCCGGAACCACTGCGCCGCGCTCTTGTAGTTGGCGCCGTGTCCGCCGCCATCGGCATCAAGCACCGCGAGATTGTGCATTGCCTTGGCGTTGCCGCGCTCGGCGGCCTGGGTGTAGTAGCGGCGGGCGATGTCGGCGTCCTTCTTCACGCCGAGGCCCTTTTCGTAGAGCGTGCCGAGGCGGAATGTTGCGGGCACCACGCCGGCCTGCGCAGCGCGGTCGTACCATTTCGCGGCTTCGTCGTAGTTCGCAGCCACGCCCTTGCCCTCGGCAAAACGCACGCCGATCTCGAAAGCTGCAGTCGCATCGCCCTTCATCGCGGCGGTGCGCAAGCCCGGGCCGCCGATGCCGTCAGGCAGCTTCTCGCTCGGCGGCACCTGGACGGTGCCAAGACGTGCACGGCTCGTGCCCGAGAGCGCGCCGGTGACATCGCTGTTCGTAGCCGGCGGGGCCGGTGTTGCTGCGGCGGGCGCGGGCGGAATTGCGACCGAAGCCGTGCTGGCGGGGTTCGCTGCCGGCGCGGCATCGTTCAGGGATTGCTTGCCGATCGGCGTCGGCGAGGTCATCGACGGCGTGACCTGTTCGGGCGCGGCGGGCTTGCTTTCGACCGGCGGCGGGGCCTGCGGCGCCGGCCGGCTCGACGTGTCCTCCATCGCCTGCGGCGCCGGTGGCGGGCTGCCCTCGAGCAGGTTCATTGCCATCTTGAAGGTGCCGAGCACGATCACGACCACGCTCGCGCCGACCAGCAGCGAGCGGATTTTGGATGTGATGGTCGAGCCGCCTTCCGGCGCCTTTCCTTGTCCTTGTCCTTGGCCCTTGGCGCGCGCCATGGCGGCCTTGACGCCGCGAGCGGGCTTCTCCTGCGGCTGCGCGGCGGCAGCTTGCGCGGCGCGGCGCGCGGCCGCGATGAAGCTCGACGACGACACCGGCTCCTTCGGTGCCGCCGGGATTTCGCTGATCGCACTTTCGGACGCGGCAATGCGCTCGGACGGCGTGGCGGGACGGCCGCTCGGACGCGTGCCTGGCTCGAGCGGATGATCCGGCGGCAGTTCAGGCGCGATCGCGGCGCGCACTGGCGCGGTGTGCGGCTCCAGAATCTCGCTGATCGCGCGCGGCGGCAAAGGCGGCGTGCCTTGCGCAGCCATCGGCACCGACGGCGGCGCGGCGGCGTGGAATTCACGCGGCGCGGCCACGAAAGCTGAGTGCGCCGGCTGCTGCGCAGCGGCCGGATTTGGCAGCTCGGGCCTCGGATCGTATTTCGGTGGTTGTGGCGGCCGTGGCTCGCGCGCCATCGGCTCGACGGGAGCTGCCATTGACGATGGCCCCGGCATGGGCGCAGCCATCGGCTGTGGTGCAGG
>Ga0209758_1000715_pt1 | contig 49020 bp, 49 predicted proteins | sample AraplaMF_Col_mMF_FD_184258 | JGI IMG/M metagenome (GOLD analysis project Ga0209758, IMG submission 184258) | Arabidopsis root microbial communities from the University of North Carolina, USA - plate scrape MF_Col_mMF (SPAdes) (version 2) | ecosystem: Host-associated > Plants > Roots > Endosphere... | reverse complement strand
AGGTCTCATCGATGCCGGTGATGCCGCCCGCTCGCAGTCCGCCTTTTCATGCCGTCGTGAAAGCCCTAACTGTCTCGTTGCGGCTCGTGCGGCTGCGCTTGTCTGCCTTGAACGGAGGTGTCTCGATGACGGATGTCGAACGTGGTCCCGGCCGGGCGGTCGACGATTCCGACCTCGCCGAGATCGACCTCGGCCTGTTGCTCGCGCTGGAGGCGCTGCTGCGCGAGCGCAACGTCACCCGTGCGGCGTCGCGGCTGAACATCGGGCAGCCGGCGCTGTCGGCCCGGCTAAACCGGTTGCGGCAGGTGTTCGCCGATCCCTTGTTCGTGCCCGCAGCGGCAGGGCGGGGCGTGGTGCCGACGACGCGGGCCATAGAGCTGCAGGCGGAACTCGCGGAGGTGCTCGGCCGGCTGCGCCGCATGGTGGAGGGGCCGGCCGCCTTCGATCCTGCACGGGACCAGCGCACCTTCGTCGTCGCCATTCACGAGAATCCGGCGGTGACGCTTGCGCCGGGTTTCGTCGCTCAATTGACCGCGATGGCTCCCCGCACGCGGCTCGCGCTTGTCCATCCGACGCCCGATATCGTCGATCGCCTCGAACGCGGCGAGATCGATGTTCTGGTCACGGGGCCCGACCGGACCAGCGGCGAGCTGATGCAGCGTCCGCTATTCGAGGACAGCTTTCTGACCGCGCAACGCAAAGGACACCCGCGCGGAACAGGCGCGCTCGATCTCGACACGTTTTGCGCTTCCGATCATCTGCTGATCTCCGCGGACGGCGGCGGCTTCGCAGGCCTGGTCGACGACGCGCTGGGCGCGCTCGGCCGCGTCAGGCGCGTCGCCGTCTCGATCCAGACCTATGCGCTTGCCCCCGTCATCCTCGCGCACAGCGATTGCATCTGCACCCTGCCGCGGCGCTTCCTGATGCGCTTCGCCCACGAGCTCGACCTCACGCCTCCGCCGCTCGTTCTGCCGCCGGCCCGCATCGTCGCGCTGTGGCACCCGCGCAATCAGGAGGATGCAGGTCACGCCTGGCTGCGCGATCGCCTCTACCAGGCGGCTGCGGCGACGTGAGACTACGGCGCCGAGAGTGCCCCCTTGCATCGCGAGCGTCGAGGCCGGGCGTTTGCGATGCGGCGGGTGTGCTGCGGAGCGCCGACTGGCCTCGAGACCGCCTCGCCAAGCTCAGATCTACGCTGGCCTGGCGACGGCCGCGGCTTCCCAGCCCGGCTCGACCGGGACCATGTACCAGGTGGTCAACACCACCTTTGAAAACAGCCAGCGACCGTTTTCTCTGATGTATTCATCGTCGAAGCGGCCGCCGACCATGATGCTCTTGCCGTTGAGGACAGGCCGCCCGTCGAGATGGCTGTAGCCTTTGCCGCGGTCGCCATTGATCTCGACGACATGCGCGTGGATGAACTGACGGGCCCACTTGATCGGAAAATTGATGAAGAAGGATCGGATCGCCTCGCGGCCGGTGACAGATGGTCGGCCGCCATAGGAAACAGTGGCATTTTCCGCAAAGAGATCCGCCAGTTCAGCGACGCGGTCCTGATTGACGTATTCGTGGTAGGTGCAGCGGAGCGTCCGGATCGCCTCCCGGTCGTCATGCTCGGCAAGGCGCATCTCCAGCGCCTGGATCCTTGCCAGCAGGTCCGCATCATTGTCTGAATTGCTCATGGTCCATCCGTTGTCGTCGCGAGGTTGTCTGGCTTGTGGTGCCGGTGATCAGCGATGATATTGCGCAGCCGCTCCTCGACGCGAAGCCGGACTGCCGGATGCGGAAGGATGTAGAAGTCATCATCGCAAATGGCTTGCATCGTCATGCTGGCAACTTCGGCGGCGCTGAGATCGGATGCCGCCATCCCCGCTCTGACGCGCCGATCGAACGGCGCACTGTCTGGATTCGTCGACGCCAGATGCGCGGGACGATGCCTGTCCGAGTCGGCGATGGCCGTCCTGACCAGCGACGGGCACAACACGTTGACTCTCAGTTTCGAGCCGGCGATCTCGAGGTCCTTCAAAAGACACTCGGATAATGCCACAACCGCGTGCTTGCTTGCGCAGTAAACTCCGGACCCCGCAACAGCGGTCAGCCCCGCGCCCGAGGATGTATTGACGATGTGCCCGTCCTCGCCACCCGCAATCATCCGCGGCACGAAGCTTCGAATGCCGTTGGCAACGCCCAGCAGGTTGACGCCAAGCACCCATTTCCAGTCTTCAGGGGTTGCGGACCAGACCGGGCCTAGCGCCGCAACGCCGGCATTGTTGAAGAGCAGATGAACGTTGCCGAACTCCCCAAAGGCGAGGTCGGCGAGGTCCTGAACGGCCTCGAAGCTGGACACGTCACAGTGCTTCGTGCGCACGGCGATGCCACCAGGCATTGCTTCCGTTACAGCCGAAAGACCTTCGACATCGACATCGGCGAGAACGAGCTTCATGCCGCGCTCGGCACATGCGATGGCCAGTTCGCGCCCGATGCCGCTCGCAGCGCCCGTAACGACGGCGACCCGTCCCTCGAATTGCTTCATGCCGCAGTGATCCCGCCGTCCACGGTGAAGACCGATCCGGTGATGTAACTCGCGGCCGGGGACGCCAGCAGCAGGCTGACGCCGGCGATCTCGCGCGGCATCGCAATCCGCTTCATCGGAACCATGGCTTCGAGCGGCTTTGTTCCGGCCTCGTCGAGCAGGCGGCCGCCGCCGAGCGCGGTCCGGAAGAAACCGGGTGCAATCGCGTTGACCTGAATGCCGAACGGAGCCAGTTCAAGAGCCGCCTGCCTGACGAGATTCACCACCGCCGCTTTCGAGGCCGCATAGGAATATCCCGTGGCCCAGGCCCCGCGCAGTCCTCCCACGGACGCGGTGACCACGATCCGGCCGCTGCGCTGCGCCTTCATGTGCCGGGCCGCGGCCTGCATCGTCGTGAATACGCCGGTCTGGTTGGTTGCGAGCACCTCGTTCCATGCGGCGAGATCGATGTTTTCGATGGCCCCCTTCGGCGAGACGATTCCCGGCCCGGCGCTGATTCCGGCATTGGCAAACACGACGTCGAGCTTGCCCTTGCGCACGACTACGTCGTCCGTGAGGCGGCGGATGGCATCTGGATCCGCGACATCGACTGCCGCAATCTCGGCCGCGGGAAGCACGTCCCGGCTGACCCGCTTCAACTCCGTCTCGTTCCGATCGGCCAGGACGACGACGGCTCCGTTGGCCGCCATTGCCTCGGCAATGGCGAGGCCAAGGCCACTCGCGGCTCCGGTCACGATGGTGACAAGCCCCCTGACATCGAAGAGGTGATCCGCTGTCAATGACATGAGCTCGTCTTTCATGCGCTGGATTTCCAAGGGACCATTTTCCGTAGATCCGACGAATGGCAGGGCGCTGCTGCTTGGCCACAGACAAACGCAGTTCGTGAGCAACTTTGTCGCAATCGCGACAATCCTCCGACAAAAATCTCCTAGCGTCCGGGCCCAGGGATGAGGGCGGAAGCGGCGGCCGTCGACGAACGAACGCACGCCAAAAAGGGGACGCTGTCATGACGTCAGAGGCGACGCATCGCCGCCTACGTCTACCTTTCGCGAACTACACGATGGTGTTTTCGATCCCGTCGATGATCAAGGGCTGGGGCATTTCGGATCTGTTTCTCCGCGGGACTTCGCCACGCGGCCGGTGAACCGGTGTTCGGCAACAATGTGAGGGCAGCTTGATGATTATCGTCGTTGGATCTGTGGATGGACGAAGCGAAAGCTTCGAGCACCTGATGAAGGTCAGCCTCGAGCACGTGCATCGGTCCCGCGGAGAGGAGGGCTGCATCGAGCACGTGGTGCAGGTTGATTGCGAAGCTCCGCTCCGCTTGAGGTTTTTCGAGCGCTGGCGCGATGCCGTTGCGCTCGAGGCGCACTTTGCAAGACCGGAGTCGCGTGCGTTCGTCCAGGACGTCGCCAAGCTCTGCGCGAAGCCTCCAGTCATGACGATCTATGAAGCCGAGGAAAAGGCGTTCTAGAGCCGCCGATCCGATTGTCGCGGCTTAGGGCGGCGGCCGCTTGGTCAACCTTTGCGTGCAATGTAAGGTTGCCGTCATCGCACGATACCTTCCCAAAGGAACTTCGAAAGGGGCGTGGTCCAGCGGCCACTGCCGGGGCAAGCATCCCCATGTTGCGTGCTGGTCTCCGAGGATGCACATTGCGGCGCCACAAGGTGTTCGTCGTAGAATGGCTGCTCCTCAGATGAGAATGACATCGGGACTAAGACTGTCGGCAAAGCGACGAGTCCGCCTTTCGTTGTCTGCGGGCCACGAATGAACAAGGCCACCCTGAAGGCTGTTCTGCGTAAGAACAAATGGTTTGCCGGCCTTCCCGCGCCGCTTGCTGACAGCATCCTGCGTCTCGGACGCGTTCGAAAGGTCGACAATTCCTTGATCTATTCGGCGACTGACGGCCCGGACGGGCTGGTGGCCCTGATCTCGGGACAAATGCGTCTGACCAGCTTTTCCCTGTCGGGAAATCCCTCCTTCCTCCTGATCACCTCGCCGGGCTCCTGGATCGGCGTGACCTCGGCGCTCGACGGGCGCGCCTTCGGCTACGATGCGTTCGCCGTCGGCAAGACGGTGCTCTTTCACCTGAGCCAGGAGCGGTTCGAAGCCCTCATCGGCGAGAGCAACGAGTACTATTCGGCTTTTGTCCGCCAGGTCTGCGATCATCTGCGCGTGTCGATCCAGAATCTGATCATCCTTCGCAATCGGCGCCCGCTTCACCGGCTCGCGCAGGAATTGTGGCGGCTCGCCGATCGTCACGGCCGCCAGACCAGGAAGGGAGTGGTGATCGATCTGCGCTTGTCGCAGGAGGATCTCGCGGTGATGATCGGCGTCGGGCGTCAAACGATCAATCGGTTGCTCAAGAGCCTCGAGCAGGATGGAATCGCGACCGCAAAGTACACGTCCGTGACGATTCATAACCTCGAGGCCATCGAGCGTCTCAGCTTGAGTGAGGGCGTTGATGGCTAGGCATCGAACGCCGTGCCAAGCTTGACGTGCCTCGGATCGACAAGAAGCTCCTGAAGCGTAGCGAAAGAGGCCGCCTCCAGGGGCGGCCTCCGCTCAGGCTTCACCAGCGATCGGGTCCGACGCCAATGGTGACGCCGGGGCCATCATATCCTCGATCGTAGTAGCCATATCCTCGATCGTAGTAGTCGCGATCATAAACGCGTGCCGGCGCCTGGTAATAGCCGTAGCTGTCGCGCCACCTGGCATGCCGGTGACGACAGTCTCCTACGCCGGCCATCAACTGACCGCCACTCATCGCGGGCCCTTCCACGCCGACTGCGCCGTTGCCCGAGCTGGTGCAGGGGCCGGGACCCCGCCCTTGCGCAAAGCTCGGAGAAGCCACCGCAGCCGCGACAAGCGACGCCGCAATCAGGCCAATGCTTGGAACAATTTTCATGTCTGTCCTCCAGGTTCAGCACGGGTCAACAACGCGCAGCTTTCGACGTTCCAGCCGCATGGGGTGAGCTGAAACGAGTGTCCCGAGAGGGAACGCGTCATCGTCGGGTTGGAACTCGTCGGGGATGATAAATTTCCAACAGGCCCGTGGAGAAATGCGAACGAAAGGTCGCTGACCTGCCGCGCGGGGAACAACGTCGGGGAGGGCTATGAGATTGCGATGGTTGATTGCAGGCGCAGCTGCTGCTCTTGCGGTAGCGTTGGCCTATCTCGTGCTGACTTGGCCTCAGCAGGGCACCGTGGTGACCGCACCGTGCAGGCGAGCGGCCACGGGAGAGACGGTCTGTCCTCCTGAATATCGTCCGCCGAGATAGCCGGCAGGATGCGTCAGGCTTCCGGGAGCCGGCGAACAGGGGTGCGGCCGCATCGCCCCCTCAAGTTGTTCGAGCAGCGGCGATAACCATCGTGTCGGCGAGCGCCTCGGCCATCCGGCGTGCGCTCCAGTCGCTGTGATGGAGACGGTCACCATCCCCGGAATCGACGATGCGGTCGAAGGAGATGCACTCCGTGTCGTGCCATCGACGCATCAGGTCGTACCGTTGAAAGACGTTGACCGGGAAGGTGGCTCGTTCGGCTGCGGTGGCGATGAGATCGACGATCCGTTCAGCAGCTTGCCGCTTCTCGGGTACCAGCAATGCGGGGACGTATTGAACGTCCATGAGGATGACGTCCGCGCCCAGCTGCGAGAGCATCTGCAGGCCGTCCGCGATGGACTTGGCCACCGCGGCGAGGTCTTGTCCCTTCCACGCTGCGTTTGTGCCGACCTGCCAGATGACGACACTCGGGCGGTCATCGATCACGTCCCGTTGCATCCGCTTGACTTCGTCGGGCGCCTCTTCGCCGCCGACGCCGCGGTTCAGGACATCGAAATTTCGGCCGGGATAGCGCTCGCGCAGGGCGTTCTCCAGGCGCTGCGGGTACGGCACGATGCCGCCTTCGCCGGCGGTGGTGGATGAACCGATCGTGACGATCTTGATCGAACCGACCCCCGCCAGTCGCCCGGACAGCGATCGCATCGGGTGCCGGAAAGCCAACGGTTTGGCAGGAATGGCTGTCGAGGACTCTTCGGTCATGCTACGAACCTCAAAACTGCGCGAGGCGACGGGCGACCGACGGAAGCCGGCCCTTACAACCTTCATGTCTCCGACGATGCGCGAACACCGCGACAATTAGGTACGGCAAACTTATTTCGTCCGAACACAAGCGCGGGGATGGACCTTGTTCGGGTGCTATATTTGTCGCATTGGAAGCGAATCGATAATCGCGGTTCGATGCAGGCCGGCCACTGGATAGGTCTTGTCACGCAGCTTTTCATAGGAAAAGTCCGGTTCGGCGCGTTGCAGCTTTTGGACCATTTCGAGAGAAAGCTCGCGCTGTCCCGCGTGTGAATAGAGCGCCGAGAGGTAACGAAGAGGCGGAGCGAATTCCGGCGCCAGCGCATGACTGGCCTCCGCGAGATATATCGCCTTGTCGAACTCACCCGCCATGGTGCCGACAATGCAGCTGAGGGCGTCCAGCTGGAACCGGTATGGTGCAGAGCCGGCGATGGCGCGCGCCGTCAAGGTGTGCTGAAAGCCTTCCTCCGGCTTTCCCAAGTGGCTTTTCGCAACGCCCAGGCACGCCCAGCCGATCGGATTGGCGTGATTGAGCTGCACGCTGCGTTCCGCGAGCTCATAGGCGGCCACATAGGATCGTCTCATGATGGTTTGGACATGCGCACTCAGTGCCGCAACGTAGGAATTGTGCGGCTCCAGCTCCAGCGCGCGATGCATGAAATCGAACGCTTCCGCGTCAATGGTCTGTCGACAGGTAAACTGTCGCTCGGCGAGCAGGAAAGTCCGGAGATAAGCTCGCCAGGCCAGATGAATCCCGCGCGGCTCAATCTCGAAAGCGCGCGCAAAAAGGTGGTCGGCCGCCTCGAAATTGATCTTGCCAAGTCGAAAGAGGTGCAGCACTCCCGAATAGCACAGGGCCGACGACAGGATTCGTTCCGAGCCATCCGCGTGCATCTTGACAAACTGATCTGTCGCGATGCTGACGGCGAGATTGGCGCATCTCAGCAGGTTTGGGTCGTTGAGATCCAGCGTCCCGCCACGGGGGACGGACAGGGTGGAAGACCAGATCAAGCTCTTGTCGGGAAGTTGCAGGAGCGCGAGCCGTTCGACTCGATTTCCGTTCGAATCGTCGATCTCGGAGTGCAGCGCCAGGGCGTTGCAATGATCGCTGGATACGCAGTCTTCGGCTCGCTCCATGCGACGATCGAACACGATGGCGCTACCCAGCTCGCCGATCGACTTCGCGACCGTGTCGAGCACGCAGTCCGCCAGGACGGGCGAGTCCCCGTGGCCGGCCGCCGACTTTCGGGTGAGCAGGAGATGATTTGGCATTCGCCGCGACTGGGTGAGATTCGTGGCGCTCATGCCAGCGTCGGCCGTGGCTGATATTCCCTGCTTGCGTACTCTCTGTCTTTCCAATCGCAACCAGTCCTCGAACTCCTGGTCCCCGATATCGAGCCCTTCAAGAATCTCGGCGTCTTGCGCGCAAAGCGTCGCCGGATTGTCCAGATCGATGGCGATGCGGCTGCGATCGAGCGACACCACGAAGGCGTTGGCCACCAGACAATCGCGGTCCGGCCCCAGCGCCCTGCGAATTTCCGACAGACTCTGGCGCAGGCTTGCCGCGCCTTGCTCCTTCCCCCTAGTGCTCCAGAGCTTGTCCTGAATCCAGCTCCGGGATCGCTTGTTTTCGGGCGCCAACGCAAGCATCGCCACGATGGCGCAACTCTTGCGTCCGCTCGGCGTGCAATCTTCGCCGTTTGACCTGCGCATTCCAAACGGCCCGACTATCCGAATACTTACTCTTTCGTTGGAGCTCCGCATGGCGCTGCCTGCAATGAATTGGAATCGCCGGATCGACTTGACGTCGTGAAATCGAAGAACGAGAAAAAGAAGATGATTACCGGAAGTTGAACTTACCTTGGCCCCAAGGTCAACGTGAATTATGCGTGAAATATGCCGATTTCGCCGGCAGCTGGCTTGACCCTCCTCCCTTCCAAATCGACATTCGCGTCCAGGCGATCGGGGCGATGACAGTCCCTTTGCAGGGAGGCGGGAGATGGCAAGGCTCAGCGGTGACAGTGGCGACAGCGGGGACAGCGGCGACAGTGGGGATAGCGCAGACAGTGGCGACAGCGGCGACAGCCTGCGGAGTGCACGTTCGACGACGGCTCGGGCCCTGATCTCCAGTCGCGAAGGCGTGGTCGGCTACTGGCGTCCCCCGACCTCGATTCCAGCGAATTACCAGGCCGACCCTGGCGCCCTCGATCGCTGGTCGCCGGCGGTCAGGTATCGGATACTCGAGGGCGAGCTGCTGTCGGGAATCTACTACGATGCGGCTTCCAATTCCGTGTCCGTGGAGTACCGCGACCGGAGTGTCGCGAGCCTCAGCACGCTCGTCCATATGATCCGCCCAGCCGAGGCGGATTTCGCCAAGCAGCTGGAATTTGTGAATAGCTATGCGGCGCTCCGGATGGAGCGAAGCAGCGAGATAGCGGCTGAGATGCACGACATCCTCAGCTTCCTGGGATCGGTTGGATTCCTGAACCCGGAGCGTAGCCGCCGGACCTTCGAACTGCTTTCGCTGGTTCAGCAGGTCACGATCGTGATCGAGATGAGGGTGAAGCACGCCTTGGTTTGCCGGCGGCCCGTCGAGTATTCGCCGCAGATCCAGCCCATGATCCTGACGCCGGCCCATGGGTCGCTGCCGAGCGGCCATGCCACCGAGTCGTTTGCCGCAGCCTTCGTGCTCTATGCCCTGATGTGTCAGGCGAAATCGTCCGGCGACAGTCTCGACGAAGCGGATCCGACATTCGTCCAATTGATGCGGCACGCCGAGCGCATTGCCATCAACCGCACCGTGGCGGGAGTCCATTTTCCGGTCGACAGTGTTGCCGGGATGGTTCTCGGGCGAACCTTGGCGGAATTCTACATCGCGCGGCTGTCGGGCAAAGGCGAGGTCAGGACGCGCAGCTTCGATGGCCGAGGGTTCGAGGGCGACTTTGCGTATGACCAGGTGCTGGCGATGTCCTACAAGAGGTCGGCGGGTAGCGATGGCACCGCCGACACCGGTGGAAGCGACCGGATCATTCAGCGGGCAAGCACGGCTTTGAGCATTCCGGTGTCGCCCCTGCTCGGTCATTTGTGGGATGCCGCTCTCTCGGAATGCCGTTTGATTGTGACCTGACGCCTCGGGGGAGCGCATCATGGATGCCGTCTGGAAGGAAGCGCGCGCGGAACGCCCGAATCCGTATCTGGATTGGGAGTGGAGAACCCGGGCACCGCGCAAGGTGGGGGCTCTCGAGGACTGGTGCCCGGTGCAGATCCAGCTGCTTCCCGCTGCGGACGGCAGCTATGTTCCTAACCTCAGGCGGCTTGCGGCGACGGTGTTCGCCGGCCGGCAGGACGAGGACGCGCCCGAGCGACTGACCATTCGCATGTCGGGGGACGAACAGCAGTCCTTGATCAAGCTCATCGACGAAATCGACCGAAATGCCGTCGCTCCGCCGACGGATCCCGTCGAGGTGCAGTACTTCATCTATCGTCCGGAATCGCTTGCCAATCGCCCTGCCAACGCCGCGACGAATGGATTCTACGACATCATCGATATCGGTCCGCCGATTCTCGGGTTGACGTTCAATCGCGCGAGTGGCGCGCCCGATCCCACCTCTTTCGGCCATTCGCTCACTGCGGTATCAGGCCAGGTCGCGATCGGCATCATCGACGACGGGATCGCATTCGCTCACCAGCGGTTTCGCAGCCGGAACGGTGAATCCCGCATCAAGGCGCTTTGGCTTCAAGACGTCGAGCGGCCGACCCCCGACCTCGGCGTTGCATTTGGCCGGCGTCTCGACAACGACGAGATCAACGCCCTGCTCCGGAGCAGCAAGAGCGAGGCCGAGATTTATCGTCGCGTGGGCCTGCTAGACTTCGGAACGGCGGGCCGCAAATCGCTGGCGTCGCGCATCTCGCACGGAACCCACATTCTTGATCTGGCGGGTGGCTACGATCCGTCTGCCCGAGAAGATTACGTCGGCGATCGCCGGCCTCTGCTCGCCGTTCAACTGCCCTCGACGGTGACGGGAGATACGTCCGGCGTCACCATGGGAAGCTATGTGCTCCAGGCGGTGCGCCAGATCATGCTGTGGGCCGACAGGATCAGTGCGAAATTGCCGCTGGTGATCAATTTCAGCTACGGCATCCTGGCGGGCCCGAAGAACGGCACGCATCGGATCGAGCGCGCTTTGTCGCAACTGATCGAGAGCCGCAACCGACGCGCGCCGACCTATCTGGTCTTGCCGGCCGGCAACAGCTACCGCGCGCGAGTGACCGGCGTGATGGAGCTGGAGAGCGATGCATCCGACGACCTCGACTGGATCATTCTTCCCGACGATGCAACGCCCAATCATCTGGAGATCTGGCTCGATGGCGATACCATCGAACGAGACCTGACGTCGATCGAGGTGAATCTGGTACCGCCGCTCGGGCAACCCGCTGCGATCGGAGGGCTGGGCGACGGCGAGATGAGAACGCTGGAAGTCGATGATCGGCCTGTCGCCGGCGTCTACTGCGACGTCATCCGAAGTTTGGGAGTGTCTCCCCGCGGGCGCATTCACCTCTCGGTCAACGGCACCGCGCCTCGTTCCGACGGACCGCGCCCGGCGCCGGCCGGCCGTTGGCGCCTCTCCGTTACGAACAAATCGCGGAGCCGGGTGACAGCGCACCTCTATATCCAGCGCGACGACACCCCCGCGGGATTCCCGCTACGCGGCCGGCAGTCTCATTTCGATCATGCCGGGGCCTATGGCCGGGTTGATCTCGACGGCAGTTATCTCGAGCTGAAGACCACGAAGGTTTGCCCGATCACCTCCGAAGACACGCTGTCAGCGATCGCGACGGGTACGGGCTCGATCGTCGTCGGTGCCGCCGACGCGGCGGACCGGCTTCGGCCGGCTGACTATACCTCGAGCGGCCCTTCGATCTCGAGAAACGGACCCGATTGCGCCGCGGTATCCGATCACGGAGCCGCGCATTGGGGCGTGCTCGCGGCCGGCACTTACAGCGGCTCGGTCGTGGCGATGCGCGGGACCAGCGTGGCTGCACCGCAGCTGGTGCGCAGGATCGCCGACTATCTCCAATCGCAGGATCCTGGCCCGGTACTCTTCGACGCGGTCATGGCCACCGACGCTGGCGCGGCAGCCGCTGCGCCCGCGGGCGGACTCCCTCGCGCAATTGGCGCGGATGCTGCCATCGCCGTTCCCTCAGCCGACCGGCGTCGTCTCGGTGCGTTCGTTCTTCCTGAAGCAGCCGCCGCGCATATTCCCAAGCGGAAGTACTGAAGCGCGACGATTCCTCCGGCGCGATTGGGTCTCGTCTCGCCCGACGCGTTGGTCGATTCATCGTGGCCTGAGGCTGACAGAAATCCAACCCGAAACCCGTTGAGTGGGCCGCGACGAAGCGAATGCGAGCGCTTCGTTCGCCGACGTCAGCAATGCCGCGCGCATCGGATCGATGCCGGGATCGGCATTCGAAATTCTCTTCCTGCCAGCTGATTTTTTACGATCAATTCGCGCCGGTTTGACGCTCGTCTCACACCGTCGGCGCATGCTGTGTCCGCGTTACGTAAGATTTGGGCACCAACAGAATAGGAGACGCGATGTCCATTGAGATCAGTTTTGGCGGCACGTGCCGTGATCTTAGCAAACTTCCCGCTGCGGAAGTGGATCTGAAATCATTCTTCATGCAGTCCCTGGTTCCTGCGATGTGGACGGACTTCTCGAAAAATGTCGCGATGGCGCAAGGAAACGGCAATGGCCAAAGGGACATCACCATCGGCCCCAACCTAGCTGACCGAGGATGCGAAGTCGGCGGCAGCGTCACTATAAAGTTCTAGCCGGCGCGAGAGAGCGTCGCCAGGCGCTCTCTCGTCAACACCAGACGGAGGCAGAATATGCCGACCAAAAAAGCGTTTCTCGTTGGAATTAATTCGTACAAGAATCCAAGCTTCAGCCTGAGAGGATGCGTCAACGACGTCGATAGCCTTGCTCAGGTTCTGATTGCGACCCGCGGCTTTGCGCCTGATGATATAACCATCCTGAAGGACGCACAGGCAACGCAAGCCGGGATCATGAACGGCGTCCAGCAGCTATTCGAGAGCGTTGCCGAAGGAGATGTTTTGGTGTTCGGCTACTCTGGTCATGGCACCGAGTTCTCCAAGTCGGATGACCAAAAGGTCGTCGAAGGACTTGTGCCCTACGAGACGGTTAGCACAGCATCGTTGGTTAGCAATCGAGACATCAACACCATCGCTCGCCAGGCAATATCGACCAGAAATCTTGCGGGAAAAATGAATTTTACGGCCATCTACGATTGTTGCCATTCAGGACAAATGTACAGAGCTCTAGCGCAGGGTAAGAACGGCGAATTCGTCTTCGACGATAGCTTGATTAACCGTGTTCTGGATATCTCGCTGTTGTTGCCGGAAGCTGCCGAGAGAGACATCGAGCTCAACGATGAATTTCAGGTGTTTTCCGCATGTCACCATGATGAAACCGCGGCTGACATGAAGGCCAACCCGGCGCTAAATCTTGATCGGCCCCGGGGCGCCTTTAGTTTTGTGCTCCATAATCTGATCAAGGCGAATCCAAATTACTCGGTGAATGATCTGGAACGGCAACTTCTCCCCGCGATAGCCGATTTGGTGAAGCCGCACATTCAGGTGCCGGTATTTGCAGTTCAAGAGGCTTGGAAATCGCGCCCTATTTTGACGGTTTGACCCTGCTCAGCGGGAGCATCGAGCATGCTTTGTCCCAGCGCTTCGGAGACGATGGAAAACCCGACCGTAATCGGGGTCGTCGATGCCTCTGCCGGTAAGGCGACAATCGGTTATCTCAAGATCCCCGTCACAGCAAATAGCGAGCTCCTCGCGCTCGCTGGCCCATATCCCACGCAGGTGTTTCGACTGGCCGCAGCCTGCATGAAGGAGCGTTGCGTTCACCAGGCCGAAGGAAAGTGCTCCCTTGTCACACGCGTCGTAGAAGTGCTGGCTAAGGTTACGCAGAAAATACCCCCCTGTTCCATACGAGCGAAATGCGTGTGGTGGGACGAACACGGAGCTGACGCTTGCTTGAGGTGTCCGCAGATCATCACCACTAACCACCAACCGTCCGACGCCGAGCGGATCGCTGCCGGTCCGAGCGCCGAATTCAAGCTGCCACCCGATACGCCGTAGTTAGCCCCGAAGGAGGAAATCGTTATGGCCGTGAGCTCCGTGATCACGTTGAATATCCCGGACATAGAAGCAGTAGTTCGCGACGACACAGATTTGCGAAAATGGGTCACGACATCTCTCAGCGAGATGCTGATCAAGCGGCTGAAGGCGCTAAAGGAGTCGAGCGATGAAGTTAAGGCGATGTCGGCTCGCGCAGCGATCGTCGATGTCGTTGGGATCGAGGATCGCGGTATCGGCATAACAATGGGAGGAATGGCCAGCTGATTGCGTCTGGACCGCTTATAAACCTCCAAGTCAAGCCCTGACGAAAGTTCGCTTCGCAAGCGAAGTTGATGGGCCCGGCCGAACTCGAACCTTCTATGAGCAGGGGGATAGCAATCGGGCTCGTTGATTTTGCTGCGCTTTCGTTTGATTTCGATGGCGCTCGTCTCGTTTCGATTGCGCCGTTTCTGGTGCGAAACTGGTTCGGCTAGTCTGATCTTTCAGCTTCTGCTTTCCGTATCATCCGCCTTCGAAGTTGAGCTGCGGGATGACGTGTCATCGACGGCGCCGCTTCTTGCGGGAGTCCGGTTGACTCGCCGTGGAGGCCCGCTGATCCTCCTGTGACTTGAGCGTAGCCTGCATATGTACGGCCAGCTTCAACGCGCTACGCGTTCGATGCGAGCCGGGACAGCAGCTGACCCGCGCCAGGCGCTCGCACAGCACGAACTCGCAGTAGGGATGCCCCCATCGACCGCACGCAGGACACATTCAATCCACCTCGAGGTCCAGCAATCGCGCGAATTGCTGTCCGGCATGCATGTCGCGTTCCTGCATCCAGCCTTGTGGATGCGGGCGCGGATAGGAAATCTTGACCACGTGCAGATTGTCGACCGGGATACGTCTGACCAAATCGGGATTGGTGCCGAACAGGCGGGCGAAAACCTGCGGTGAAAGCGCGGGCGTATCGTGATAGCGCCTGAAATTCTCCTCGCCATCGAAGAAAAGGTCGACCGTCACCCAGAATGGCCCGGCGTTCTTGGAGCGGACGTGACGGCAGATGTCGCTGAGCTTAGGCATCGAGAGCCCCCTTGTTCGCGCGCGCCGGGTCGACGCTCACGCTGCGCACGAGCTCGAAGGCGTCGCTTGTGTGCACGACGTGGTTGAGAACGAACTCATAGACCTGGCCGCGCGGAATTTCGGCCGGTGTGAACGGGAACGCATAGCTTGGCATTTCGATGCCAGGGCGCAGCGGTGTGTGGAAGAAATAGGGGTTGCACGCCTTCGCCATCCGGTTCGCGAGGTCCTGTGTCGGCGCGGTGACCACGAACATCACGCCGACATCGCGTGGCGGCACCGTGCCCCGCGGCACGGGCCGGCCGGACGTGCCGTTCCATCCATAGATGCGCAATGACACGTCGAATCGAACGGCTTCGTCGCCGAATGTCTTCCTGATGCGCCCCGTCAGTGTCTTCTGCATGAGATCGTGGAACTCGTCGAGGTTGGCAAGCACCTCCGGATCCTCGATGCCGATGAACATGATGGTCTGGAAATCGCCGCCGCGGGCCCCTTCGAGCTTCATGGTGTAGGGTTTCGGCGTCCAGCGTGAGCCGGTGACGCGGGTGATGCGGTTGTCGACCCAGCGATACTCCGCATCGCTGGCGTCGAGCACGCCGCCGGGCTCCGTCAGCGTGAACGGATCGCTGTTCTCGTACAACAGATGCGCCGACAGGGTTTCCGGCGAGCACTGATTGTCGATGTCGAGCGGTTCGATCTCGAACGCGTCGCGACCGACATGCATCAAGACGCCGCCGAGGCTCGGGTTGACCGTGCACAGGCCGCCGCATTCGGCGATCTTCGCTGCGTGCCAGGCTTGCGCGACGCCGGCGCCGCGCATCAAGGGGACCGCAGCGAGCACGGCCGTATCGGTCGTGCGTCCGCCGAGTACGATGTCTGCGCCGGCTTGAAGCGCTGCGATGTAGGGCTCCGGTCCCATCAAGGCGACGATATGCTCGCAGGATTTCAGGTCGGCGTCGCTGATCGGGCCGAGCGGCGGCAGCGGCGTGATCTCTCCCCGGCTGTTCTTGCGGATCAGCTCGTCGGCCTTCTGCTCGCTGTAGAGGCAGACGATCTTCGGGCCGATGCCGAGTTCAGTGGCCACTTCGAGCGCAATGTCGCGCGTCCAGTCGACACCGGAATCGGTGCCGCTGGTGCCGCAGGTCCCCACCAGCAACGGAATCTTCGCGCGATGTGCTTCCGCCATCAGGATCTGCAGGTCGCGTTTGATCGACTCGCGGTTCATCTTCGATACGCCGCGCGCGAGATAAGCCGGTCCGCTGTCGGTCGATCCGGAATCCACCGCGATGGCGCTGGCGCCGCGGCGGAGGCCGTACTGGACTTGCGCGCGGCTGACGCCTCCGCCCAGCATTCCCGTCGGGACGATGATGCTGATCCTGTCGGACATCTCTGCACTCTCAGTCATGAACCTTGATCCCTTTTGCAACGAACGATGACGCGCTATCGCGTGATCTCTTCAAGCGAACGTCCTCGTGTCAGCGGACCGTAGAAGCCGATCGAGCCCATCACCACGCACATGCTGAACGAGATGAACACGAAAACCCCCGGTGCACCGAACTCCTTCAGCAGGAACGCGATCATGAAGCTCGTGAACACCGTCGACAGCCGGCTGAACGAGTAAACGAAGCCGACCGCGCGGGCCCGCATTTCGGTGGGATAGAGCTCGGCCTGATAGGGATGATAGGCATAGGACATCAGCGTGTTGGCGCCGACGATCAGCGTGCCGCATGCGATCAAGAGCGAGGGAGCCGTGAGCATGGCAAAGATCAGGCCGAGCACCGCGGTCGCGCCTGACGCAACCACGATCTGCCATTTGCGCTCGTAGCGTTCGGCGACGGTGAAGCCCCACAGCAGAGGCCAGAGCGGATAGGCGACCGCAATCACGGCGGAGTAGAGCAGGCTCTTGGTGATGGAGTGCCCTTGCGCCGCGAGCAGTGTCGGAAGCCAGTTGGTGAAGCCGAAAAAGCCGATGGTCTGAAAGAAATTGAACGCCGTCAGCATGAGGGTGCGTCGCCGATAGGGCGGTTGCCAGATTTCCCGAAGGCTCGCGCGACGGGAGACTTCGACGATGCCAGGAGCAGGCGCCGGCAGCTTATGGCCGAGATCCTGCTCGAGGCGCTGCTCCATCTCACGGATTATCTGCTCGGCAGCCTCGATATTGCCGTGCTGCGCGAGCCAGCGCGGCGACTCCGGCAGGTTGACGCGCAACCACCACACGGCGAGCGCGCCGCCTGCGCCGATCAGCACGACCCAGCGCCAGCCCGCAACGCCGAGGGGATCGACCGGAATCAGCAGATACGAGAGGAGCGCAACCAGTGGAATCGCAAGATACGCGATGGCGTGCATGATCGCCGCCGCCTTGCCGCGCATGTGCTTCGGCACGATCTCGACGAGGTAGGCATCGATGGTGACGAGCTCGACGCCGAGGCCAATGCCGGCGAGCAGACGGCAGGCGAGAATGCCGTTCACGCTCGATTGCAGCGCCATCGCGAGCGTCGCGAGGCTGTAGCCGACCAGCGCCCACAGGAAGATCTTCTTGCGGCCGAACCGATCGGCGACCGAGGCAAACGCGATCGCACCGATGAACAGTCCAAGGAATGTCGCGGATGCAAACGCGGCCTGGTCCGGCAGGCCGAACAGCCCTCTCGCGCCTTCCGAAAAGATTCCGGCGCGCACGAGTCCAGTCGGGACGTAAGCGGTCTGGTAGAGGTCATAGACTTCGAACATCCCCGCCAGCGAGATCAGCACCGCCAGTCGCCATGTGTGCCTGTTTTCGGGAAGCCGATCGATCCGCGCGGTGATCGCCGCGGCTTGCGCATGCGGCAACGGATCGGCTGGCCGAGCGGCGAGAGCCGTGATGCTCACCTTGAACCTCCACTTGGAGACGATCTTTTCTGCTCCCAAATTGATTACAATCCGCAAAATTGTCAACAATAATGGAGATTGGCAACAATCCGTTGCCCGAAACCGCAATTCTGCTAATCTTTCTGAAAGACAATTCCGGATGAGAATCATGATGTTACCGACAGCCAGCGGCGCTCTCGTGGATCAGATCGTCACCCGGCTCGAACAGGCGATCCTCACCGGCGAGCTGGCCCAAGGGCAGAAGCTCTCGGAGCAGGCGCTGTCCGACCGGTTCGGCGTCAGCCGGGGTCCGCTGCGCGAGGCAATCCGCACGCTCGAGGGACGTCATCTGGTCGAGCGCACGCCGTTCTCCGGCGTCCGCGTCGTGCAGCTGTCGCTCGACGACATGGAGCAACTGCTCTCGACGCGCGAAGCGCTCGAGGGCATGGCGAGCCGGCAGGCCGCCGAGAACATGACGCTGCACGAGACACGGCAGCTTCGCGCCTGCCTCGTCGCGTTCGAGGACAGCTTTCGCCGCGAGGGCGTGGGCGGCGTGTTCCGTGCCGGCAGCGTCGACAACGATCTCCACATGCTGATCGTGCGCGGCAGCCGCAACCGTTGGCTCACCGACATCATCTGCAACGAGCTCTATCCGTTGCTGCAGATCTGCAGGTTTCAGAGCACAACGGTGACGGCACGAACCCGGCAGCGCATTGACGCCGTGCATCGCGAACACGAAGCGATCATCGTCGCGATCGAACGCCGCGATGCCGATGCGGCGGAAACCGCGATGCGAACGCACCTCGTGGCGTCACGGATCATGCTGATGGCGCAGCTGCGCGGAGAAGCAGCCGCGACCGCCGAGGCTGGGGCTTGAGAGGCGTACGTCCGAGCCGAAGCTCGCCGCGCCGGTCCGTCTTCGCTTTCACTTCGTTCAAGCTACGCCGGACACCACGCTCCGCCCTCGCTCTCCGCTCGGCTGCGCCACGCGTAGCCCGAAGGCCGCCATCAAATAGCGGCAAGATGCACCGCCCGTGCCAGCTAACGCGCTCGCGCGTCGCGCGGCTTGCCCAGCTGAGCCGGTGGAGCGATCGAATGACGCGAGGCAAAGTCGATCAAGGCGGTCCGCGCAGGACTATCCGGTTGCAGCAATTCCCTGTGCGTGCCGAACAGGGTCACGGCGACTTCGATCTCGCCTTGCCAGTTCGTGATCGCGGATGAGATCGCGATCAAGCCTGGAATGTAACGTCCATCGACATAGGCGATGCGCTCGCGCCGGATTTTCGTCGTCAATGCCTCGACGCTTGCCGGGTTGGGATTGAGATCCGGCCAGCTCACGCCGGCAGAAGCGGCGCGCTCGAGTTCGTTTTGCAGCCGCACGGCCAACTGCGGTGACGGCAGATAGGACAGGAAGACGCGTCCGGTCGCGGAATCCAGCAAGGGAAACGTGCTGCCGAGACCGATCGACGTGGTCGTCAGATGTGGCCCTCTCTCCAGTCGCACGACGGTTGGGCCATTGTGGCTCCAGACGGCAAGCAGTGCGGCCTGTCCGGTCACCCCGGCCAATTCCTCGAGCTCGTCGGAGGCGCGGACGACGAAGTTGTTCCTGCTGATGGCCGCGACACCCAATTCTGCCGCTTCGCGGCCGAGGTCGTAGCGGCCGGAACGCTCCTTCTGCACGGCAAGGCCCGCATGAATGAAGCTCGCGAGATAGCGATGCACCTTGCTCGGCGGCATGCCGGCTTCGCGCGCGATATCCGACAGCGTCGCTGGCCCATCAAAGGATCGGAGGACTCGCAGGACCGATAGCGCAGCGTCGAGAGCCTGGATGCCGCCGGGGGCCGTCCCGCCGCTCTCGTCATCAGTCTCTTTTGCCCGCATTCGTTTCATCTCATCATGTCCCTGAACTCTTGTGGCACGCTCGCGCCGCGGAGTTCGCCTGTATCCGTGACCGCGGCCCAAGCGCGCTGCTCGAAGCCGCTGGCAATCTGCACGTTTCGGACCGACAGGTTGTAGTCGATTCGAAACCGTCGCTCTTGCCACTCGGCCACTTCTGCGCGGATCACCAGTTCATCGTCATAGCGCGCAGGTCCGACAAACCTGGCGCCGACATTGACCAGCGGCGTGACGCTTTTGAAGCGGCGCTTGAGCTCGCGCTGGCTCAATCCGAGCTTCCGCAGCCAGCGCTGATAGGTGCAGTCGAACCAATAGAAGTAGTTGGGATAAAAGACGATTCCGGCTTCGTCGCAATCGCCCCACTCGATCGTGAAAGCTGTCTCAAACATCCGAATTCCTCCTCCAGCTCAACGCCGGGCACAAGTCTGGTGGCCTTCGCCATTTCCATATACGTAAAATAATTCCCTACAGCGCAAGAAATATCTTGCACGATACGAAATTGATTGCATAATACGCAAATAAGAACGGCGATCAAAAGCAACAGGGAAGGAAAGTCATGCGGTTCAGTCGCATTGCTGTGCTGGGAGGCGGTCCTGCGGGGCTGTATTTCGCCACCCTCTGGAAGCGTCGACATCCCGAGGATCATGTCGATGTCTTCGAGCAGAATCCCGAAGGCGCGACCTGGGGATTTGGCGTTGTCTTCTCCGACAAGGCGCTCGACTTCCTTCGCGCCGACGATCCGGAAACCGAGCAAGCCGTGTCTGCGCGCATGGAGACGTGGCGCGACATCACGCTCGTTCATCGCGGCGAGCGCGTCGTGCTCGACGGCGTCGGCTTCTCCGCGGTCGGACGGCTCGATTTCATCACGCAATTGACTGAAGGCGCGCGATCCGCCGGCGCAAATCTGCACTTCGGGAAGCTCGTGCGCTCCGTCGACGAGCTCGCGGGATACGACCTGATCGTGGCCGCCGACGGCATCAACTCGCTGGTGCGACGGAGCTTTGAGGGCGACTTCGCGACGTCGCTGTCCTACGACCACAACAAGTTCGCTTGGTACGGCACCACCAAGCGCTTCGAGACGCTGACCCAGACCTTCGTCGAATCCGAGTTCGGCAGCTTCAACGCTCATCACTACCGCTACTCGCCGACGATGAGCACGTTCATCGTGGAGTGCGATCGTACAACCTGGCTCCGTGCCGGCTTCGCGGAGAAGACCGAGGAAGAGAGCAAGGCGTTTTGCGAAAAGGTGTTCGCCGACGCGCTCGAAGGGCACCCGCTCGTCACCAACAAGTCGGTCTGGCGCAATTTTCCCTGGCTGTGGAACGACCGCTGGTCTCACCGCAACATGGTCCTGGTCGGCGATGCGCTCCACACGGCGCATTTCTCGATCGGGTCCGGCACGCGCCTCGCCCTCGAGGATGTCATTGCCCTCGTCGATGCGCTGGACGCTGAGCCCGGCAATCTCCGCCGTGCGCTGGAGCGCTACGAGGCCGTGCGCCGCCCGGTGGTGGAGAAGCTGGTCAAGGCCGCCAGGACCAGCGCGGCCTGGTACGAGCGCTTTGCCGAGCACATGAAGCTGGAGCCGCTGGATTTCGGCTACAGCTACATCACCCGTTCGGGGCGGATCGACGACAACCAGCTCCGCGCGATGTCGCCGCGCTTCATGGCGCGCTACGACGCCAATTCATTAGCCTCCACCCATTCGCGATGATGAGGACGCCATGATGACGGATCGAAACGACCTCGTGTTCGCCGACACGATCGTGGACCATGTGCCCGGCAATGCTCCCGGCGCCCAGGAGATCGGCTTCGAAATTGCCGAGCACTACAACGCCAGCGAAATCCTGTTCGCTAATCTCGTGGCGGGTCGTGCTGACAAGGTCGCGATTTTTACCGCGACCGGCAACACCAGCTATGGTGAATTGTGCGCCAAGGCCGCCAAATGCGGCAATGCGCTGAAGTCGCTCGGGCTCGTCGCCGGTGACCGCGTGCTGCTGCTGCTGAACGACACGGCGTCCTATCCCGCGGTGTTTTTCGGCGCGGTCCGTGCCGGCTTCGTGCCGATGCTGATCAATACGCTGTCGCCCAAGGACCTCATCGGCTTCTACCTGCATGATTCGGCCGCGCCAGTCGCGGTCGTCGATGCCGAGTACGCCGCCCTGTTCGACCGGGAAACGATTGCGGGAACACGGTTGCGCACGTTGATCATTCTCAACGGTGACGCAGCGCGAGAGCCGTCCTCAATCAAGGTGCTGGATGGCGATCGATGGTTCGCCCAATTTCCTGCAGAGCTGGAAGCTGCGCCCACGCGTCGCGATGACATGGCGTTCTGGATGTACTCCTCCGGCAGCACCGGCCGGCCGAAGGGGATCGTGCATCTCCAGCACGACATGGCCTACACGGCTGACAGCTTCGGACAGCACATTCTCGGCATCACCGAGAGCGATATCTGCTTCTCCGTGCCGAAGATCTTCTTCGCCTATGGCTTCGGCAATTCGATCACGTTCCCGTTCTCGGTCGGCGCCAGCACGGTGCTGCTCGCCGGGCGGCCCGAGCCGGGCGCTGTCCTGGACCTGATCGAGCGGTTCAAGCCGACGCTCTTCTTCGGCCTGCCGACGCTGTACAACGCGATGCTGCATCATCCGCGCATCGAAACCGCCGACCTGTCGAGCGTGCGTCTCTGCCTGTCGGCCGCCGAAGTGCTGTCGCAGGATATCTTCAACGAGTGGAGGCGACGCTTCGGGCTCGAGATCGTCGAAGGGCTCGGATCGACCGAAGTGCTGCACATCTATCTCTCCAACACGCGCGAGCAGAAGAAGACTGGTACCGCCGGCAAGCGCGTGCCCGGCTACGAGATCCGGTTAACGACACCCGAAGGGGCGCCTGTCGCCCAAGGCGAAGAAGGCGTGATGTGGGTGCGCGGTCACTCAAATGCGCCGTGCTACTGGAACAGGCCCGACAAGACTGCGCAGACCATGCGTGAGGCGGGCTGGATCTGGACCGGCGACAGGCTGGTTGAGGATGCCGACGGCTTCTTCACCTTCGTCGGCCGTGTCGACGATCTCATCAAGGTGAGCGGCCAGTGGATCTACCCGGTCGAGATCGAGCTGTGCCTGTCCGACCATCCCGCCGTCCGTGAATGCGCGGTCCTTGGTCTCGAGCTTCCCGATCGCCGTATGACCACGAAAGCCTTCGTGATCCTTCGCGACGGTCATGCGGCGAGCGAGACGTTGACGCGGGAGCTGCAGGATCACGTCAAATCGAAGCTGCTTCCCTACAAATACCCGCGCCTGATCGAATATCGGCCCGATCTGCCGAAGACGGGCACGGGCAAGATCGACCGGCAGAAGTTGCGCAGCGCCCCGTTGGTGGCCTGAACCAGCAGCCTGCTCTCCCAAGTCTCCTGAAGTCACAGCCTAGAAACCCACGCTCACTGGAGTTCGTGATGTCCGCTGCTGATATTGTCGACGTAACCGAGGTCATCGAAGAGGCGCGGTTCGGACGCCTCCAGCTTCTGATTCTCGTTCTTTGCGCGTGGATTGCGCTGCTCGACGGTTTCGACACCCAGGCGATCGCCTATGTCGCGCCTGTGATTGCCGAGAAATGGGGGATCGCCATGGCCGGCTTCGGTCCGATCTTCGGCGCGGGCCTCGCCGGACTCGCCGTCGGAGCATTCGTCCTCAGCCTGGCGGCCGACCGGTTCGGCCGAAAGAGCGTGATCCTGCTGTCCGTGCTGCTGTTCGGGGTGTTTGCACTCGTCACGGCGCGCGCGACCACGCTGAACGAGCTCTTGGTCTACCGCTTCCTGACCGGCCTCGGCCTCGGCGGCGCCATGCCCAACATCGTCGCGTTGACCAGCGAATACGCGCCGAAGCGGATGCGCGCGCTGCTCATCGCCATCATGTTCTGCGGCTTTCCGCTGGGCTCGACGATCGGCGGCCTGATCAGCGCGCCTCTGATCGCAGCGTTCGGCTGGCAGGCGGTCTTCGTCGTCGGCGGCGTGCTTCCGCTTCTCACCCTGATCGTGCTGTTGGCCTGGCTGCCCGAGTCGATCCGCTATCTCCTGACGCGCGACGTCGCAGATGTCAGGATCGCGAAATTGCTCGCGAGGCTTGATCCGGGCATCTCCGCGACCGCGGCGAGCCGCTACGTCGTGCATGGCTCGCAAGCGTCCGGTTTCCCGGTGACGAAGCTCCTCGTCGAAGGCCGAGCATCCATGACGGTGCTGCTATGGGTCGCGTTCTTCATGAACCTGCTCGTCATGTACTTCCTCGTGAACTGGATGCCCTCGCTGCTCAAGGCGAGTGGCCTGCCGCTCAAAATCGCGATCCTCTCGACGGCAGTGCTGAATGCCGGGGGTGTCGTCGGCGCGATCGTTCTTGGCCGCTTCGTCGATCGGCTCGAGCCGTATCTGGTGCTTGGCGGCGCCTATCTGGCCTCGGCGCTCTTCATCGCGGGGATCGCATTCGGGTCGGCCAACGTCTGGACGCTGATGATCTCGACCTTCCTCGCCGGTTTCGGCGTCGTCGGTGCGCAGATCGGCATGAACGCGCTGGCCGCCGGCCTCTATCCGACCGAGATCCGCTCCACCGGCGTGGGCTGGGCGCTGGGTGTGGGCCGCATCGGCTCGATCATAGGCCCGGTCGCGGGAGGCATCTTGCTTGGCTTCGGGTGGACTGCGCAGTCCGTCGTCCTGACCGCGGCGGTGCCGGCCGTGCTGGCGGGCCTCGCGGTGATCGCTCTGCGCCGGCGGGAGCCGTCGCTCAAGCTCGTGCCATCGGCCGCGACCCTCCATCACTAACAGCGAGACAGACCGTGTCCCATCAAGCCATCATGGCGCCGACCGCCGACACGCCGGAGCGTCGCGCTTTCTACGACAAGATCGACAAGAGGAATCTGACGGCCCTGTGGCTGTCGCTGGCCGATCTCGTCACGCCCGAACCGAGAAGCGCGTGCCGGCCCGCGTCCTGGCGCTTCGACGAGATCCGCGCCTACATGCTCGAGGCCGGAAACCTCATCACCGCCAAGGAGGCGGAGCGCAGGGTTCTCGTTCTCGAAAATCCGGGCTTGCGCGGGCAGTCGAAGATCACGACGGATCTCTACGCCGGCGTGCAGCTGGTGATGCCAGGTGAGGTCGCGCCGGCGCATCGCCATACCCAATCCGCGCTGCGCTTCATCCTCGAAGGCGAGGGCGCCTACACGGCGGTGAACGGCGAGCGCACCATCATGCACGAGGGCGATTTCATCATAACGCCGCCCTGGGCCTGGCACGATCACGGCAACCCCAGCTCCGATCCGGTGTTCTGGCTCGACGGGCTCGACATTCCCGTCATCCAGATGCTGGATGCGTCGTTCGCCGAGCATCTCGATGTCGACGAACAGCCGATCATCCGTCCGGTCGGCGACAGCGACGCCCGCTATGGCGTCAACCTGCTTCCGGTCGACCACAAGGGCGGTGGCGGCACCTCGCCGGTATTCAACTATCCCTATGCACGCACGCGCGAGGCGCTCGAGCGGCTGCGGCGTGCTGCCGCCTGGGATCCCTGTCACGGGCTCAAGATGCGCTACACCAATCCGATCACGGGCAATCACGCCATGGCCACCATGGCGACCTTCATCCAGCTCTTGCCAAAGGGCTTTGCGACCGCGTCCTACCGCTCGACGGACGCCACGGTGTTCGTGCCGATCGAGGGTAAGGGCCGCAGCGTCATCTCGTCTCGGACAGGCGAGGACATCGTGGTCGAGTGGGGCAAGCGCGACATCTTCGTCGTTCCTTCCTGGTGTCGCGTGCGTCACGAGGCGGTCGATGGCGATGCCGTGATCTTCTCCTATTCCGATCGACCCATTCAGGAAGCCCTGCATCTTTTCCGGGAGGACCGCGGCAATGCCTAACGCCGACACTCACTCTGATTTCGTTTTGCCGCCGCCGCCGCATGCCTCGGTCGCGGTCCACAATTCGACGGCCCGCTTTCCGGTGCGCCGGATCATCTGCGTCGGCCGCAACTACGCGGCGCACGCCCGCGAGATGGGGCGCGATCCCGATCGCGAGCCGCCGTTCTTCTTCTTGAAGCCCGCGGACACGGTCGTGGACGACGGCACGACGGTTCCCTATCCGCCGCAGACCAACAATTTCCATTACGAGATCGAGCTGATCGTTGCGATCGGGCACGGCGGAACGGACATCCCCACGGAGCGCGCGCTCGATCATGTCTGGGGCTACGGCGTTGGCATCGATCTAACCCGTAGGGATCTGCAGCTTCAGGCCCGCGAGCAGGGCCGTCCCTGGGATTGGGGCAAGGGCTTTGATCTGTCGGCGCCGATCGGCCCGCTGCGGCCGGTCTCGGAAGTCGGTCATCCCGACGCCGGGCGCATCTGGCTCGCCGTCGATGGTGCGCTCAAGCAGGACTCCGATATCTCCAAGCTGATCTGGCCCGTGCCGGACATCATCTCGATCTGCTCGCAGTCGATCGCTCTCAAACCTGGCGACATCATCATGACCGGCACGCCCGAGGGCGTCGGCCCCGTTCAGCGGGGGCAAGTGATGACGGGCGGGATCGAGGGACTGGGCGAAATCAAGATACCCGTAGAATAGGACTGTTGAAGTTGAGCTGAGCGGGGATCGCACGCCGCGCCCACCTTCGCCCGTTGGGCTTCGGCGCGGCAGCCTTCACTCGCTTCGCTTTTCGGTGTGTGTCTTCGCCTCCGAATTGGGCCGCGGGCTGAGCAAAACGCCAACCTCCGATTGGCTCTATCGACCGCTAAGGCGCGTTGCGCGCCGCTTCTTGCGGGAGTCCGACGGACTCGCTGTGGAGGCCCGCTGATCCTCCTGCGACTTGAGCGTAGCCTGCACATGTATGGCCAGCTTCAACGCGTTATCAGCGTTTGAAGCGAGCCGGGACAACAGCTGGCCCAGCATTTTGAATTCCTCGCGCGTCAGCATTCCAAACAGTGCGTCGTTGACCGGCCGCTGCAACGCGGCAAGGCGGATCAACAGGCTCATTCCGTGCTGGGTGAGGGCAAGCTGCACCCGCCGTCCGTCTCCGGGATGGGGACGTTTCTCGAGCAGACCGTCCGATACCAGCTTGTTGATCTCGTTGGTAACGAAGGCGCCGCTTAAGTACAGCCGCTCGGCGACCTGATTGACACCCATCGGTTTTTCCGCGGTCGAATTCTTGATCGCGATCAGGATCAGATACTGGGTGGGCGATAGACCGACAAAGCTCGCGAATGTCTCGCGGGCGGCTTCCAGGCTCCGTCCGAACGCAAAATAGTCGTAGAGGACGCCGCGAAGCGTGCGATCTCCGTCCTTGTCGAGCAACTCGGGCTTCGAGGCCGTCAGCAGCGCATCGGACACGGGCATTCTCTCCGCAAAATCATAGCGTTGAACGCTGCCTAAAGAGCACGGATGCGCTCGGTCAGCAAGGGTATTGACATTTCCAAATAACTTTGTCAAAAAGCTATCTGAGAATTATAAATCAGGACCTGCGACGAGGCGGTATCCATGGAGGATCGTGCATTCAGGCGTGCCCTCGGCGAATTCGCCACCGGCGTTGCGGTGGTGACTGCGCGCGGCAAGGGCGGAGAGCTCATCGGCATGACCATGAGCTCGTTCAACTCCGTCTCGCTCGATCCGCCGCTCGTTCTCTTCAGTGTCGACCGCAAGGCCCGCAGCCTGCCGGCAATGCTCGAAGCCAAGGGCTTCGCCGTCAACATTCTCGCGCGTGATCAGGAGCAGATCTCCAACCAATTCGCGCGCGCTCTGTCCGACAAATGGGACCAGGTGAAGACGTCGGTCGGCCATGCCGAGGCTCCGCTGATCTCAGGCGCGATGGCCCATTTCGAATGCGCGCCCTACGCGATCTACGAGGGCGGCGACCACGTGATTTTCGTCGTCCGTGTCATCAAGCACGCGAGTCGGACCGAGGCCGCCGCTCCCCTGATCTTCTTTCGCGGCCGCTACCGCGATCTCATCGACGAAACCGAGCGCGAGCCGACCTGGCCGCTCCCCATTCACTACTAGCTTTGAACCGGAGACCTGCGATGCGTAGCGCAAAGGAATATCTGTCAGGCCTGAAGGATGGCCGGACCATCTACATCAATGGCGCCTCGGTCGGCGATGTCACGACGCACCATGCCTTCCGCAACCTCGCCAGCTCCATGGCGGGCCTGTTCGACTTCGCAAGTGCGCCGGCGAACGCGGATCTGATGACGTTTGACACGGGTGCAGGTCGCGCCAACCGCATCTGGCAGCTTCCGACCTCCTATGCCGAGCTCGTGACGCGGCGAAAGGCGCTGGAGGCGTGGGCCTCGCTGCATGCCGGCTTCATGGGGCGCGCGCCGGACCACGTGGCGTCCTGCATTTCCGGGCTCTACATGGGGCTCAACGCCTTCAAGGCATATGATCCCGCCCGTGCCGGCGCGCTTGAGAGCTACTACCGCTACGCCCGCGATAAGGACCTCTATCTCACCTACGTCATCATCAATCCGCAGGCCGACCGTTCGAAGGGGGCCGCCGAACAGGCGGATCCGTTCCTCACCGCCGGCGTCGTCGACCGCGATGCCGAGGGGATCACGATCCGTGGCGCCAAGATGCTCGCCACCGGTGGCGTGGTGGCCGACGAGGTCTTCGTCACGACCATCCAGCCGATGCGTCCCGGCGAAGAACGCTATGCGATGTCGTTCGCGATTCCGATGAACACCAAGGGCCTCAAGATGCTGTCGCGCAAGTCCTACGAGGATGCTGCCGGCGCCGTGTTCGACAATCCCTTGTCGAGCCGTTTCGACGAGAACGACTCGGTTCTGTATTTCGATGACGTGAAGGTGCCATGGGACCGTGTCTTCATCGAAGGCAATGTCGAGATGTGCCAGAAGCAGTTTCACGCCACGCCGTGCCACGTCTACCAGAACTACCAGGCGATGGTCCGCCTGAGCGTCAAGCTCAAGTTCCTGACCGGCCTTGCGCATCGGACCGCGGACATGAACGGCGTCACCCAGTTCCCGCAGGTGCGCGAAATGCTCGGCCAGCTCGCTGCCGAGACCGGCATGGTCGACGCGCTGGTGGCCGCGATGGAAGCCAAGGGCACGCAGGTCGGTCCTTATTTCATCCCGGACCGTCACACGCTCTATTCCGCGCAGGTGCTGACCCAGCAGCTCTATGGGCACGTCATCAATACGCTCCGCGAGCTCGCCGGCGGCGGCATGATCATGCTGCCTTCGTCGGTGGCGGACTTCGACAATCCCGAGATCGCGGCCCTGATCGGCAAGACCCAGCAGTCGCCTAAGGCCAACTCGCATGACCGGGTCAAATTCTACAAGCTCGCCTGGGATGCTGTCGGCTCGGAGTTCGGCTCGCGCCATCAGCAATACGAGATGTTCTACGCCGGCGCGACCTTCGTCACCAAGGGTCATTCCTATCGCACCTACGATTGGGCCGGCGCCGACCGGCTGGTGCAGACCATGCTTGATTCCTACGACCTCAACGGGGTCTCGGCCGCCAGCAAAGCCGCCTGAACAGGAGAGACAGCACATGCCCGTCAACAAGAAGCACGACGAATTCTACACGCTCGACATGACCACCGGCTGGGAAGTGCCGGCGGGATATCCGGCCGGCATCCAGCAGAAGATCATTTCTGGCGGATTGGACGAGGAGAACCGGCGCGGGACGCGGACGCGGCTGCTCCGCTTCGCGCCGGGGGTCTACACCACTGCACCGTTCTCCCACGAGTATTGGGAAGAGGTTTATCTGGTCTCGGGCGATCTGATCGTCGGCAACGATGCGAAGGGCGAGGGCGGAGAGAGCTTTCCGCCGAACACTTATGCCTGCCGCCCACCGCACGCGCCGCATGGCCCGTTCAAGTCGGTGAACGGCTGCCTGCTTCTGGAGATGCACTATTTCGATCCGGTGTGATCCGGATCGCGGCCGCACAACATCATTCGACCAGCACAAGGGGGAGTCATGACGTCCAGAGGTATGTCCATCATAGTTGCGCGTTGCCTGTCGTCGTTTGAACGGCTCTTCAGACTTGATCGCGGGTTGCCACGGAGCAATGTCCGGTTGGTGGTTGACGGTCTTGCAGGCGCGCTTGCGATCGGCATCGTGGCGGCGACCCCCGTCGCGGCACAGGAAAAGCCGAGCACGTTGGGGCTGGGTATCTTCACGTTCACATCCGGTCCCGCCGCGGCCTACGGCATGCCGGGCAAGAACGCCGCCGATCTCATGATCGACGAGATCAATGCAAAGGGCGGCATCGGAGGCGTGCCGGTCAGCGCGACCTATGTCGACGAGGCGCAGGGCGCGCAGGGTGTGATCGCCGAATATCGCCGGCTCGCCGGGGATGCGAAGAACCAGGTGATGATCGCCGCTTTGTCGAGTGCGAATTGCCTGGCGCTGGCGCCGCTCGCCGAGCAGCTGGAGGTCCCCACCGTGGGCTGGAACTGCGATACCCATCAGCTGCTGATGGACGGCAAGAGCAAATATGTGTTCCGCCCGAGCGGCAACACCGTGCCCGAATTCATCGCCTACGCGATCTACCTGCTGGACCGCAAACCCGACGTGAAGACGGTGGCGATCATCAACCCGGACTATGCGTTCGGCCATGATGCGGCGAAGATCTTCACCGCGGCCCTGAAGGCGCTGAAGCCCGACGTCGAGATCGTCGCCGAGCTCTATCCGAAGCTGGGCTCACCGAATTACCAGACCGAGATCTCGCGCCTCTCCACCGCGCGCCCGGATGTCGTTTTCTCCAATCTCTGGGGTGCCGATCTCGAGAACTTCGTTCGTCAGGCCGCGCCGCGTGGGATCTTCACCTCCAGCCAGGTGATCCTCGCACTCGGCGAGACGGTGCTGCAGCGCGTGCCGCTGCCTGACGGGGTGATCGTCGGTGTTCTCGGCGACGGCTGGTGGATGTCGCCGGACGCCAAGGCGAAGCCGGAGACGGTGAAGTTTGCCGAAGCCTACAAGGCGCGCTTCGGCGAGTACCCGGTGTTCCCGTCGATCAAGATGGCCAACGCGCTGATCTACGTGAAAGCCGCCTACGACACCGCGATGCAGAAGAACGGCGGCAAATGGCCGACACGTGCCGAGCTCGCCGCTGCCATGAAGGGCAGCAAGGTCGAGACCCTGACCGGCACCGCCCAGACCCGCGCGGACAATGACGGCCTCGTCGACCAGATCGTCGGCGTCACCATAAAGACACCGGCGCAGCAATTGCCCATGATCGGCGACATGGTCCGCTACAAGGGTGACAGCCTGATGCCGCAGGCCGGCCAGGATCCGCTGGCGTGGATTGCGACGCTCAAGCCCGAGTTTGCCAAGAGCCTGCCGAAGCCAGGCAGTTACAAATAGAGCGGGATGACGTTCACCTGATTCCAGTCACGGAAGGCGGAAGCCGATGTCGAATGCAATCATCCCCCTGCTGCTGGATAGTCTGGCGAGCGCCGCGTTGATTTTCTTCGCGGCGGTCGGCCTGACGCTGGTATTCAGCGTGCTGCGCGTCCTCAACGTCGCCCATGGCAGCCTGTATTCGATCGGCGGCTATGTTGCGGCCTCGATCTGCCTGTTCATCGCGAGCCGCCAGCTCAATCCGTATTTGTCGTTCCTGGCGTTGCTCTTCAGTGCCGTGGGCGTCGCGGCCATATTCGGTCCGCTGATTGAGCGCGGACTGGTCCGCTGGACCTATGGCAAATCGGAGGCGGTGCAGATCCTGATCACGTTCGGACTGTTCCTCATTCTCGAAGACCTTCAGCGCGTGATCTTCGGCGTCCAGTCCTTCTATGAGGACGCGCCGATGCGATTGCTCGGCACCACCAGCATCGGTGGCGTTGTCTATCTCAACTATCAGATCCTCCTGATCGCGATGGCGCTCCTCGTCGTCGTCGGCCTGCGGCTCCTGATCAACCACACAAGGCTGGGACGCCTGATCACGGCCGTCGTCGCCGACCGTGAGATGGCGCAGTCGATCGGCATCGATACCAACCGAATCTTCATCCTGGCGTTTTCGCTCGGCGTGTTCCTTGCCGCTTTGGGCGGCGCGCTGGCGACGCCGACCTCAGGCATCGCGCCGGGTCTCGGCGCCGACACCATGGTGCTCGCCTTTGCCGTTGCGGCGATCGGCGGCCTCGGACGGATCGAAGGCGCCGCATTGGCCTCCTTGATCGTCGGCCTGGCGCGCGTGCTCGCGATCTATCTGGCGCCGTCACTGGATGCGGTCGCGCCCTATGCGGCGATGCTTGTCGTTCTTCTGATCCGTCCCTACGGCCTGTTCGGATCGGTGACGGCGCGGAGGATATGATGCCAGCTATCATTGCCGCTGCGGCGGTCCTCATCCTCACCCTGCTGCCTGTCGCTGCGCCGTGGCTGCAATTCGTCCTGACGCTTGCGATCGCCAAGGGCTTTGCGGCGCTCGGCGTCGCCGTACTGCTCCGCGCCGGACTGATCTCGATCGGCCACGCGATGTTTTTTGCCGCCAGTGCCTATGCGGTCGCGTTCCTGGCGCGCGCCGGCGTCAATGATCTGGGGCTGCTGTTGATCCTGTCGGTGCTGGGCGGGGCGCTCGTCGGCGCGGTCGCCGGATCGTTTCTCGTCCGCTATCGCGCGATCTTCTTCGCGATGTTGAATCTCGCTGTCTCGATGGTGTTCTACGCGCTGTGCGCCAAGCTCTACGGCGTCACCGGCGGGACCGACGGCATGCCTGTGCCGGTCCCGGCGGTGTTCGGGATCGCGCTTGGCGAGCCGGCGTTCAAGAGCGTGCTGTTCTATCTCAGCCTGGGGCTCATGGTGCTCGTTGGCCTTGCCGTGCAGCGCTATCTGAACAGCCCGCTCGGTCACGCGCTCTCGGCCGTCCACACGAACGAGATCCGGCTTGAATATCTGGGCATTCCGGTCTGGGCGGTTCTGCTGATCGCCTATGTCATCTCGGCCGCGCTCGCCGGTCTTGGCGGCGCGATCGCCGGCTTTGCGATCGGTCGCGTGGTGCCGGATTTCGCGTTCTGGACCGCATCGGGCCACCTCGTGCTGATCGCCGTGCTCGGCGGCATCGGTGGCGTTCCAGGCGCGTTCATTGGCGCCCTGTTTCTGGAATTGCTGCACAGCGCCGCCGTGACCGTCACCGATTCCTGGAATTTGATCGTGGGTATGACGCTGATCATCGTGATCATGTTCATGCCGCAAGGGGTCTATGGCTTGTTCGCGCGCAAGGAGGCGACGAGCCTATGACGCGTCCCATCCTGGAAGCAAAAGGCCTCCACGTCGCATTCAACGGCGTCAAGGCCGCTGACGACGTCAGCATCGCGATCCATGATGGCGAGTTTCTCGCCATCATCGGTCCGAACGGGTCGGGCAAGACGACGCTGCTCAACATCTGCACGGGCTACATCCGGCCCAAGTCGGGCAGCGTGCAGCTCGACGGTCACGACATCACCCATTTGTCGCCACGCGCCATCGCGCGCCGTGGCGTCGCCCGCGCATTCCAGATCCCGCAGCTCTTCTCCGCACAGCGCGTGATCGACAACATGATGCTCGCCCTGGCGGCAACCGATGGCCTGTGGAGCGCGGTGCAGCCGCTTGAAACGGCGAGGCGGCGCGACGAGGCGAGGGCGTTGCTCGACCTGGTCGGGCTCGCCGGCGATGCCGACCGGATCAGCAGTACGCTTCCGGAAGGGCATCGCAAGCTGCTGGACATCGCGGTTGCGCTGGCGCTGAAACCGCGGCTGCTGCTGCTCGATGAGCCGACCAGCGGAGTGAGCGCGCTGGAACGCTTTCCGCTGATGGAGGCGCTGATGAGCGCGCTGCGCCAGCGCCGCATCACGGCGCTGTTCGTCGAGCACGACATGGACGTGGTCGCGCGTTACGCGAGCCGCGTCCTGGTGTGGAACGCCGGCAACATCATGGCCGAGGGTCGTCCCGACGAGGTGTTCAGCAATGCGCAAGTTCGCCAACGTGTCGTAGGGGTGGCCTGATGCTCAGGCTCGACAAGGTCAGCGTCTCGATCGAGGGTGTTCGCGTGCTGCGCGGCGTCAGTTGCGAGATCGTAGCGCGCAAGACGACGGTGTTGATCGGACGCAACGGCGCCGGCAAGACCACCACACTTCGTGCAATCATGGGCCTCATCGCGATGGACGAAGGCTCTGTCCGCCTCGATACCGACGATCTCGGCAGCAGGCCTGCCCACACCCGCGCCCGCGCCGGCATTGGCTATGCGCCGGAGGACCGGCGCTTGATTCCAGAGCTGAGCGTGGAGGAGAACATCCGCCTCCCGGCGCTGGCGCTCAAGCTCGACCGTGCCGAGATCGCGCGCAGGCTGGATGAGATCTATCAGCTGCTGCCCGAGTTGCACGTGATGCGCGGCCGGCCCGCCGGCGGCGTATCCGGAGGACAGGGAAAGATGGTTGCGCTGGGTCGCGCGCTGACGGTGGCACGCAAGGTCCTGCTGCTCGATGAACCCTTCCAGGGTCTGGCCCCGGCCCTCGCGCTCGACTATGCGCGGACGCTTGGCGAATTGCGCAAGCACCGGCCCGACCTTGCCATGCTGATCACCGAATCCTCGCCCGCGCTCCTCGATCGTATCGCCGACAGGACGCTACAGATCGAGCGCGGCGAAGTCCTGACCACTTCGAACAAGGATAGGGAATTCCATGTTGCTGCAATTTGACCGCCTCGCAAAGGACCGGACCGACCGTGTCGGGATCGAGATCGAATCGCTCGTCATCGCGGGGTGGGCGGGCAGGGACGCGGCGGCCATCGAGCACCATATCGAGGAGCTGGCTACGCTGGGCGTTCCGCGCCCCTCAACGACACCGCTCTACTACCGCGTCGCGGCCCAAACATTGACCCAGCAATGCCGGCTGACCGTGCTCGGTCCGGACAGTTCCGGCGAGGTCGAGCCTGTCATCGTCGCCATGGCTGACGGGCTCTGGGTCGGCGTGGGATCCGATCATACCGACCGCAAGGCCGAAGCATCGGGCATCGCTCTTTCGAAGCAGCTTTGCGGCAAGCCGGTCGGCCCGTGGCTCTGGTCCTATGCCGATGTCGAGGGTCATTGGGATGAACTGCTCCTTCGTTCTTGGGCAACAATCGACGGGGAACGGGTTCTCTACCAGGAGAGCCCGGTCTCCTCGCTCAGGACGCCGCGCGATCTCATCCGTCGCTACACCGGCACGGACATGCTGGCAGCCGGCACGCTGATGTTCTGCGGAACGCCGGGCGCGATCGGCGGCATTCGGCGGGGGACGCGGTTCGAGATGGAGCTGAAGGATCCGGTCCTTAGCCGGTCGTTGACGCATAGTTACGATGTCGACGTACTTCCAATCGTCTCCTGAACGTTTCCCTCTGGCGCTTCAGGCATGACAGCAACGCAGGAAAAATCGTACCCTTCCGCCATGGCACGGCTTGAGGCAGCGATTGAGCGTATCCACTCGCCGGAAGCGGAGAACGTCTTCACGGCCGTCTTTGCGGACAGCGCCCGGTGGGAGGCTGAGGCTGCGGATCGACGCGCTGCTGCCGGAGCGTCCCGCGGCCCGCTCGATGGTCGTATCGTTTCGGTGAAGGCGTTGTTCGACGTCGCCGGCACCGTCACGAGCTCGGGCTCGGCTGTCCTGCGCCGATTGCGACCGGCCGTTGAAGACGCCGAGGTCGTCAAGCGGTTGCGGGCTGCGGGTGCCATCGTTATCGGCAAGACGCAGATGACGGAATTCGCTTTCTCCGCGTTGGGTACGAACCCACACGACGGGATGCCGGCCAATCCTCGAGACCGCACCCGTGTTCCGGGAGGCTCTTCAGCGGGCGCTGTCGTGTCCGTCATTGGCGGCATGGCCGACATCGCCATCGGCAGCGACACCGGCGGCTCCCTGCGAATTCCGGCCGCGCTGTCGGGAGCGGTGGGCTTCAAGCCGACCAGCGGTTTCGTGCCGACCGCCGGCGCGTTCTCCCTGTCATCGAGTCTCGACACGATCGGTCCGATCGCCGCGAACGTCGCGGATTGCTTCGTGGCCGATCAGGTGCTTTCAGGTGAAGGCGCGCCGTCGCCGCTGCGGCCCGCATCCCCGGGCACGTTCCGCCTGAACATTGCCCGCGGACGCTTGTTCGATCGATGCGAACCCGAGGTACTCGCTGCGTTCGAGAAAGCCATGAAGCGGCTTCGATCCGGGGGCTTGCAGGTCAAGGAGGGGACCATCGAGGCCGCTCTCGACGATCTCGCCCAAATCGACAAGATCGGCACCTTCCCGTCGATCGAGGTCGGAGCAACGCTGCGCAGTTTAGGCGTCTCGGCGCTGGATGGGGTCGATCCTCGAACGCGCGTCCGCATCGAGGCCGGCGCCGGCATTCTCGCCACGGACTATGTGCGCATGATGCGGCTTCGACAGGCAGCGATCCGCTCGTTCGAACAGTCCTTCAGCAACAACGAGGTGTTCGTCCTGCCGACGACGCCAGTCCGAGCGCCGCTGATTTCCTCCGTTGCGGAGGATGCGGCATTCCATGAGCTCAATGGCCTCGTTCTGCGCAATCCACGCATCGCCAACTTGCTCGACTGCCCGTCGATTTCGCTGCCGTTGCCGCTCGAAGGTCTTCCCGTGGGCCTGATGCTGATTGGTCGTAGAAACGCCGACCGGCGCTTAGTGGAGATCGCAGCCAGTGTAGAAGCGCTGCTGCGAGGACATTTGCATGCTGCATAGCCATTTCGCGCGAAAGGGCCGCCAAATTTACGATCACGCGGAGAAGCTGTGGCGAGGCCGCCTGTGAAGCTGTCGCTTGCCGATTGCCAATGTATGTCCATTGGGGCCAGAAACGAGACGTTTCTGGTGCGGTGGACTGACGAATGGCAACGGAGATCTGTTAACCCGCTGATTTTGGCTGGTGGGCCCGGCAGGACTCGAACCTGCAACCAGACCGTTATGAGCGGCCGGCTCTAACCATTGAGCTACAGGCCCCGCCGCGAGGCGGCTCGCGGGAACGCGCGGCCGGCAACGGTGCGCGGTTCGTTTACAGGGATGGAGGCGGGGGTGCAATGCTGGCGCACGTGGATGAAAACCCGGTGCGCACCCAAATCCAAAATTTTTGAATTACCGAAATTGGCGATGATGCCCTTATGCTCCTGTTTTGCCCGACGAGTCAAACGATTTTCCGTCAACTTGCCCTCTCGTTTTCGTAACTCATTGTAATTTCTTGTTCTTTCTACTGTGCATGGGGTTGTTTTCGAATTTTTGATGGAGAGGGACCCGGGAGGTCCCCTCCGTCTCGCTGGTGACCAACTGCTGGGACGGCCGCTTCAGTCGACCGAGACGCCGGCGAACTCCACGACCTTGCGCCACTTCTCGGTCTCGTCCGTGACGAGCTTGCCGAACTCGGCTGATGTCATCGGCTTGGGGATGCCGCCGGTCTCGGTGAGGCGCGCCACCAGCTTCGGGTCCTTCAGCGCTTCGCCGACGGCCTTGTTGAGGATCTCGACCACCTCGGTCGGCGTGCCCTTCGGCGCGGAGATGCCGTAGAAGCCGACCGATTCGAAGCCGGGCACCGTCTCCGCGATCGCGGGCACGTCGGGCACGCTCGGCCAGCGCTGCGGCGAGGTCACCCCGAGCGCGCGGACATTGCCGCCCTTGGCCTGCTCCAGCGCGGAGGGCAGGTTGTCGAAGATCAACTGCACCTTGTTGGAGATGATGTCGGGGAAGGCGATCGCCGATCCGCGATAGGGCACATGCACCATGTCGCACTTGGTCATGGCCTTGAACAGTTCGGCAGACATGTGCACCGAGGTGCCGTTGCCGGACGAGGCAAACGAGATCTTGCCGGGATTGGCCTTGCAATAGTCGATGAACTCCTGGACCGTCTTGGCGGGAAACGCGTTGGAGACGACCAGCATGTTGGTGAGCTGCATGATGCTCGCGACCGGGGTGGTGTCGCGCAGGAAGTCGAACGGCAGCTTCTTGTAGAGCGAGGTCGAGATCGCGTTGTTGGGCGCGACGAACAGCAGCGTGTAGCCGTCGGGCGGCGCGTTGATCGCCGCGGCGGCCGCGATGTTGCCGCCGGAGCCGGTGCGGTTCTCGACGATGAACTGCTGGCCGAGATGGTCCGACAGCCATTGCGCCATGATGCGGGCGACGATGTCGACCGGCCCGCCGGCGGCAAAGCCGATCAGCCAGTGTACGGGGCGATCGGGATAGGCGGCGGAGGCGGGAGGGGGGGCGGCGAAAAGACCCGACAGCAAGACCAGCCCGAACACACCGTTCCGCAAAATTCGCAACATGACGCCTCCCATTGCTTATTGTTGGAGCGCATGCTTTCACAAAATCCGCCCCCTGCCTACATCGCCGCAAGTCGATGTTGACGCAGGCGCAGCCGGACCAGCCATGAAATTCGCAATTGGCGACCATGGTCGCCGCGGCGCCAAAGCCAGAGCTGATCCATCCGGGCGTGATGAAACATTATCGCGAGATCGGGATGTGAAATGACGATCGCTGGACGCGACCGTCATGTTCTCACTTCTTCACCATCGCACATGCCGGGTCCGGCGGACCGAATGCCTTGTCGCCGGAAATGGTGCTGAGGATCTTGTAATAGTCCCACGGATATTTGCTCTCCTCCGGCGTCTTCACCTGCACCAGCCAGAGATCGTGCACCATCAGATTGTCGACGCGAAGCCTGCCGTTGCGGGCGAAGAAATCCTCGACCGGCGTCTCGCGCATTTTCGCCGCGACCTTGAGCGGGTCGTCGGTGCCTGATGCCTTGATGGCGTTGAGATAGTGCATCACACTGGAATAGACGCCGGCCTGCCACATCGTCGGCATCTTGTTCATCTTTGTGAAATAGCGCTTCGACCATTCGCGGGTCTTGTCGTCCATGTCCCAATAGAACGAGGTCGTCAGCAACAGGCCTTGTGCGGCCTGCAGGCCGAGCCCGTGAATGTCGGTGATCAGCGCCAGCAGCGCCGCCATCTGCTGGCCGCCCTTGAATACGCCGAACTCCGAGCCGGTCTTGATCTCGTTCATGTTGTTGGGGGGGCCTGCGGCAATGCCGATGATCTTGGCCTTGGAGGCCTGCGCCTGCAGCACGAAGGAGGAGAGGTCGGGTGTTGCCAGCGGAGGCTTGACCGAACCCAGCACCTTGCCGCCATTGGCGGTGATGACGCTCGAAGCGTCACGCTCCAGCGAATGGCCGAAGGCGTAGTCGTCGGTGATGAAGAACCAGCTGTCGCCGCCGCGCTTGACCACCGCATCCGCGGTGCCGACCGCGAGCGCGCGCGTGTCGAACACCCACTGGATCGCGTAAGGCGAGCAGAACTTGCCGTGGAAATCCGCGGTGCCGGTGGAGTGGGTGATGAACAGCCGCTTCTTCTCGTTGGCGATGTTCTGCACCGCAAGGCCGACCGCGGAGACCGGCACGTCGACGATCAGATCGACCTGCTCGACATCGTACCAGCGCCGCGCGATCGCCGCGCCGATGTCGGCCTTGAGCTGGTGGTCGCCGATCACGATGCTGATCGGCTTGCCGAGCACGGTGCCGCCGAAATCGTCGATCGCCATCTGCGCTGCGGTCACCGAGCCCTGGCCGGTCGGCGCGGAGGCCGGGCCGTTCATGTCGGTGAGCACGCCGATCTTGACGACGTCGTCGGACACCTGCGCCATGGCGGCGCCCGGCAGCAGCGCCGCCGTCAAGGCGGCCGCGACCGGTAGTCCAAATCTTTTTGGATTCACGCTTGTCCTCCCCTGATCCGGCGCGTTGGCCGAAAGTTGCCTGTGCCGGGTACGGCCCGGCTGAATTGGTTTCTTTTGCAACTGTTCTGGGGTAGGCGTCAATCTCAGGCGGCGAAGCGGATCTGCCCGGCGGGCGAGGGATCGTAGCCGGTCAGCTCCTCGGCGCGCTGGCGCAGCCGCCGTTCGCCGAGAAACCGGATCAGGGCCTGCATCGGCGGGCGGAAATAGCTGCGCTGCCGCATCGCGAGGTCGAAATTCTCCCAGACCAGCGGCACGAAATCGAGCCCGGCCGAGCGTGCCGCCGCGCGCGTCGCCACGCCGCAATCGGCTTGGCCGGCGCGGACCAATTCCGCAAGGTCCGGCCCGGTGAGGGCCGGCGTCTCCACCCGTCGCAAGTCGCGCATCGAGGCGCCCGCGCGCGTCAGCAGCACGTCGAGCAGCATCTGCGCGCCGGTGCCCGGTTGCCGCGTCGCCATCCGGGCGCCGAGTGCGAGCACGTCGGCAAGTCCGCGCAGCTGCTTCGGATTGCCCGGCGGTAGCACGAGACCCTGCTCGCGGCGCACGAAGGCAACCAGCAGCGCATCATGCAAATCCGGTGCGTCCCGCAGCGCCGTCATGTTGGCGTCGGCGGCGAGATTGCCCTCGGCGTCGAGGCTGTGGAAGTGCACCGCGACCGCCATCACCTCGTCGCGTTGCAGACGCTCGAGCCCGCGCGCACTGCCTTCCGTCATCGATCCCAGGCCGGAGCCGGATTCCCGCAAGCTCCAATCCAGAAGCTCGTCCTGACTGCCCCCCACGACGGGCGGCGGCTCTGCGGTCAGCATGCCGGCCGGTCGCGCCATGCCCGACAGCACCCAGAGATCGAGCTCGTGCCGCGGGAAGAGCCATTTGCCGGTCACCTTGGTGCAGGGGATCGCGCCATTGGTGACGAGTTCGTAGAGCTTGCGTTCGCCTAAGCGGAGATAGTCAGCGGCTTCGCTGGTCGTCAGGAATTCCATCCTGCATTCCTATGCAAATTCTTGCTTCTTTTTGACGTTCACGCAGGTGGAATTCTGCATTTCAGTTTTGTCCGCGGGAACCATGCCCGATCATCTCGCTGCTTTGCAACACATCCGCGCGCGGGTTTCTTGCTTTGGTGAACGATCTCGAAGTGCGCGCATGCGCCGACTTGCCACTTGCACTCAGCGTACCGCTTCGCGGCATTGCCGAGATTTCCCGAAAGACGCGCCCAATGGGCCATCGCGTCACGAGTGCGGCGCAATCGATCATCATCATGACCACGTTATAGCCAATGGGAACCTGATTATGGGCCGCCTGTCCGTTGCATTCGCGCTTTCCTGCAGCCTCACGGCGGCCGTTGCGGCCTCATCTGCGGAGGACCGCAGTATCGTCCTCGCTACAACGACGGCGACGCAAGAGATCGGCCTGCTGGACTATCTGCTGCCGATTTTCCGCGACAAGACCGGTATCGAAGTGACTGTGATCGCGCGGCGCGCCGACGAGGTGCTCAACGGACCGCGAAGGGGCGAGGCTGATGTCGTGCTGATGCACGCGCGACCGCAGGAGGAAAAGTTCGTTGCCGAGGGGTTTGGCGTGAAGAGGTTCGACGTGATGTACAATGACTACGTGCTGATCGGACCGAAGAGCGATCCGGCGGCCGTGAAGGGCAAGGACATCGCCACCGCGCTGAAGGCGATCGAGGCCAAGGGCGCGCCGTTCGTGACGCGCGGCGATCGCTCCGGTACCCACGCGGCGGAGCTCGCGCTCTGGATCGTTGCCGGCATCGACATCGCCGGCGCCAAGGGCGCCTGGTATCGCGAGAGCGGGCGGGGCATGATCGCCGCCCTGGACGCCGCTCGAACGGCGCATGCCTATGTGCTCTCGGACCGCGCCAGCTGGATTACCTTCAAGGACCGCGGCGATCTCGACGTCATTGTCGAAGGCGACAAGCGGCTGCTCAACCAGTACGGCGTGATGCTGGTGAATCCGGAGAGGCATCCGAACGTCAAGAAGGAGCTGGGCCAGACCTTCATCGACTGGTTGATCTCGCCGGAGGGACAGGCGGCGATCGCCGGCTACAAGGTCGACGGGCAACAGGTGTTCTTTCCGAATGCCGACAAACCGGGCGGATGATGGCCGACGCACCAGTGGTTGCCAAACCGCACAATGCGTGATCCATCATCAGGCATGACCCAGCGCCTGCCGTCCTCGCTGACGCCGCTCGACACCGCGCTCGCTGCGCTGCTGCGCGGCCTTGACCCGGTCACGCCGGTCGAATTGCCGCTAGCCGACGCGGCCGGCTGCATCGCCACGGGCATGCCGTTGCTGTCGGCCTCCCCGCTGCGCGACATCGCCGCAGTGGACGGCTGGGCTTTGCGTGCCAACGATCTCGTCGGCGCGTCCTCTTATTCGCCGCTGGCTCTGATCGAACTTCCCACATGGGTTGAGGTCGGTGATGTCATGCCGGAGGGATGTGATTGCGTGCTCGATGCCGGCGCAGTGGAGATCTCGGGCCGGCTCGCCCTGGTGCTGGCGGAGGGCGTTCCGGGACAAGGTGTCGCGCGCGGCGGCAGCGATATTGCGGAAAACGCGCCCGCGGCCGTGGCGGGACGTCCCGTCGATGCGGCTGCTCTGCTGCTCGCGCGTGTTGCAGGTGTGGACAAGCTGAGTGTCAGGCGGCCGCAGCTGCGCATCGTCAACGTACCGGGCGCAACCGCGACAATGCACATGATCGCCGGCTTCGCGCGCGCGGCGGGACTCGATGTGAGCACACACGAAGCCGGATCGCGCGAGGAGACATCGATCGCGGAGGCGCTCGATGTCTCCTCTTGCGATCTCCTGGTGACGACCGGCGGTAGTGGCGTCGGACGTGCGGATGCCGCCATCGCGGCGTTGGTTCAGTGCGGAGCGCAGCTCGCCCATGGTCTTGCGCTCCAGCCCGGGCGCACATCAGCCGCGGGTCGGCTCGGAAAAGTTCCCGTCGTCGCTTTGCCAGGATCCCCCGGACAGGCACTGGCGGTCTGGCTTGCGCTGGCGCTTCCACTCGCCGATCGATTTTCGGCGCGGCAGCCGCGCCGGACAGTGGCCTTGCCGCTTGCGCGCAAGATCGCATCCAACGTCGGAATTGCCGAGATCGCGCTGCTGGTCGAGGAACATAAAACGTGGATGCCGCTTGCCGTGGGCGAATGGCCGCTCCAGGCCATCGCCCGTGCGGATGCATGGCTGCTCATTCCCGCCAGCCACGAAGGATTTGCAGCAGGCGAGCCGGCCGATGCTTATCTGATGCGGGAATGATATGGGTTCCGGCATGACGATGATCCCAAAACCACTAGACCGCAGGGCACTCGAGCAGGAGCAATTTCTAAAAATCCTCTCGCGCGAGGAGGCGCTGGCGCGTTTCGAGGCGGCGCTGTTTCCGCGTGCGATCCTCAGCGACCGGCGCAGGCTAACCGATGCGCTCGGCGCAGCCCTCGCCGAAGACATCACCGCACCGATCGACGTGCCACCGTTCGATCGTTCCAATGTCGACGGTTTTGCCGTGCGCTCGGCAGATCTTTCAACGGCTGGTGAAGGCGCGCCTGTACGGCTCGCGTTGAACGGCGAGACGATTCACTGCGGCACCGCGCCGACGCTGCAGGTGGCGGCAGGAACCATAACGCCGATCGCCACCGGCGGTCCGCTGCCGCGTGGTGCCGACGCGGTGGTCATGGTCGAGCACACCCAGCCGGCCGGCTCGCAAGCGATCGATGTTCGTCGGGCGGTCTTGCCGGGACAGTTCGTTTCCTACGCGGGCTCCGACATCGCGCGCGGCGAGGCGCTGCTCCGCGCCGGCACGATCATCGGCTCGCGCGAGATCGGCATGCTGGCGGCGTGCGGTATCGCCGAGGTGAATGTTGTGCGGAAGCCGCGTGTCGCGGTGATCTCCACCGGCGACGAGCTGGTGCAGCCCGGCGAGGCACTTGCGCCGGCCGCGATCTACGACACCAATGGCGCCATCGTCGCGGCCGCGATCGATGAGAATGGCGGTGAGGCGATTTTCCTCGGTGCCATTCCCGATGAGGAAGCCAAGCTCGAAGCCGCCATGCGCGGTGCGTTGGCGGACGCCGATATGCTGGTGCTCTCAGGCGGTACGTCGAAGGGCGCAGGCGATGTGTCGCATCGCATTATTGGCCGGCTCGGCCAACCCGGCGTCATTGCACACGGCGTGGCGCTCAAGCCCGGCAAGCCACTGTGCCTTGCGGTGTGCGACGGCAAACCGGTGGTGATCCTGCCGGGCTTTCCGACCTCGGCGATGTTCACTTTTCACGATATGATCGTGCCGGTGTTGCGCAGGTTGGCTGGTCTGCCGCCGCGCTCCGATGCCAAGGTGAGCGCGACCGTGCCGGTGCGTATTTCGTCCGAGCTCGGCCGCACCGAATTCGTCATGGTCTCGCTGGTCGAGGGCAGGAACGGCCTGATCGCCTATCCTTCTGGCAAAGGCTCTGGCGCGATCACGTCCTTTGCGCAGGCCGACGGCTTTTTGCGCATCGACGCGCTCGCAGACCAGATGCCGGCGGGAACGGAAGCCGAAGTGACGCTGTTCACGCCGCATGCGCGCGTGCCCGATCTCATCATCGTCGGCAGCCATTGCACCGGCCTCGATCTCGTCACGGCGCAACTCTCGCATGGCGGGCTGACCGTACGCTCGATCGCGGTCGGCAGTCTCGGCGGGCTGGCAGCCGCGAAGCGCGGCGAATGCGATTTCGCGCCGATCCATCTGTTCGACGACAAGACCGAGATCTACAACACGCCTTACTTAGTCGAGGGGCTCGAGCTTGTCTCAGGCTGGCGGCGGATGCAGGGCATTGTCTTCCGTAAGGGCGACAAGCGCTTTGAGGCCCTCGGCGCGAAGGAGGCCGTTGCTGCCGCGCTCGCTGATCCTGCCTGCATCATGGTGAACCGCAATCAGGGCGCCGGCACGCGCATCCTGATCGACCGTCTGCTCGGCGGTGCACGCCCGGAGGGGTACTGGAACCAGCCGCGCTCGCACAATGCGGTTGCAGCGGCCGTCGCGCAGAACCGCGCCGATTGGGGCATGACCATTGCGCCGGTCGCCGACGCGGCCGGACTCGCATTCATTCCGTTTGCGGAAGAGCATTATGACTTCGCGCTGGTGACAGCGCGCAAGCAGCGTCCGGCCGTGCAGGCTTTTCTCGAGGCGCTTGGTTCGGACGAGGCCAGAGTGGCGCTGACGCGAGCGGGCTTTCGACCTGCCTAGACGACCGGGTCGATGCCGCTGGCGGCTTGAGCGGCGTACTCTCGCTCCTCGGCTTCGGCGAGCGCACGTTGTGCGGCGGGCGGCAGCGGCTTCGGATCCGGAGGGACCTCGACGATCTTGTCGCTGCCGGTGACCTGTTGGCTCAGCCGTCGGGTGCGGTCGAATGCGATCGAGAGGTCGAACACGAAATCGACGACCATAAAGATGGCATTCAGGAGGGAGTCGGTCATGACTGATCCGGAGTATGTCCCGATCAGTAGTCGCAGCCAACCTCGGTCCGGTTCGATCGTTCGCCGAAGGACCACTAGGCCGCGTCATCCAGCGCCGCCAGCCGTTCGGCCTCAGCGATGTCCTCGACGGTGTTGGCATTGAAGAAAGGATCGAGCGGCTCGGCCGGCCAGGTCACCGTTGCGAGCGGATAGCGCGCGGTCCAACGATCGATCTTGCGGAGGTCCTCGACCACCAAAGCGTGACGTAACTCGTCGCGCAAGGCGACGCGCCACAGACCGATCACCGGATGCGACTGGCCGCCGGATGCGGCAACTGCGAGCTGCGCGTTCTCCCGTGCTCGCGCCTCATGAAGCCGCGCGACCAGATCGCGCGGCAGGAACGGGCAATCGCCGGCGGCGCTGAGCACCCAATCGATGTCCGGGCGGTTCGTTGCAGTCCAGTCGAGAGCCGCAAGAACGCCCGCAAGCGGACCGGGGAAGCCCGGCACATCATCGGAGATCACCGGCAAGCCGAACGCGCCGAACCGGGCGGGATCACCATTCGCATTGAGGATCAACCCGTCGCATTGCGGCGAGAGGCGCGCGATCACGCGCTCCAGGATGGTGCGTCCGCCGATGGTTCGCATCGGCTTGTCGCCGCCGCCCATGCGGCGCGCGAGGCCGCCGGCGAGCAGCACGCCAAGAGTCGGCGGAACACCCGTTGCTGGAATGTCAGTCGTCACCGCCTTCGCCTTTACGCTTGTGTTTGGCCGATTCCTCTTCGACGTAAGCGAGGTTCTGGTCGTAGACGATCCGTTCCTCGCCCGCGAGTGCGATGAAGCGTTTTCCACGCGTACGCCCGACCAGCGTCAGGCCCACTTGTCTTGCGAGATCGACGCCCCAGGCCGTGAAGCCGGAGCGGGACACCAGGATCGGAATGCCCATACGCACCGTTTTGATCACCATCTCCGAGGTGAGGCGTCCCGTGGTGTAGAGGATCTTGTCGCCAGGCTCGACGCCGTGGCGGTACATCCAGCCCGCGATCTTGTCGACCGCGTTGTGGCGCCCGACATCTTCAGTGTAGCAGAGCGGCTCGCCCGCCTTGCACAATACGCAGCCGTGGATCGCGCCGGCTTCGAGATAGAGCGAGGGCATGGTGTTGATGGTCTGCGTCATCTGGTAAAGCCAGGAGGTGCGCAGCTCGGCCTTGGGCAACGCGACACTCTCGACGGCCTCCAGCAGGTCGCCGAAAGTGGTGCCCTGCGCGCAGCCCGAAGTCTGCGTCCGCTTCTTCAGCTTTGCCTCGAAATTGGTGTGGTGTGTGGTGCGCACCACCACGACCTGAAGATCGTCGTCGTATTCGACCTCGGTGACCACGTCATTATATTTCAGCATGTTCTGGTTCAGCAGGTAGCCGAGCGCCAGATATTCCGGATAGTCGCCGATCGTCATCATGGTGACGATCTCCTGCGAATTCAGATAGAGCGTCAGCGGCCGTTCCATCGGCACCTTGATCTCGACCCTGGCGCCGGTCTGGTCGGTCCCGGTCACGCTCTGGGTCAGGCGCGGGTTGCCGGGATCAGGGACGATCAGGGGTACCGGGGCTTTGTCGATCTTCATCATGGAGGCGACGTTAGCATGACATTCGGGTCAAGCCGATATAAGCATGCGCATGGTGATGGAGAAGGCGGTTCCGGCGCGTCACGCCGCCGGCGGAGATCGAGTTGCGATGAAAGTCATCGGCCTTGCGGGCTGGAGCGGTGCAGGCAAGACCACGCTGTTGACGCGGCTGATTCCGCATTTCAACGCGCAGGGGGTGCGCGTCTCCGTGATCAAGCATGCGCATCACCGGTTCGACGTCGACGTGTCCGGTAAGGATTCCTGGCGTCATCGCGAGGCCGGCGCGGCCGAGGTGCTGGTGGCTTCGTCGAACCGCTGGGCCCTGATGCACGAATTGCGCGGTGCGGCCGAGCCGCGACTTTCGGAACTCTTGGGAAAATTGTCCACGGTCGATCTCGTGGTGGTCGAAGGCTTCAAGCGCGAGCCGCATCGCAAGATCGAGGTGCATCGCGCCGCTAACAACAAGCCGCTGCTGTTTCCCGACGATCCCGGAATTGTCGGGATTGCGACCGATGCTGCGGTCGAAACCCGGTTGCCGACCGTCCATCTCGACGATATCCACGCTGCAGCGGCATTGCTGTTGCGTGCAGCGATGCCGATCGAGGAAGCGGTTGCAAGAAGCGTGGCGATGCGCTGACGAGGCACCATGGCGCAACTGTCGGATGATTGTTTTGCTTTCGGTGGACCGATGATGTCGGTCGACGAGGCCGTTGGCCTGATCACGGCCCGCGTCAGCGCGATCGCCGATCTCGAGACGGTGACGCTGATTGAGGCCGACGGGCGCGTGCTGGCGCACAACATCGCGGCGCCGCTGCCGCTGCCGCCTTTCACCAACTCGGCTGTCGACGGCTACGCCGTCGGCGATGCCGATCTCCCCGAGACAGCCGAGCGGGCGTTCCCGCTCGATGGCCGCATCCAGGCCGGTGGCGTTGCCCAAGCGTCGATCAAGCCCGGTCACGCCGCGCGCATCTTCACGGGTGCGCCGATGCCGCCGGGGGCCGAGACCGTCTTCATGCAGGAAGATGTCCGCATCGATCAATCAGGCAAGGTCGTGCTGCCATCCGGGCTGAAGCGAGGTGCCAATGTTCGGCCGGCAGGAGAGGACATCCCGCTGGGACAGGTTGCTCTATGCGCCGGCCAGCGGCTGCGGCCGCAGCACGTTGCGCTCGCCGCGGCGTTCGGGCTGACCCGGCTTGACGTCGTCAGGCGCATCCGTGTCGCGGTGTTCTCCACTGGCGACGAGTTGGCTTCGCCCGGCGAGCCCCGCGCGGCTTCGCAGCTGTTCGACTCCAACCGTTTCATGCTGATGGCGATGCTGCGCCGGCTTGGCTGCGAGGTTAGCGATCTCGGCATTTTGCGCGACGAGCGCAGCTCGCTCGCGAATGGATTGAAGCACGTGGCGGGCGCGCACGATCTGATCCTCACCACCGGGGGCGTCTCGACCGGCGAGGAAGACCACGTCAAGGCAGCGGTCGAAAGCGTCGGCTCACTCGTGCTGTGGCGGATGGCGATCAAGCCCGGCCGGCCCGTGGCGATGGGCATCATCGACGGCACGCCACTGATCGGATTGCCCGGCAACCCCGTCGCGAGCTACGTCACCTTCGTCCATGTGGTGCGTCCGACTGTATTGGCGCTTGCCGGCAGTCTGCCGGAGCCGCTGTTGCCGATCCCGTTGCGTGCGGCGTTCACCTACAAAAAGAAACCGGGCCGTCGCGAATATGTGCGGGCCTCGTTGAGGCGCGCGGAGGATGGTGCGCTGGAAGCGGTCAAGTTTCCGCGCGAAGGCGCCGGGCTGCTCTCGTCATTGGTGGAGACCGACGGACTGATTGAGCTGGGCGAAGACATCACGCGCGTCGAACCGGGTGAGAGCGTAGGTTTCCTGTCCTATGCAGACCTGATCTGAGCCCTGCGTTGACGCTCTCGTTCTCTCCCGCCATGTTGCGCCCATGACCCGAACGACCCTCGATCTCACCGGGCTGAAATGCCCGCTACCAGCCTTGAAAACACGCAAGGCGCTAAAGCCATTGCAACCGGGCGATCAACTTGAGGTGCACTGCACGGATCCGCTGTCGGTAATTGACATTCCGAACCTGATCCGCGAGACGGGCGACACGGTGGAGATCACCGAGCGCAACGACGCGCGCATCGTGTTCTTGATAGAAAAAGCGAATGGTTCGATAGGCGACGCCAATGCTGCGCTGCGTTCTTGAGCGCGCGTGACCACGCCGATACCGACCTTTTATCTATCGACATCGATCACGGCTTCTGCCCCAATTGACTTTGTCCGCGCGGGCGCGGAGGTTGAGTCTTGTCCGCGTTACGCAGATAAGCGGGCCACGCACGAAGCCTGCATATCGTATCGGGCATAGAGCCCCATTCGAGGGGTTATCTTTTTCAGGTGCGCGTGACGGTCCTGGCGCGTGTCGGGTGATTGTGCGGAGCAGCAGGGGCAACGGCTGCGTCGCAATGGGCTGAGGAACAGGATCGTAGCGGCAGGTTTGCTCAGAAGGGCAGCTGCAGGGGAGGAGTGCATGACGACAATTGAGGGCACTGGAAGCATTTCGGGTGCTGGCGCGGGAATTCTCGATCGCGAACATACAGTGGCGAAGGCCGGCTTCAATCGCTGGCTGGTGCCGCCTGCGGCGCTGTGCATCCATCTCTGCATCGG